>Ga0208826_1001706_pt1 | contig 17790 bp, 13 predicted proteins | sample AD_UKC115_MetaG_FD_184451 | JGI IMG/M metagenome (GOLD analysis project Ga0208826, IMG submission 184451) | Active sludge microbial communities of municipal wastewater-treating anaerobic digesters from Hong Kong - AD_UKC115_MetaG (SPAdes)... | ecosystem: Engineered > Bioreactor > Anaerobic >...
TCATGCCGTCACCTTTCCGAAGCGTCAGTCCGCGTCCCGGATGCGGAACCGCGCAATCAAATTTTCCAGTATCAGTTTCTCGCCGAGAAGTTGGCGAAAGGAGACGGTCTTCGTCTTTTCGTCCGCCCGAAGCCGCGCGATTTTTTCGCACAGGGCCTCCCGCTCCTCCAGCAGGGAGTCGTAGAGATCCTCGGTTCTACCGAGCTTCTGCACGGCCGCCTCCGGATCCTCCGCCGTATAGCGGGAGCCGGCCTTTTGGGTGAGCCTTGTCATGCGAAACCGCCTCCATTTTTGTTTGAAACTTCTGCGCACCCCATTGGAGCGCGCTCAGAGGTACCGCCCGCGGAAAGGAAAATGATGCTCCCGGTATCTCATCCGGAGCCGGGCGCTCTCCTCCCGCACCTTGCTCATGCCGCCGATCAGCCCGCCCAGCGCGGAAAACATGCCGTCGAATTTCAGCGCGGGCCGCTCCGGGATGCCGCCCTGAAATTTTTCAATCAGATATTCGTACCGGTTGGCGGCTCTGGCGACCGCGTCTTCCCAGGAGATATAAAGCTGAGTTGCCGCGTTTTCGCCGATCCGGCGCAGGGCATCCGGATGTCCGCAGACTTCGCCGATCACGGCGGCGAGGGATTCGGCGTTTTCTTCAACCAAGAGGCCGTTTTCCCCGTCCGTGATGCCTTCGGCGGCGCAGCTTCCCCGCACGAGCGCGGACGGAAGCCCACAGGCCGCGGCCTCCCTCACGACGATGCCGTTCGTATCGAAGGTGGAGGGGAACAGGAACAAATCCGCCCGGCAGTACCAGGCGCGGAGCAGCTCCCGGTCCTGAACCGCCCCGGGGAACAGGCATTCCGCCTGAAGGCAGAGGGAATCCCGGTACGCCACAATTTCCTCTAAGTTGAGCCCGGAGCCGACAAAGACGGCAGTAAAGGCGAGTCCCTTTTCTTTTTGCATTTTCAGCGCATCCAAAATGATGCGGATCCCCTTGTACCACATCATGCGGCCGACGAACAGAAACAGCGGCTTTTTGGGATCGAGGCCGTACTCGTCGTCCAGCTTCCGCAGCTCGGAATCCGGCACGCGCCCCTTCGGGAAGTCGACGCCGTTCTCCATGATGAGATAGTCGCCTTGATAGCCCAGTTTCCGCATGTTTTCACCGGCGCCCCGGCTGACGGTCCAGACCTCGTCCGCGGCCTCGATGTTGTTGCAGAGCATCCGGAGGGCCTCCTTCTGGAGGAATTCCGAGCGGACGGCGCGGCCGACGTCGATATCGAACTTTGTGTGATAGGTGAGCACGATCGGCTTCCCGGTCAGCTCCCGCAGCGTCCGCGCCATCACCATCGACATGACGGGGCAGTGGCAGTGGATCAGGTCCGGCCGAAAATTCCGGAGTGCCTGCACAGGCTCCATGGTAAACGGGTATCCCGCCCGGTAGCCGAGCCATTCGGTGGTATTGATGCTGGGATAACGAACAACGGGGAACGGATAACGGTCCTCCACGCCGGGGTATTCCGGTATGCCGACCGTGACCTCCGTGCCGGTTTTCTGAAGAATCGATGCATAGTTCACGATCGCGTTCGCGACGCCGTCGAGCTGCGGCGGGAACGAATCGTTGAGCAGGCAGATGCGTTTGTTTTCCAGAGGGGCACCTCCTTTTTTCTTCCTGTTTTCCGCGGCGCCGAAAGTCCGGCGGCAGCGGAAAGATGTTCTCCGCCGGGCCGCGCCCTGCGGCATAAATCCGCGGAGTCCGCATTCCCGGAGGGGGATGGCCTGCCGGTTCCCATTCCGGCACAGGGGGCGCGGGATTCTTTCTATTAAAGTATGGACGCTTTTTCTCAATTTACGGAAAAAGAGCTTCCGATCTCTCTCAGGAACATGGGATTTCCAAACATTCCTTTGTGCTCATTTTAGTGTCCGGTTCTGGGGAAGTCAAGCAGAAGCGGGGGATTCAAAGAAAGTTTACAGTTCGATAAAAATTGGCGCAATTCCTGCACGCCGCCCGACCGGATGTTCCGGATCCCCGTTCCGAGAAAAAGGGCAATAGACCAGGCAAGCCGTTTACCCGCATGTTTTTCCGCGCGCGGGGGCTCCGAATACCGTTTAATCAAAACGGCCCGCCCCAGATGGGACGGGCCGGACGTTCATTCCTGCTTTAAAACGAACAGCGGGAACGTCTCCCCGCCGCACTCCTCCGGCGTCACGGCGCGGGCGAGGGTATCCTCGTCGTACCATTCCAGTTCCGCGCAGCAGCAGCCCTTGCCCCTCGCGCGGGCGCAGGCCGGGAAGAGTCTGCAGGAATAGCGGAAACAGATGCGCTCCTCCTCATGCATGGCTCAGGGGGCCGGATAATAGCCGGAGGGAGCTTCGCTGAGGTTGATCATGATGTTCTTCATCTGCGTGTAATGTTCGAGGATGACCTTGTGCGTTTCGCGGCCGATGCCGGAATCCTTGTAGCCGCCGAACGGGGAACCCTCCGGGATTTGGTTATACGTATTGACCCACATGCGTCCGGTCTCCACGGCACGGGCGACGCGGATGGCGCGGTTGAGATCCCTGGTCCAGACGGCGCCGCCGAGGCCGTAGGAGCTGTCGTTGGCCATCCTGACGACCTCGCCCTCGTCGTGGAATTTGATGACGACGGCGACCGGTCCGAAGATTTCCTCCTGCGCGACCCTCATCTCGTTGGTGACGTTGACGAGCAGGGTCGGACGCATGAAGGCGCCCTTTGCAAGCTCGCCGTCGGTGATGCGGAAGCCGCCGCAGGCAACAGCAGCGCCCTCCTCCTTGCCGATCTCGACGTAATTGAGGATTTTTTCAAGCTGTTTCTCGTTGATCTGGGAGCCCATCTGGGTATCCGATTCCCAAGAGAGGCCGACCTTGACCGCGTCGAAGCGCTTGACGGCCTCCTCGACGAATTTGTCGTAGATCGTATCCTGCACAAAAACGCGGGAGCCGGCGCAGCAGACCTGCCCCTGGTTGAAGAGGATGCCGAGCTGCAGGCCGTCCATGGCCTGTTCCCAGTTGCAGTCGTCGAAAAAGATGTTGGCGGATTTTCCGCCGAGCTCCAGCGTGGAGGGGATCAGGCGGTCCGCGGCGGCCTCGGCCACGGCGTGGCCGACCTCGGTGGAGCCGGTGAACGCGAGCTTGCGGAAGCCCTTGTGCTCAAGAATGTACTGGCCGCACTTGCTGCCCGAGCCGGTCACGACGTTGAAGACGCCCGCCGGGATGATATCCTGCATGAGCTTTGCGAATTCGAGCACGGAAAGCGGCGTGTCGGAAGAGGGCTTAAAAACGGTGCAGCAGCCGGCTGCGAGCACGGGGGCGAGCTTCCACGCGGCCATCAGGAACGGAAAGTTCCACGGTACGATCTGGCCGACGACGCCGATCGGTTCACGCAGGATGATGGAGAGGTATTTCTCATCCAATACGGTGGCGCTGCCCTCCTCCGCCTGGATGCAGGCGGCGAAATAGCGAAAGTGTGCCGCGCTCAGCGGAACGTCGAGGGCCCTGGTCTCGCGGATAGGCTTGCCGTTGTCGAGCGTCTCGACCATGGCGAGGTGCTCCTTGTTTTCGTCAATCCGGTCGGCGATCTTGTTGAGGATGGCGGCGCGCTGCTTCGGCGTGGTCTTCTTCCAGGTTTCAAACGCGGCCCAGGCGGCTTTTTCCGCATCGTCCACGTCCTCCCGGGTGGCCTGCGCGCAGAGTGCAAGCGGCTCGCCGCTCGCGGGGCATCTGGTGGTGAAGGTCGCACCGTCGGAGGCATCCCTCCACGCACCGTTGATAAACAGACCGTACTTCTCCTGAAGATGAACATCAGGCATAGACATCATTTTTACCTCCAAAATTTCATATTTTGAAACGCACGAGGCGGTTCAATCCTTTTTTGCGGTCTCTCCGGAGACGGGCTTCTTCCGGAGGAAGGGCGGAGACGGACGGCACACTTTTTTTCCGGTTTCATTTCCGCTTGCCGGAGAAAAAATCCCTTCTTCCCTTGACACCGAAAATGGAGCCCTTTACAATAGAAAGATAATGACAATCGCCGAAAAGGGGGGCTTCCTTTGAGCTGCCGGAGTGAAAAAGAGTATTATGCGGCCTTTGAACGGATTCTCGCGGAGTATCCGGGCGACAAAAGCCTGCTGATCCCGCTGCTGCAAAAACTGCAGGAGGCCTATGGCTGGCTGCCGCCGGATATCTTAGAGGCCCTCTCCGACCGGACCGGTATCCCGGTTCCGGAGATTTTAGGCGTTGCAACGTTTTACGCCCAGTTCCGCCTTCAGCCGATGGGCAAACACGGCATCCGGCTCTGTTTCGGCACCGCCTGCCACGTCAACGGCTCGGAGACGGTCGGCGACGCGCTGCAGGACGAGCTGGACGTCGGGCTTGGCGGCACCACGGAGGACGGGTTCTATACGCTCTCAACCGTTGCCTGCCTCGGCTGCTGCTCCCTTGCACCGGTCATGATGATCGACGGGGAGGTCTACGGGAGGCTGACTCCGGATAAGGCCCGGCAGATTGTCCGGGAATTCCGGGATGCCCACGGAGAGGAGGCGGCTGCGGAATGAAGATCGTCGTCGGGCTCGGAAGCTGCGGCATCGCCGCCGGCGGAAAGAAGATTTACGCGGTGCTCGAATCCCTGCTGGCCGAACATCCGGAGGTGAGGGCGGAACTCGGCGGCACCGGCTGCTGCGGCATGTGCTATGCCGAGCCGCTGGTCGAGATCCGTGAGGAGGGGCGAACCACTCTCTACGGCTATGTGACGGAGGAATCCGCCAAAGAGATTTTTGAATGGCATGTCCTTCATGGAACGCCTATCTATAAATATGCGGTACGCTCCACCGATCATGCCTGTGCCGAGGAAGGTTTTTTTGAGAAGCAGCACCGGATCGTTCTCGCGCGCTGCGGCGTCATCGATCCGGAGTCTCTGAATGAGGCGCTGGCGATGGATGCGTATCAGGGCCTGCGGAAGGCTCTGACCATGCAGCCGGAGGAGGTCATCGAAGAGATGAAGGCGAGCGGGCTTCGCGGCAGGGGCGGCGCGGGATTCCCGACCGGCCTCAAATGGAGTTTAGCCCGCAAAAACGCCGCCGATCAGAAATATGTGATCTGCAACGCCGACGAGGGCGACCCGGGCGCCTTCATGGACCGCTCCGTCCTCGAGGGCGACCCGCATTCGATCATTGAAGGCTTGGCAATCGGCGCCTACGCGATCGGCGCCTCGGAGGGCGTTATCTACGCCCGCGCCGAATACCCGATCGCCGTCAGGCGCATGCAGAAGGCCATTGAGGATGCGGAGGCGGCAGGCTTCCTTGGGGAGAATATCCTCGGCTCCGGCTTTAATTTTCATTTACAAATTAAGCAGGGCGCCGGCGCTTTTGTTTGCGGCGAGGAGACGGCCCTGATGGCCTCGGTCGAGGGTAAGCGCGGGATGCCGTCGATGCGTCCGCCTTTCCCGGCCGAGAGCGGGCTCTTCGGAAAACCCTCCAACATCAATAACGTGGAAACTTGGGCGAACGTCGGCTGGATCCTCCGGAGCGGCGCCGCGGAATTCGCGAAGCTCGGTACGGAGAAGAGCAAGGGCACCAAGGTGTTTGCGCTGGCCGGAAAGATCAAGCGCGGCGGTCTTGTGGAAGTGCCGATCGGCATGACGCTCGGGGAGATCATAAACGATATCGGCGGCGGCTCCCGCACCGGCAAGCCGGTCAAGGCCGTGCAGCTCGGCGGGCCCTCCGGCGGATGCGTGCCGGCCGGCCTCTTTGATACGCCCGTCGATTACGAGACCCTCGCCGCGACCGGCGCCATCATGGGCAGCGGCGGCATGATCGTTATGGATGCCGACACCTGCATGGTCGACATCGCCCGCTTCTTCCTCAATTTCACACAGGAGGAGAGCTGCGGCAAATGCACCTTCTGCCGCATCGGCACGAAGCGGATGCTCGAGATCCTGATGCGGATCACCAAGGGCGAGGGGCGCGAAAACGACATTGAGGCGCTCGAGCTGCTCTCCGACCAGATCCACAAAAATTCCCTCTGCGGCCTCGGCCAGACCGCGCCGAACCCGGTGCTCACCACGCTGCATTATTTCCGTGAGGAATATGAGGCCCACATCCGCGAAAAACGGTGCCCGGCCGGACAGTGCCGCGCGCTGATCCGCTATCTGATCAACCCGGAACTCTGCCGGAGCTGCTCGCTCTGCAGCAAAAAGTGCCCGGTCGGCGCGATTACCGGCGAGCGCAGGGTTCCCTATGTCATCGACCAGCAGAAGTGCATCAAGTGCGGCACCTGCCTTGAGACCTGCCCCTTCGGCGCCATCCGGAAGGAATGATCCCGCCGGAAAGGGAAGCACTTTAAGAAAGCACTTTTGAAAAATTCCCGTTTTCGACCATGGGCTGTATACATTCCTGGGCCGGGGTGCGGCGGGCCGTTACTTATCCTTCCTTCGATGCCCGCCTGCCCGGCGCCATCCGTTCGGCTCCGCCCGCCCGGCATGATCCGGAAAGGGAAGCCGTGGTCCGCAGGGTGAGAAAAAGATTGATTGCCGGAAGGCTTGGATTCCCGACCACTGTGCCATAAAGGCCGGGTGCCGGAAGCCGCCCGGCCGTTTCCTGAAAGGATGATTCGCTATGGAAGAACTGCATTTTACGCTGAACGGCAGGCCCTGTACCGCGCCTGCCGGCTCCACCGTGCTGGAGGCGGCCGCTCAAAACGGCGTGGAGATCCCCGCCCTGTGCAACGATGAGCGGCTCAAATCGTTCGGCTCCTGCATGCTCTGCAGGGTGGAGATCGACGGCGCGCGCGGCAACCCGTTGGCCTGTGGGCAGCGACTCGCCGAGGGGATGGTCGTCCGCACCGAGAGCGACGCGATTCATCTTTCGAGGAAGACCTGTCTCGGGCTGCTGCTTTCCGAGCATACCGGGGACTGCGTCGCGCCCTGCACCATGACCTGCCCGGCGCACGTGGACGCCCGGCACTATATCGAGAAAATTGCGGAGGGCGATTATTCCGGCGCCGTCCGTCTTGTCCGCGAGCAAAACCCGCTGCCCGCCGTCTGCGGCAGAATCTGCACGCGCCCCTGCGAGGACGAGTGCCGCAGGAATCTTGTGGACGAGCGAATCGCCATCGACGGCCTCAAGCGCTTCGCCTCGGATTACGAGGCCGCGCACGGGATCGTTTTGCCGGAGAAAGCTCCCGCGACCGGGAAGAAAATTGCCATCATCGGGGCAGGTCCCGCCGGACTCTCCTGCGCTTATTATCTGCTGCTCAGGGGCTATGAGGTCACGATTTTTGAGCGCTATCCGAAGGCCGGCGGCATGCTCCGCTACGGCATCCCGTCCTACCGCCTGCCCAGAGAGATTCTGGAGCGGGAGGTGGGCCTGATCGAATCCCTCGGCGCCGAGATCCGCTGCGGTGTCGAATTCGGAAAGGACGTCACGCCGGAAACCCTCAAAGCGGAGGGCTTTTCGGCGACCTTTCTCGGCGTCGGCTCCCAGAAGGGCTGGACGCTCGGCTGCCCGGGCGAGGAGGCCTGCGCGGACTGCATCTTCACCGGCGTGGAGTTTCTCGGCCGGGTGGAGCAGTTCCATGATATCGACTTCTCAGGGAAAAAGGTCGTCGTGGTCGGCGGCGGCAATACGGCCATAGACGCCGCGCGGACTTCGCTTCGCCTCGGCGCCTCGCAGGTCGAAATCGTCTACCGCCGCGGCAAGGCGGAGATGCCCGCTCATTCCGAGGAGGTCGCCGCCGCCGAAGCGGAGGGCGCCGCCCTGCACGTGCTCACCAGCCCGAAAGCCATCCGCAGGGATGAGCATGGTATTGTGCTCACGCTGGTCCGGATGGAGCTCGGCGAGCCGGATGCCTCCGGCCGACGCAGCCCGGTCGCGGTGGAGGGCTCCGAATACGATCTCCCGGCGGATGTCGTGATCTCCGCCATCGGCCAGACGCAGGATCTTTCCTTCCTGAATGAGACGTTTTCGCTCGAGACCATAAAAGGCCGTCTGGCGGCCGACAAAGCCACCGGGAAGACCACGCTGCCGGGCGTCTACGCCGGCGGAGACGCGGTGACGGGGCCCGCAGCCGCCATCGAGGCCATCGCGGCCGGAAAACGCTCCGCGCTCGCCATCGACGCCTTCCTCCGCGGGGAGGAGTACCGGGCGCCGGACGCTTATTTTCACGTCAAAGGCAAAACGCTCCGCGAGGTGGATCCGGCGGAATACGAGGGTATGGAAAAACTGCCCAAGCAACATCCGGCGGAGGTCCCTCCGGAGGAGAGAAAGCATACGTTTGATGAGGCCGAGCTCTCCTTCACCGAGGAGGAGGCAAAAAGGGAGGCCGCCCGCTGCTTAAAGTGCGGCTGCGGCGCGCAGGACGACTGCCTGCTGAGGAAATATTCGGCGCAGTACGGCGCGGATCAGTTCGCCTTTTCCGGCGAAAAGAAGCAGGCGCCGCGGGATGAGAGCCATCCGTATTTTTACCGCGACCCCAATAAATGTATCCTCTGCGGCCGGTGCGTGCGCATCTGCGCGGAAGTGAAGGGCGCGCACATCTTCGGCTTCAAATACCGCGGCAGCAAGGCCTCCGCGGAGCCCTACCTGCCGATGGTGGTACGGGGGGATGACGTCTGCCGGGACTGCATGCTCTGCGTGGATACCTGCCCGACCGGCGCGCTGCTGAAAAAATAGCCGAAACCATAAAAAACAGGAGGCAAGCCGGGATCGGCAGGCCTCCTGTTTTTTTTCTGTGATAAGTGGTGCGAAAGCGTCTGCCCCGCGGAAAGAGAACAGGGGCCTAAAAATTTTAGGGGAAAGGCGGCGGCCTCTCCGGAAGGAAACGGGGGATTGAGAGGCTCGCGGGATTCCGGTGGAGAAAACGCAGGAATCGATGCAGGCGGCCGCCGGGCCCCGGGGCGGAATACAAAAAAGAGGCGCAATCCAATAAGGATCGCGCCTCTCTGCATGATGAAATTGAAGGGGATTGATCAGGCCTCTTTGCCGTCCATGAATTTGGCAAGATCGGTGCCGTCGTAGCGGACGGAATACGGATACCCGGCGTTCTGCATGGACAGAGAACGGGCGCGATCCTTTGCATCGAGAATGTTGAAGCATCTCTCGTAAACACGGCCTTCGCGAACGACTTCATATCTCTTGAGCTGATCCTTTTTAGGCTCCTGATCAATGGCCATTGTATTCGTTCCTTTCATTCTTCCCGGAACGGGAAGCTTTTTCTTCCCGGAACGGGAAGCTTTTTCTTCCCGGAACGGGAAGCTTTTTCTTCCCGGAAAGGGAAGCTCTTTCTTCCCTTTTCGGGAAGTGCTTTTATACTGCCTCTATTGTACCGTTTCTTTTGCTTTTTGTAAAGCACCAAAACAAATTTTTCCGGAGGGTCCGGAGAGGCCGGCCTCCCTTTCGGAAAAACGCCGCTTCCGAAATAATTCCGCCGCGCAAATGCGGCTTATTTGATTTTGCCCTTTTCGATCTCTGCGGCGAGGGTGCTCTTTCCCGCGCAGACCGCCTTCAGGGAATCATAATAGAATTCGATATAGTGAAGCATCAGGGCAAAATGATCCAGCGCCTGCTGCTCGGCATCCACAATGTCCGTCTCGCCGCGGAGCAGGAGGCCGTCGCGGTAGGAGACGACGCCCAGATCCGTCTGGATGAGAAAGGCGCCGGTCGCCGTTTTCCAGTTGCAGTGGCGGCAGAAATGGTCGATCTCCGCCAGGTTTTCCGTCCCGATGGGGTCGATCAGCGCAAAGTGGACCTGCAGAGTCTGCACGTCGCCGCCGGTCAGCACCTCCAGCGGGGCAAAGACGCAGGTCAGCGCGATCACGTCGTTCCCCTCCGCATCGCCGAACGCGGCGTGCAGCGAGACCGGGAATCCCTCCATATGCTCGACCGTCGGCTCAAAGCCATAGCTGCGGAGGCCGTCCGCCAGCCCGTTCAGGAATTCCTCTTCGTCGAACCGGGCCGCCTCCTCCGCCTCCCCGGATGTCTCCTCCGGCGCGTGGATTCTCTCGTTTTCGTTTTCGCTCATGTTCCGTTCTCCTCCGTTCCTTGTTTTCGGAAAAAATGGTCCGTCACACGACGGCGTTCCGGTCACCGAACATATCTCCCGCAAGGCGGCGGGCGCCCATGCTGCGCATGTGCTGCTGCGCGTACGCGCCTCTGCCCGTGCCGCCGAGATCCCTGCCGTAGCCGGAGAGGAACTGCTCCCTGTGGGCCGCGACCTCTTCGTCCGTCTCGTCGAAATGCTCAAACTTCGCGCCCACGTCGGCGCGCCACTGTACGAGCTCCGGGAATACCCGGATCGACGGGTTTTTAATCAGGTTCCGGTAATCCCTGCGCTCGGCGCCCATCTTCTGGCCCACTTCTTTCAGATCCGGCAGCGGATCCCAAGGATTTTTGATCGCCCCGAGGTCGAGCAGCGTCTGAATACCGGCCATCGCCGCAGGACCCGGGTGCGCCACAGCGGTCTGTTTCTGATTTGCCTTCATCGCGTCTCGCCAGTTCTTGACCGCACCCGGCGCATGCGCCTCTTTGGAGGCATCGATCAGCATGTTTGCCGCGTTGCGGTAGATGGCGATGTCGGAGAGCTCGGCGCGTTTCCCTTTTGGGGCGCCCATCTCGAAGCAGATCAGGCGCTTGAAAAGGCGGGTGGTATCCCGGCCGTGGGAGCGCTTTCCCTCCCGCGTGACGTGGGCGATCCTCGCGATCTCCCGGTCGGATTTTCCTTCTTTTTTCGCCTGTTCGATCTCCTGCGCATAAGCGGCGGTGTAGGCCTCGTCGATAATATCCTGAATAATCTCGTCGATCTTGACAAGCTCGTCGGAGCGTCCGCTGAATCTGCCGAGGTGCGAGAATCCGGCGTTTGCCTGCAGCTTTTCCTTTTCCTTTTCTTTCTCCTCGTCGGTCATCGGCGCGGCGTCGACGGATTCCGTGGAGGAGGAGAGCGCGGCGGTCAGATATTTCTGCCGCGCCTGCAGCGTCTGCCCGAGGTTCATATGGATGCGGCTGCGTTTCTGGACGCGCTCCGCAATCATCTTTGAAATGGAAAGGGCGGCACTGAAGGCGCTGATGCAGGCGCCGACCCATGCGGCCACGCCGGAAACGTCGCAGGCGCCGGAGGCGACATCCAAAATGCCCTTCAGGATGTCGATGCCAGCGTTAAACATCTCCTGCCCGGCCTTTTTCTTCATCAGGTCGCCCATGCGGACGGAGCTTGCGAATTTTTCAAAAGCGAGCGGCGCGGCTTTCATCGCGTTTTCGTAGGCGGTCCGCTTGCCCTTGGCGGCGGTCTCGGCCCGGTTCTTGGTGTCGACCATCTTGTCGGCGTTGGAATCGTTGATCCCGCCGGGATAGCCCTGCTCAAAGGAGGATTTAAAAAATTCAAAATCGGCTTTCGGCTGTTTGTAAGCCTCCAGCGCGGCGAGCAGTTTTTTCTGCGAAGTCTGGCTGGCACCTTCCTTGGTCTTTTCGTCGCTTTCGAGGGCCTCGTGCTCGGTGTCGCTTTTGCGCGGCATGACCTCCGTGGTCGTGGTGTGGGAGGAGATGATCTCCTCCTGAGCGGCGAGGGACTTTTGAGCATTGCTCAGCTGGGCCTCCGCCTGGGAGAGCTTCGATTCCCCCGCATCCAAGGCTTCGTAGAACGACCAGACGTCCCCGTCCCTGGCATCCTGAGTGATATAAAATTCCATGATTCCGCGGAAAGCCGGCATCAGGGCCGCAAACGAGGTATCCTTCTCTTCTCCGGGTCCTCCGAGAACGGAACCAATGGTTCCGGAAAGGGAGGAGACGCCGCCGATCTTGCTTTCCTCGGCTGTCTTTCTGCGCTCGTAGATGCTCAGGAGCTTTGCCATCGGATGAAAATCCTGCCTCTTATCCTTTGCCACGGCATCGAGATCGATCCCCTCCGACTTGAAGGCGGCGGAGACGGTATCCCTCCGTTTTTTGGAGGCGTCGCGGGCGTTTCTGCTTCGGCTGACGTTGGCCTGCGCGTCCGCGACCGCCTTCCTGCGTTCCTCGCGGATCTGCTCCATGTTGCGGAGCTTATCGCGCTCCGCCCGATAGGCCGAGCGCTGGTTTCTGGAAGTCAAAGTGGCCGCGGAGGCTTCCCGGAAGACCTGATTCTTTTCGGAATACTCCTTCTGCGACGATTCCACGCTGCCGCGGGCGGCGGCGAGCGCATCCTTGAGCTCCCGGTATTTTGACCCGACCGCCGCGTCGGAGGTGGTGTCGATGCGGAACCGCTTGCCGACATGGAAAAGCGCGGTCTTCATTCTTCCCGCCACGCCAGAGGTTTCGTCGGCGTCGTAGCGGAGGTCGAGCAGGCTCTTGTTGATGGCGGCCTTCGGGTTCCCAAGGTCGATGCCGGAGGCGGTGGCTTTCGTCTGCATCGTTGCGACAAATTTTTTGGCGTTTTCTCTTTCTTTCCCCTTTTCGACCATGTCGCCGATGCCTATGGCAATATCCGCAAGGCCCGTAATCGCCTGAAGGCCCGGAACCAGTTTTCCGATGCCGACAACCTCGCTGATGCCTGTCCCGGAGATCATATCCTTCACGTCGCCCACGACGTTGTGGACGCCGGTGAGAAACTTGGCCGAGTTGCTGCAGAGGCTGACGACGCCCTGCCAGCTCGGATCCTGATAGAGATCGTATGCGTCGGTGACGACGCCCACGCCGCTGCCGAGGACGCCGACGCTGTCCCCGATCCCTTTCAGATACGAGGCGGCGGAGGCACCCTTGCTGATGCTTTCCACGACACTGGAAGCAGAGCTGGAGCCGGAGCCGAGCGGATCGATGGCGTCCATCGCCGTGTCGAGGCGATCTCTGCCGCTGACCTTTTTGCTTCTGCGCACGCGGGTGGGAGCGGAGCCGGTCGGGGCCTTTTCCGCCTCATCCACCAGCTTCGCGCGCAGCAGGAACATATCGTCCAGACCGCGCTTCCACACGCCCTCGCGGATAAAAGGCGCTTTGTTGACGACCTTCATTTTATCGGATTTTGTGATAATGCCCTGCGCCGGGGCATTCGCCGAGTTCCCGGAGCCGACGCGGATCCTTTCGCCGCCGACGGGGAGGCCGGATGCCGCGCGGGTTCCCTGAGCATCCGCCCGGTGCTCGAGCATGCTGCTGTGCAGGAGGCGTCCGCCCGCGCCGGAGGATTCCCCTCTGGCCTGGGAGACCACATGGGAAATCTCATGGCCGATCACGCTGCGGCCGGAGGCGGTCTCCGGGCGGAAACGGCCCGGCGCGAAGCCGATGGTGCCGCCCTGTGCGACCGCTTCGAAGCCGTGCCGCCCGACCGACGGGCTTTCATAGAAGCGGACTCCGGAGAGATCGGCGTTGAAAGAGCCTTCCATGCGGCTGCGCAGCGAAGCGGGCATGCTCAGTTTCTTCACGGCGGAGAGTGCGTTTCCGCCGGTTCCGAGCAGACCTTTTCCCGTTTCCGGGGGCTGTTTTACGGGCCGGGGAGGTCCGCTTTTCCGCCTTTTTCTCTCGGTTTCCAGATCCGCCGAAACCATGAGTCATCCCTCCGTCTCTCAATTTATTGTCATGGCAGCATATTCGCTGCGAGCCGCCCGCAGACGGGCATCAGGTGCCGGGCGGGCTTTCGTTTGTTTACATCAGGCGCAGGCGGGGCAGGACCTTGCCGTTTTTGGCAAAATCCAGCCGGATCGCCTCCGCAATATAGAAAGAGGTGATCTTCTCCGCGTTGTCGTAGGCCGCGAGATAGGCCGCGCTGCGCGCCGCCGTCTTGATCTGGCTCGGGCTGTATTCGAGGTCCTCGGCCAGAAACTCAAAGGGGATTCCTTCCGCAAGCGGGCACTCCGGCGGAAACGCGTTTTTCCACAACAGAAGCCTCGTGGCGGGTTCCGGGAAGGGGATGTTGACCATATATTCGATCCGGCGATAGAACGCCTTGTCGAAATTCATCATCATGTTGGTGGTGAGGATGCAGATGCCGCTGAATTCCTCCATCTTCTGAAGCAGGTGGTTGGTCTCGAGGTTGGAGTACTTGTCGTTGGCGCCGTTCATCTCCGTGGAGCGCTGTGAAAACAGGGAGTCCGCCTCGTCGAAGAAGAGGATCGCGTTCGTGCTCTCCGCCTCCCGGAAGACTTCGGTCAGATTCTTTTCCGTTTCGCCGACGTATTTACTGAAGATCGAGGAGAAGTCCACCTTCAGCAGGTCGAGCCCCAGTGCGTGGGCGATCACATGGGCGCACATCGTCTTGCCGGTGCCCGGGCTCCCATAAAACAGGATGCTGACGCCTTTTCCGTAGGCGTATTTTTTGCCGAATCCCCACTCGCTGTTGACGACGTATTGTTTGTTGATCCGGTCGATGATATGCAGCACCTGCTGGCGGACGGGGTCCGGCAGGATGATGTCGTCGAGGGTATAAAACGGCTTGACCTTGCGACAGTGCTGTGTGCCGGCCTTCACGTCGCCGGAGCGGATGACGGCGGCGATGTCCCTTCCCGTCAGAGGCGCGTCCGCATGTTCGAAGCGGGCGGTGCGCACGGCGTCGCGGATCTGCTTCGGTGTCATGCGGTAGCGGGTGGAAAGGATATAGGTATCCTCCTCATCCTTCAGCAGGCCGGCGGCATAGCCGCTCCAGAGCGTCTCCGCTTCCAGCGGCGTGAGCCGTGCGACCGGGAAGACGACCGGAGAAAATTCCCTGCCCTCCGGAAGCGGAAAGGCGGGGCCGGCCGCCATGAATGCGAAAAGAAAGCCGAATTCCGCAAAAACGGAGAGGATCTCCTCCGGCTTTTCTGCCGGCGGGGCGTCTTCGCAGCAGAGGACGGGAACGAATCCGTTGATCGAGCAGGCGGCCGCGGCGGCGCAGCAGGCGGAACGGAAATCCGCAGGGGAGAGCGTGCCCATCGCGTCGAAGTCGATAAAGAGCAGATCAAGGCCCAGCCGGCGTGCGGCATGGCGGATCAGAAAATGCCGCCCGGAGCCCTCCTCGCCGCTCAGAACGGCAAGCACGGGGTACTCCTGGTCCGCGGCGGCGGAGCAGACCGCACAGATCCGGTCCAGCAGTTCGCTCCGGATCAGGACGGGCTCAAGGCCTTCCCCATCCCGGCGGCAGTCGAAAAGCTCGGTAAATTCGGAGAGGAACTCGTCCGGCAGGCGGCTGCCCAGAAACGCGTGAAATACGCTTTCCCGCATCAAAAAAGAGGAGGAGAGGCCCCTGCCGCTGCCGACGAAAAAGAGGTCCCAGCGGTACCCGGAGCGCGGGAAGATCAGGCAGTCGCGAAGGGAAGGCGCCTCCTCCAGCGCGGAAAGGCCGTAGGCGAGAGAGAGCGTCGGCAGCGTCTCGGCAGGATTTCCCTGCATCCGGGCGAAGATCTGCTCATATTTCCTGTCCGCGAGCGCGGCCATCCCCAGCAATACGCAGAGGCGGCGGAAATGATCGGGAAAGAGATTCCCAAATACCCAGGAAAGCGGGTTCGGCAGCCCCTCGCAGGAATCGCCGATCCGGCTCTCAAGATAGCTCCATCCGTCCGCGATCTGCCGGCGAAATTCGGGCTTCAGCCGGAGATCGCCGTTCTGCAGGCAAGAAAATTCGAGCGAGACGGCGGCCTGCTCGGGGCGCAGGGCGGTTCCGGGCAGGTGAAAAAGGGAGGGTTCCCCGTCGTCTCCGGCCCCGGCCAGAGCGGCAAATCCGAGATAGAGATCCACGAGCCGCAGGCAGTCGCCGAGCTGCTCCTCAAAACGGAGAAAGGGAGCCCCTATTTTCTTTCGATCGAAATACTTGTCGAACAGTTCCAATTTTTTTCTCCCCCACAGAATCGATCGGCGAAGCGCTTTTTTTCCAGCCTGCGCATGCCCGGCCGGCGGATACCTTCCGGGCGAAAACCGTGTTTTTTCAGGAAGGTACTTCCAATTATTCTATTTTATTATAGCGGTATAAAAATAAAAATGCAACTGACCAAAAGTACAGGATCCGGCTTTTTATCCGATTTTCCGCGGGGTTTTTCCTGCGTTTCGCAGCATTCTTCCGCGGAGGGGCGTACGCGGAAAAGCGGGCCGCGTCGGCGCGAGCATGCTCAAAAGAAACAGCATTGTTCCCAAGCGGCATGCCTGTGCTCAAAAGCCTATCCGACGGCGCATGCGGGAGACGGGCCGAGCACGAGCCGAACCCGGGGAAACCTCACCTGCGCGGGGGAAGGCCCCTCGGTTCGCTTCATCAAGCGGATTTTTGGGAGGACATTTCCGCTTCTCAATGTGGGCGGCGTTTTCTTCCGACGCCCCTGTCGTCACCGGATTTACATCTGTTTTAAAGGAAAAAACAAAAAAACGGCGGAATTTTTTTGCATTTCGGGGAAACAGAAGAAAAAAACACGGCGAAAGTTCACTAATTGTCACAAAAACGAAAATTTTATGGCGCTTGTTCTTGTAAAATTATTCTCAAGCTGATACAATGAGCATGCAAAATATGAAAAAATTTAGAAGATACAATTCTATAAGAAATCCCCGGAAAAAGGGAAAAGCCCCCCGGCAAGGACATAAAATGCGGACTGCTTTCGGCGTTCCGGATATCGGTACACCGCCGGGCTTCGCTTTTTATTTCTTTTTATACGGATCGTAACCGATCGCGGTCCGGCGGGGGCGTTCCTGTTTTATAATAACCGGATATCAGGCGAAATCCGCGCCGCGGCGTTCCCCGGCTTTTATGGGAAAGTGACGGGAGATTCCATACGGTCCGCATGAATGTTCATGCAGAGAGGCGGAGAGCTTGATCCGTTCGGAAATGACGGCCGGGATGATTTCAGGTTGGAGTGCAGGAGGAATTTTATGGAGCAACCGTTGCTGATCAGACTGGAAGAATTAGGGTGCAATGTCAAAGACGGGCTGTACAACTGCATGGACATGGAAGATTTCTACATCAAAATGGTGAAAAAGGCGATTGCCCATGATTCTCTCTGTCCGCTGATCGATGCCTGCGGAGCCAGGGACGTAAAGGCCTGCTTCGAACGTTCCCATGCGCTGAAAGGCGTATATGCCAACCTCGGCCTGAAACCGCTTTTCGATCTCAACACCCCCATCGTCGAGACGACGCGCCACGGCGGCTTCGAGGGTGTGCCGGAGGCGCTGGAGAAACTGATTTTGGAACATAAACATTTTGAAGAAGTGATTGCACAATACCCGGGATGAGCTTTATGAAAGAAGAATCTTTGTATGCAGAATGACAAAATGAAAATTCTGATCGCGGATAACACCGAAGTTACCCGCGAAATGATAAAGAACTCCTTTCAAGGGCAGTTTGAGTTATTGGAAGCGACAGACGGCGAAGAAGCGATTGAGATTCTGAAACGCCACCACGAAAGTCTGATCGCTGTGATTCTTGATCTCTTTTTACCGAAACAGGACGGTTTTGCGGTGATGGATTACATCAAACGCAACGGCCTGATGCATAAGATCCCGGTCGTCCTGTGTACGGATGAAGTGACGAACGACATCCTCAAAAAAAGCTTTGAATACGGCGTGGTCGACGTGGTCAGCAAGAGCGAATCGGTGCGTCTGTCCTATAACCGCGTCATGAATGCGATCAGCCTGTTTCGCTACCGGCGCTGCCTGCAGGTCAGCAAGGAATCCTTGATCATGGAGTATGTGCCGGAGAAAGATACCATTACGATCCTGAAATCCGCCGAGCTGCAGGTCGATCTGTTTAAGGTGTATCCGGCGGAAAGCATCAACAAATATCTACATCCGGAGGACATCGATCCCGTTCTGAATATCCTTTCCAAGCTCTCCGAAAACGATTATGACAACGAGCTGCTTCTGCGGATTAAATTCGGCG
>Ga0208826_1001709_pt1 | contig 17769 bp, 13 predicted proteins | sample AD_UKC115_MetaG_FD_184451 | JGI IMG/M metagenome (GOLD analysis project Ga0208826, IMG submission 184451) | Active sludge microbial communities of municipal wastewater-treating anaerobic digesters from Hong Kong - AD_UKC115_MetaG (SPAdes)... | ecosystem: Engineered > Bioreactor > Anaerobic >...
CGGTTCGGAGAGGGTCGTGGTCCGTCTTTCCGATCGGCGCGAATTCGATGCCAAGGTCGTTGGCAAGGACAAAACCTCCGACGTCGCCTTGCTCAAGGTGAACGCGACCGGATTGCCGGCGGTCAGCATCGGCGATTCCGCCAAGCTCAAGCCGGGCCAGTGGGTCGTGGCGATCGGTTCGCCGTTCGGCTTCGATCATACGGTGACCCATGGTGTGGTCAGCTACGTCGGCCGCGGCAACCGTTCCGAGCAGTACGTGCCGTTCATCCAGACCGACGTGCCGATCAACCCGGGCAACTCGGGCGGGCCGCTGTTCAATCTCGACGGCCAGGTCGTCGGCATCAACTCGCAGATCTATTCGAACTCGGGCGGCTACATGGGCGTCTCGTTCGCCGTGCCGATCAACATGGCGATGAACACGGTCGAGCAGCTCAAGACCACGGGCAAGGTCAGCCGCGGCATGCTCGGCGTGACCATCCAGGATGTCAGCCGCGACAGCGCCAAGAGCCTCGGCCTGACCCAGATCGGCGGCGCGCTGGTCGGCCAGGTGAATAGCGGCAGCGGCGCGGACAAGGCCGGCATCCAGCCGGGCGACGTGATCGTTGCCTACAACGGCCAGACCATCGACCGCTCTTCCGACCTGCCGCTGCTGGTCGGCAACACCAAGCCGGGCGCGACCGCGAACCTGAAAGTGTTCCGCGACGGCAAGACGATCGACGTGCCGGTCACGGTCGGTGAGCTGCCGACCGACAAGGGCGGGAAGCTGGCCAGCCTCGGCGGTGCGGACAGCAAGCCGCGCAGTAACCTGCTCGGCATCACCGTCGAAGACATTTCCGCGGACGATCGCAAGGCGCTCGGCCTCAAGGACCAGAACGGCGTGGTCATCGCGCAGGCCGGCGCGGCCGCGCAGCGCGGCGGCCTTCAGCGCGGCGACGTCGTGCTCAAGGTTGGCCGTGTCTACGTCAAGAATGCGGCCGAGTTCCAGGCCGCGACCCGCGACCTCAAGCCTGGCGATTCGGTAATGCTGCTGGTCAAGCGTGGCGAATCCGCCGGATTCACCACGTTGACCGTGCCGAAGAAAGGTTAGTCCGGCGCGTTGCACCGGACTAACTGCCGCCGTTCGAGCTGCCTGTGGCAGCTCAACGCCGGCGAAGGCCCGCCGTCTGGTGGGCCTTTTTGCTTTCCTGACAGCCGAATTTCCTTGCGATTCATGCGATAATGCTTAATTGACCGGCGCGCCTGCGCCGGTTCGTTTATCGACATCCCATGGAACTTATCCGCAACTTCTCCATCATCGCCCACGTCGATCACGGCAAGTCGACGCTCGCCGACCGCATCATCCAGATTTGTGGCGGCCTCGAAGCGCGCGAGATGGAAGCACAGGTGCTCGACTCGAACCCGATCGAGCGCGAGCGCGGCATCACGATCAAGGCGCAGTCGGTGTCGCTGCCGTATACAGCACGCGATGGAAAAACTTATCAATTCAACTTTATCGACACGCCTGGCCACGTCGACTTCAGCTACGAAGTCAGCCGCTCGCTGTCGGCCTGCGAGGGCGCGCTGCTCGTCGTCGACGCGGCCCAGGGTGTCGAGGCGCAATCGGTCGCGAATTGCTACACCGCGGTCGAACTCGGCCTCGAAGTCGTGCCGGTGCTCAACAAGATCGACCTGCCGACCGCCGATGTCGACAAGGTGAAAGAGGAAATCGAGGCGGTGATCGGCATCGATGCGACCGATGCGGTCGCGATCAGCGCCAAGACCGGTCTCAACGTGGTCGATGTGCTCGAAGCGATCGTCGCGCGCATTCCGCCGCCCAAGCCGCGCGACACCGATCGCCTGCAGGCGCTGATCATCGATTCCTGGTTCGACAATTATCTTGGCGTCGTCTCGCTCGTGCGCGTGATGCAGGGCGAGATCAAGCCGCGCGACAAGCTGCTGGTGATGTCGACCGGGCGCACCCACGAGGTCGATTCGGTCGGCGTGTTCACGCCGAAGCGGCTGGTCAAGGACGCGCTGCGCGCGGGCGAGGTCGGCTGGGTCACGGCGTCGATCAAGGACGTGCATGGCGCGCCGGTCGGCGACACGCTGACGCTTGCGGGCAAGCCCGCAGACAAACCGTTGCCGGGCTTCCAGCAGATGCAGCCGCGCGTGTTCGCCGGTCTGTTCCCGGTCTCGGCCGACGATTATCCGGCGCTGCGCGAGGCGCTGGAAAAGCTCAAGCTCAACGACGCCGCGCTTGTGTTCGAGCCGGAATCTTCCGAAGCGATGGGCTTTGGTTTCCGTTGCGGATTCTTGGGCCTCTTGCACATGGAAATCATCCAGGAGCGGCTCGAGCGCGAATACGATTTGAATCTGATCACGACCGCGCCGACCGTGATCTACGAAATCCTGCGCACCGATGGCAAGGTCGAACCACTCGACAATCCGGCCAAGATGCCGGCGGTGAACTACATCGAGGAAATCCGCGAACCGATCATCGTCGCCAACATCTTGACCCCGCCCGAGCACATCGGCAGCGTGATCAAACTGTGCGAGGAAAAACGCGGCGTGCAGCGCTCGATCAATTACATGGCGAGCCAGGTGCAGATCAGCTACGAATTACCGCTGGCCGAGGTCGTGCTCGACTTCTTCGACAAGCTGAAATCCGTGTCGCGCGGCTACGCGTCGATGGAATACCATCTCGAACGCTTCCAGGCCGCGCCGCTGGTGCGTGTCGACGTGCTCGTCAACGGCGACCGCGTGGATGCGCTGAGCCTGATCCTGCATCGCTCGAACGCCGACCGCCGCGGCCGCGAGCTGGTCGAGAAGATGAAAGAATTGATTCCGCGCCAGCAGTTCGACGTCGCGATCCAGGCCGCGATCGGCGCGCAGATCATCGCGCGCTCCAGCGTCAAGGCGCTGCGCAAAAACGTGCTCGCCAAGTGCTACGGCGGCGACGCCACGCGCAAACGCAAGCTGTTGGAAAAACAGAAGGAAGGCAAGAAGCGCATGAAGCAGGTCGGCAGCGTCGACATTCCGCAGGAGGCGTTTCTGGCCGTGTTGCAAATGGACAAATAGTTTTGTTCGCCATTCCAGTGAAATCTGGAATGACGAAATCCAATATCCTGAAGGGTTTTTCAATGGACTTCGACTTTGCACTGTTGCTGGTGATACTCACCGCCGTCACCGGCGTAATCTGGCTATTCGACCGACTGTTCCTGTACAAGGGCCGCGTCGCGCGCGCGCAGGCATTGAGCAAGGTCGGCGGCACGGCGCAGGAGCGAGCGCAGCGCCAGGCCGAGGCCATGCGCGAGAGCGCCATCGTCGAATACGCGCGTTCGTTTTTTCCGGTCATTTTGACCGTCCTGACGTTTCGCTCGTTTCTGGCCGAGCCGTTCAAAATCCCGTCCGGCTCGATGATTCCAACCCTGCAAATCGGCGACTTCATTCTGGTCAACAAATTCGCTTACGGTTTGCGTCTGCCGGTGCTCAACACGAAATTCTTCGCTGTCGGCGAACCCAAACGCGGCGACGTGTTCGTGTTCGTCTATCCCGGATTCAAATGCACGCTCGACGGGCACGAAGTGCGTATGCAGCATTCCTGCGGTTCGTACGGCAACATGCCGGTGCAGAAAATGAACTACATCAAGCGCGTGATCGGACTGCCCGGCGACACCATCGCCTACCGCAACAAAACCGTGTACGTAAACGACAAGGAAATCCCGCAATCGGATGTGGGGCCATTTGGCGGCCCATTCAGTCGCGATCCCAACACCTGCAACCTGGCTGGCGCGGAAATCAAGCAGGAAATGCTGCCGGAGACGGCGCACCGGATTCTGAACATGTCGAATCAGAATGGCGCCGAAGGCACGTATGTCGTACCCAAGGGGCAGTACTTCGCCATGGGCGATGACCGCGATTGCAGCGAAGACAGCCGTTATTGGGGTTTCGTCCCCGAAGAGAACCTCGTCGGCCGCGCCTTCATGATCTGGATGAACTGGGATGAAGGTATCGATTTCAAGCGCATCGGGACACTGATAAAGTAGCGCCGTCTCCAGCAGAGAGGTGTGATCATGCGGACGCGCAACCAGCAGCAGGGCCTGAGTTTGATCGGGTTTTTGATCGTGCTTGCGGTCGTCGGATTCTTCGCCTATGCAGCGATGTTGTTGATCCCGGCGTACTCCGAATATTTCGGTGTGGTCAAATCCATGAAAGCGATTGCCGACGACCCCGGTGCCGCGAGCATGCCGGTCGAGCAGATTCGCAGCAAACTGGGCTACAACATGGCCATTCAGTACGTCGGCGACAAAACCGTGCCGCCGAATGCGATCAAACTCAACACGGCTGGCGGTGCGCGGATACTGCAAATCGCGTACGACAAGCAAATACCATTTTTGTACAACGTTTCCCTGTTGCTCCATTTCGAGCATTCGGAAAATCTCGGCCCGCCGAACACGGGGTACTGATTGCTGCGCATCCCCTACAGCTTTGCCGATGAAGGGCTGCGCGAACGTGCGCTGACACATCGTAGCGTCGGCGCTCACAACAACGAGCGGCTGGAGTTTTTTGGCGACGCCTTGGTCAATGCCATCGTTGCCGAATTGCTGTGCGATGCATTTCCGAAAGCGGCCGAGGGCGAGTTGACTCGCCTGCGCGCACGCCTGGTCAGCGAGCCGGGGCTGGCCGCGATCGCACGCGACCTGGCGCTCGGCGACGCCTTGCATCTTGGGCCGGGCGAACTCAAGAGCGGCGGATTCCGTCGCGATTCCATTCTGGCCGATGCCTTCGAGGCGCTCGTTGCCGCCGTCTACCTCGATGGCGGCTGGGCCGCATGTCGCAATTTCATACGCGACCTTGTGACGCCTCGCCTTGCCTCTGCGGCCGCGATGGACGACAAGGATGCCAAAACACGCCTGCAGGAATGGCTGCAAGCGCACGGCGAGCCCTTGCCCACCTACGAGCTCGTTGCAACGAGCGGTGCGGATCATGCCCGTACGTTCGATGTCGAGTGCCGGATCGATTCACGCAACTTGCGTACCGAAGGCCACGGCAGCAGTCGGCGTGCCGCAGAACAATCTGCGGCGCTGGCCATGTTGACGTCGCTTCAGCATTGCGATGGGCAGTCGAAGGCGAATGCGTGCGACTGACAGTCGTGCCTATTCGAGCACGTGCTTGCCCGTACCGATCATGAGATGAGCCCGAAGCCCATGTCCGAAACGAATCCCAACAATGCGCCGGATTTCCGCTGCGGCACGGCAGCGATCGTCGGGCGGCCAAATGTCGGCAAGTCGACCTTGGTCAACGCCCTGGTCGGCGTGCGTCTGTCGATCATCGGGCCGAAGCCGCAGACGACGCGACACCGTATTCTTGGCATCGTCAGCAAGCCGCAAGGGCAGATTTTGTTGCTCGATACGCCGGGGCTGCACGCAAACGGTGCGCGGGCGATCAACCGCCAACTCAACCGTGCAGCCCGCAACGCCGCCGCGGAGGCCGATGTTTGCGTCCACCTGATCGAAGCAGGTCGATGGACGGACGAAGACCAACTCGTGCGCAAAGTGCTGGCGGATTCGGCGCGACCGCGTCTGCTCGTGCTCAACAAGGTCGATGCACAGAAAGACAAAAAACAATTGCTGCCGTTTTTGCAGAAGGTGGGTGGCGACGACTTCTATGCGGGCGTGTTCCTGATTTCAGCGCGTCGTCGTGATGGGGTCGATGCATTGGAAAAAGCGATCATCGAACGCCTGCCGCCGGGGCCGGCGCAATACGTCGAGGAGGAATTCACCGACCGCAGCGAACGCTTTCTCGCCGCCGAACTGATCCGAGAGCAATTGATGTTGCGCCTCGGCCAGGAGTTGCCCTACGCGGCAACGGTGGAGATCGAAAGTTTTGCCGACAGCGAAGGCGGATTGAGCGAAATCCATGCTGCCATTTGGGTTGAGCGCGAAGGGCAAAAGGCGATCGTGATCGGCAAGGGAGGCGAGCAACTCAAAGCGATCGGCAGCGCTGCGCGCCTGGCCATGAATCGGCTCTTCGGTCGCCGCGTGCATCTCAAGCTTTGGGTCAAGGTGCGCGAAAACTGGTGCGACGACGAAGCGGCGTTGCAGCGGTTCGGTTATGCGGAATGATCGATGCACAAGCAAGTGCACAACGCCCGCTTCGCCAACCTTTTTTCAATGCGCTCTGAAGTTGGCGTGCTCGACTGAGGAAGTATCGTGCGTATCGATGGGCAACCCGCCTATATCCTCCATGCACGCGCCTATCGCGAAACATCGCTGCTGATCGAATGCCTGACGCTGGGTCACGGTCGCATCGGGCTCGTTGCACGCGGGATTCGGCGTGAGCGCTCACGCATTCCCCGTGCTTTGCTCCAGCCGCTGCTGCCGGTGCAGTTGGGTTGGAGCGGGCACGGTGAGCTGGCGACGCTGACCCAGGTCGAAGCAGGCGGTGCACGCTTCGACCTGCAAGGCGATGCGCTGCTCTGCGCGCTCTATCTCAACGAACTCGTTCTGCGTTTGGCGCCGCGGCAGGATCCGCATCCACACCTGTTTGGTGCCTACGGCGAAACCCTTTCGCGACTCGCAAATGGAGAAGGGCAGGCGTGGACGTTGCGACGCTTCGAGCGCGACCTGCTTGCCTGTCTTGGTTACGCGTTGGTGCTCGATGTCGACGGCGACAGCGGCACACCGCTCGACCCGAATCGAGATTATGCCTATCGACACGAGCATGGTCCGACGGTATGGCGCAACGCGCACGATGGCGTTCGCCTGCGAGGCGCAACCTTGATTGCGCTTGCGCGCGACGAGATGCCGCCAAGCGAACATCTCCCCTCGCTGCGGCGGTTGATGCGCAGCGCGATCGCCGCGCATCTCGGGGGAGGCGAATTGCGTTCATGGACGATGCTGGGGTAGCGACAGGGCAGGGGCGGCATCGCGGCACCTCGCTTCTCGTGCGCTTGTCGCGTCAGTTCGCCTTCAAGGCCGCCAATGTTTGCGAAATCGCATCGCGAAATGGTTGCAAGCCTCCTTCGTCGGGTTCGAGGCCGTTCTTCGATGCGGTTTCGAGTCGCTGCGCCGTGTCGTGAAGCCGTAGCGCGCCACAATATCGACACGAAGCGCGCAGGCGATGCAGCCACTCGCCCAATGCCGATGGCGACATGGCGGCGACGCCGGAGAGCCCCGTTTCCAGTTCGCTCGCAAAAAGGCCGCGCAGCGCACGCAACGTCGCCATATCGCCACCTAGGACGGTCAACGCCGAGGCATCGTCGAGCCACGTGGACAGCGCTTGCCCACTCGAATATTCCATTGCCGGGGTGGCCTTGTGAGCGGCAGGAACGCGCAACTTCGACACATGCGCGACGAGCAACGCCGCTACGTCGTCGACACTCAGCGGTTTCGTCACGGCATCGGCATAGCCCGCTTCGTCGAGTTCGGCACGCAAGGTCGCATCCAGCTCGGCGCTGGTTGCAACCGCGATGCTGGCGCAACCGCGACCACGCAGCTCGCGCAACAAAGCGGCGCCGCCGCAGTCGGGCATGCATCGATCGAGCAAAAGCAAATCGAACTGCGTCGTGGCACACGCTGCCAACGCCGCGTTGCCGTTTGACGCAAGCGCGACCTCGCAGCCGAATTCACGCAGGGCAGCAGCCAGATATTGCAGACTGATCGAATCATCATCGGCGACGAGTACGCGGGCAGCAACGTGGGTTTCCATGTCGAAACTATAGCAATCTGCGGCCATGGAAGATCGACGGGTGCGATCGGCCTGATATCATGCGCAGCCCATTGCGCCTTCCTGACATGACTTCAATCGAAGCCGACATCACCGACCTGACTCACGACGGTCGCGGCGTCACGCACATCAACGGCAAGGCCGTATTCGTTGCCGGCGCGTTGGCCGGGGAACGCGTGCGCTTGCGCTATACGGGCAAGCATCGGCATTACGACGAAGCCGCTGTCGATGCCGTGCTGGTCGCATCGGCCGACCGAGTCGAGCCGCGTTGCCGGCATTTCGGCGTATGCGGCGGCTGCGCATTGCAGCACCTCGCTCCCGCCGCGCAAATCGCGGCAAAGCAGCGCGTGTTGATGGAAAACTTCGAGCGCATCGGCAAAGTACAACCGAAAATCGTGCTCGATGCGCTGACCGATGTACCGTGGGGCTATCGGCGGCGCGGTCGGCTCAGTGCGAAATTCGTCGAAAAGAAAGGGCGCATGCTGGTCGGTTTTCGCGAAACGAACGGTCGCTACGTGGCCGATATCGAACGCTGCGACGTGCTGCATCCGGCGGTGGGCGAACGCATTGCGGCCATCGCGGCGTTATTGGAAACGCTGGATGGCAAGCGCGAGATTCCGCAGATCGAAATCGCCGCCGGCGACAACCTCGTCGCGCTGGTGCTGCGCCATCTCAAGCCGCTATCGGATACCGATACCCGGGCGTTGATCGCATTCGGTCAAGCCAACGAGTTTGCCATTTTCCTCCAATCCGGCGGCATCGAAAGCGTGGTGCCGTTGTGGCCATCGACGGCACAACTGAACTTCACGTTGCCGGCCTACGAGGTAACGCTCGATTTTCTCCCGCTGGATTTCATCCAGGTCAATGGCGGCATGAATCGGCGCATGATCGATCATGCGCTGGCGCTGCTCGATCCCGCACCGAACGATCGTGTGCTCGATCTGTTCTGCGGTCTTGGCAACTTCACCTTGCCGCTGGCGCGAAGGGCAGGGCAGGTCGTCGGTATCGAAGGTGAGGCCGGCCTGGTTCAGCGCGCACGCGACAACGCCGTTCGCAACGACTTTGACAATGTCGTATTCCACAGCGCCGATCTCGCTGCCGATCAGCGTGCGACGGCTTGGGCCAAGGCCGACTACGAGCTGATGCTGCTGGATCCGCCACGCTCCGGTGCCGATGCCGTGCTCGACTATCTGCCGCGCAAATCGGTGCGGCGCATCGTTTATGTGTCGTGTCATCCCGCCTCGCTGGCGCGCGATGCCGGCATTCTCGTCGAACGGCATGGCTTCACGCTGCAAAGCGCCGGCGTCATGGACATGTTTCCCCACACTGCGCACGTCGAATCGATTGCGTTGTTCGTACGTTGATTGAGCGGTTGCAGCCGGCATGGGCATTGAAATCGAACGTAAATATCTCGTGACGAACGCGACATGGCGGGCACAGGCAACGCACTCGCAACGCATGGTGCAGGGTTACCTGATCGATGCCGATCTGGTGCGGTCGCAAACCGGCACACGCTGCTCGTTGCGCGTCCGCATCGCGGGAGACGAGGCTTTTCTCAACATCAAGTCGGCCACGCTCGAAATCGAACGGCTGGAATACGAATATCCGATTCCACTCGCCGATGCCGAGCGCATGCTGCATGATTTTTGCAACGGCGTCATCGAAAAAGTGCGCCACTACGTGCCCCACGCCGGGCTCGTTTTCGAGGTCGACGAGTTCTTCGGCAGCAATGCCGGGTTGACCGTGGCGGAAGTCGAATTGCAGTCGGTCGATCAAGCCATTGTCGCGCCGGACTGGCTCGGTCGCGAAGTTACGCAACATCCGCGCTATTACAATCTCAATCTTTTACCGCACCCGTATTCGCAATGGAGCGAACGCGAGCGGGCAGGAGAGTAGCCTTGCTCATCATTGGTTTGTCGGGGTCGACGTTGACCGGCGTCGAGCGCGAACAACTCACCGCACCTCAGGTAAGCGGCGTGATTTTGTTCGCGCGCAATTTTGCCTCGCGCGAGCAAGTGACGGAACTGATCGAATCCGTGCGCGCCTTGCGCGGCGATGCCTTTCTCGTGTGCGTCGACCAGGAGGGCGGTCGCGTGCAGCGCTTCCGCGATGGCTTTACCGCGTTGCCACCGCTTGCGGCGCTCGGCGCGCGGTATGCGCACGATCCGCAACAGGCATTGGCCCACGCCGAGGAACACGCCTGGTTGATGGCGACGGAAATGCGCGCCATCGGGGTCGACTTGAGTTTTGCGCCCGTGCTCGATTTGGGACGCGGCAATCGTGCGATCGGCACGCGTGCCTTTGCTGCGCAACCGGAAGTCGTGTCCGCATTGGGGCTGGCCTATTTGCGCGGCATGCGTCTTGGTGGCATGGCGGCCACGATCAAGCATTTTCCCGGGCATGGCTCGGTGCTCGAAGACACCCATGTCGATCGCGCCAGCGACGAACGCGACTTCGATACGATTTGCGCCGAAGATCTGCTGCCATTCATCGATGCCATCGACGCCGGCGCCGAGGCGGCGATGATGGCGCATGTCGTCTATCCGCGCGTCGACTCGAATCCAGCCGGCTATTCGCGTACCTGGGTGACGGATATCCTGCGCAATGAACTCGGCTTTCGTGGCGTCGTGTTCAGCGACGACATCAGCATGGCGGCCGGTGAGAGCGCGGGCGGCGTTGCCGCGCGCATCCAGGCTCACATCACGGCCGGCTGCGATTTGATATTGGCCTGTCAGCCCGACATCGTCGACGCCGCCTTGTCGGCGACGCAAGGCATGACCGGGTTCGACCCGCAACGCTTGGCAAGCCTGTGCGGCAGCGTGGCGCAGTCATGGGATCAACTGCTGGACAACCCCCAGCGGACGCGCTTCATTGCAAACTTGATGAAGCTGATGGCATGACAGCTACCGGAATAAGGGCTGCATCGAATTGGGGTTACACAACAAGCTGGGCACACGCGCATCACACGCACAAATTCAATTTGACATAATATACATTCACGCGAATTTCGCCCCTGAAAGCTTCTGCCCAAATCCGACGACAATGCACCCGGACTGGAAGCCGCTTTTCTCAAGCAGCTTCCGCCGGACTTCAACTTCAATGCCTGCGCACGAGGAAAGATGCATTGCAGGCAACACGGCGCGTCAGTCAATCGCCAGCCTGTTCACGCTGCTCCATCCAGTCGTAAAGCACGGGGAGCAGAACCAGGGTCAGTAGCGTCGAGCTGATCAAGCCACCCACGACGACCGTGGCGAGCGGTCGCTGCGTCTCGGCGCCGACTCCGTTGGACAACAGCATCGGCACCAGCCCCAAAATCGCCACGCTCGCAGTCATCAGCACCGGGCGCAGGCGCAATGCCGTGCCTTGAATAACGGCGGCGCGCACGCCAAGCCCTTTCTCGCGCTGTTCGTTGAGGAAACTCACGAGCACGATGCCGTTGAGCATGGCCACCCCGAACACGGCAATGAAGCCGATGACGGATGGTACCGAGAGGTATTGGCCGGTCAGCGCAAGGCCGATGATGCCGCCGATCGTCGCGAACGGTACATTGGCGAGAATCAGCCCCGCGTACCTGGTTGAGTTGAACGCCGTGTACAGCAGCACGAAGATGAAAAAGATGGTCGCCGGCACAATCACCGCCAGACGTTTCAATGCGCGCTGCTGGTTCTCGAACGCCCCGCCCCATTCGACGTAGTAACCGGTGGGCAATTCGACTTCCCTGGCGATCGCCGCATTCGCTTCGCGCACGAAGCCGTCGATATCGCGGCCACGCACATCCATCTGGATCACGGCGTAGCGCTGCAGTTGTTCGCGACGGATGAACGAATAACCTTCCGTATCGTCGATCTGCGCGATCTGCGAGAGCTGGACCAGGGCGCCACTGGCGGTGCGAACGGGAATGCGCTCGATGGCGGTCATCGATGCTTTCTCGGCATCATCCAGACGCACGGCGATGTCGAATCGCTTGATCCCGTCGATGAGGGTCGTAACGGGTTCGCCACCGATACCGTTTTTGACGACGGTGAGCACATCGTCGGCATTCAATCCGTAGCGCGCGAGGGCCTCGCGATCGACACGGATGCGGATCTGCGGCTTGCCGATGTTGGCTTCCAGCGCAAGATCGGCAACGCCGGGAACCCGACTCAACGCGTCCTTGATCTTGTCGCTCACGCGATCGAGTTCGCCGAGATCCTCCCCATAGAGTTTGAGTGCCAAGGTTGCGCGCACGCCCGAGATCAACTCCTCGATACGCATCTGAATCGGCTGCGTATAACTGACGACGGCCGTCGACAGCGACTCCGACAGCGTCTTCTGCATCGCTTCCTCGATGCTTTGCAACGTTTGCCCCTTGCGCCATTGGTCTTTGGGCTTGAGTGGCGTGTAGATTTCCATGTAGTTGACGTCGGCCGTCTCGCCCTTTTCCGCGCGACCGATCATCGCGAGCGTGGTCTCGACTTCGGGAAACCGTTCCTTGATCAGTGCGGAGACGCGCTTGGAAATGTCGATCGATTCGTTCAGGGATGCCGACGGAATCGAGGTGACGCGCCACATGATCGCGCCTTCCTTCAGATTCGGCATGAACTCCTTGCCCAGAAACGGGAACAGCGCCAGGCTGCCGACCAATGCGCCGAGCGCGAGGCCGACGACGAGTTTGCGCCGCGCCAGCGACCAGCCCAACACGCGCGCATAGTGACGTTTGCAGAATGCGACCAGCCAGGTGTCTTTCTCTTCCTTCGGTTTCAACACGAGCGCGGCCAGCACCGGAATCAGGGTCAGCGCCAGCAACATCGAGCCGGCCATCGCGAAGCTGATGTTGAACGCCATCGGCTTGAACATCTTGCCTTCGAGCCCTTGCAGACTGAACAGCGGCAGGAAGACGACGATGATGATCGTGATCGCAAAAGCGATCGGGTTGGCGACTTCGCGCGCCGCGGCCAACACCGCGGCGGTGCGGTCGACTTTCAATCCGTGTGCGCGGCGCTCGGCCATGATGCGGAAGGCGTTTTCCACCATGACCACCGCACCGTCGACCATCATGCCGATGCCGATGGCCAGACCCGCAAGCGACATGAGATTGGCCGACAAACCCGCCTGCCCCATGCAGATGAACGCGATCAGCATCGCCAGCGGCAGCGCGATCACGACGACGAGCGCGCTGCGCAGCTCGCCGAGGAACAGGAACAGGACGATGCCGACGAGAATCGAGCCTTCGATCAATGCGCGCACAGCGGTTTCGACCGCTTGGTTCACGAGGTCGGTCCGCTCGTAGATGGGCTTGACGACGACGCCGGCGGGCAATGCCTGCTTGACGATATCGAGTTTGGCTTTCACCGCGTCGACGACATGCTTCGCGTTCTCGCCGATGCGTGCGAGTGCCTGGCCCATGACGACCTCTTTGCCGTCGCGGGTCACGGCGCCGGTGCGCGACGCGCCCGCTTCGGCGATCGTTGCGACATCGCGCACGTAAACCGGTGTGCCGTCTTCGGTCTTGAGCACGATGCCGCCGATATCGGCCGCGTTCCGCACGAGGCCGAGACCGCGCACGAGGTACTGCTCGCGTCCGACATCGACGAAATTGCCGCCGACCTGGGCGTTGTTCGCTTGCAATGCCTCGATCACGTTCTTGAAGCCGAGTTCGTGCGCGATCAGTTTCGTCGGATCGATGCGTACCTGGAATTGCTTTTCCTGTCCGCCCCAGGAGGTGACATCGTCGACGCCGGGCGCAGTTCGCAGCAGCAAGCGGATCGTCCAGTCCTGCAGCGTGCGCAAGTCCATATCGGACGGCGCGTTCGCCAGATTCGCGTCGGCGCGTTCGACGGTGTACCAGAATACCTGCCCCAGCCCCGATGTGTTCGGCCCCATTTCGGGTTTGCCAAAGCCGGTCGGCAACCGCTCGCCAACTTGTTGCAGACGTTCGTTGACGAGCTGGCGTGCGAAGTAGATGTCCATGTTGTCCTCGAAGTACACCGAGACATAGGACAGCCCGAACAAGCTCACCGAGCGGATTTCCTGCACTTTGGGCAGGCCGGCCAACGCCGATTCGATGGGCGTCGTCAGCAATTGTTCGACGTCCTCGGCGGCGAGCCCCGCCGATTCGGTATACACGTTGACCTGGACCGGCGTCACGTCGGGGAAGGCATCGATCGGCAATTGACGCACGGCCTGCACGCCGAGAAAGCCGACCACGACGAAGGCGATCAGGACGAGCACCTTGTAACGCAGAGAGAGTTCGACGAGACGTTCGAGCATCAGCCCTCTCCCAACTTCGAGCGCAACAGTCGCGCCTTGAGCGCGAAGGCGCCTTCGCGAACGTAAGCCGCACCCGGTTTGAGACCTTGCTTGATCTCGACCCACCCATCGCGGGTTTCGCCGGTCATCACGGCGACCGGCTCGAACGTGCCCTTGTTGCCGGGAACGAAAAGCGTCGACTGGCTTTGCAACAGCACGATCGCTTTGGCGGGAACGGCCAGTACCGAGGTCGCGGCACCGACGGCGATTCGCACATCGACCAACTCGCCCGGATGCAAAAGATCGCGGCGATTGTCGACCTCGATGCGAACGGAAGCAGTCCGGGTGCGCTCGCTGGTCTGATGCGAGCGCTGAATCACCTTGCCCGGCAATTCCGCATCGTGCGCGAGGATCCGCGCCGCCCCCTCGGAGGCAACCCGTTCGGCGGCGGCCGGTGGCAGTTGCGCCTCCACCCAGATGGAATCTTCCTTCACCAGGGTAAATAGCGTCTTGCCAGGCTCGACGCGCTCGCCGACAAGAAATTCGTCGGTCGTGATGCGACCGTCGGTCGGTGCGAGCAGCTCGTAACTGCCATCGACACGAGCCGAACCTGCACGCAAGAGCGCGCCGATCTGGCCGTCGGACATGCCGTAGGCGCGCAGTTTGGCTCGCGCCTCGTCACGTTGCACCTTCACCTCGTTGTAGCGACGCCCCGAGACGGCCTGTGCTCCCAGCGAGGCGACGCGCTGCCAGTCCTGTTCGGCGACGATCAGCGCACCCTGGGTTTCGGCAACCGGCACGCTCGACAGCACGACCAGCGGCTGGCCGGCTTTGACGATGTCGCCGAGCTTGACCTTGCGCGTGAGCACCTGCGCCTCGATGCGCGGCGAGACGAGCACCGTTGAATAGGCATTGACCCTGACCTCGCCGGGGGCTTTCAATTCGTCGGCAAAAGGACGTGACTGGGCTGTGTCGATCACGATGCCGGCCTCCTTGACGGCTTGCGCATCGAGCATGAGGGGATTGGAGGATGCCGACTCCTCGGCACTCACCACGGTGATCGCCCATGCGGCGAGAAGCAGTCCAGGGGCGGTAATTCGAAGGAATCTGTTTTTCATGGAGAAATATCCTGATGACGACCGTCGATCCATTCGGTCAGACGGCCTGCAGCGGCGAGGTAATCGAACCAGGCCTGCCAAATCTGGTTTTCGAGCTCGATGCCGGACAAGGCGGCATCGAGGCTTTGCTTGAGCTGGAGCAAGTAGTCCGAGGTTCCGATCTCGCCGGCGCGCCACAGTTTTTCGAGCAATGCCGTGCGCTCTTCGTACGCCGCGGCGCGACCGGTGCGGAAGGCCTGAGCCGCATCATGAAGAGCGGCGTAGCGTGCCTGTGCTTGCTGTTGCACGGCGCGAAGTTGCAGGAACCGTGCACGCAAATTGGCTGCCGCGGCATCCGCATCGGCACGCGCGGCATCGACTTCGGCGCGCCCCGTGTTGAGGACCGGCAAGGGAATCGACACGCTCACGCCGATGACGCGATCGGCGACCGGCCCGCTGCGTACTTGCCCGCCGACGAGACGCACCGTGGGATCCGGAATGCGCGCACGCTGGGCGACTTGTACCCCGGCCTCGGCGCTGTCTTGCCGTGCCTGCGCCGCAACGAGTTCGGGCAGCATCTCAGGTGAACGCGGCGTCACGCTGGCGGCGCGTGGAGGTAGGCCTTCCGGCAGTTCGGGTGGTTCGACCCGATCACTGATCGACAGCAACTCCGCGCGAGCGCTGGCCGCGTTGCCAGCCAGCGTCGCTTGCTGAATGTGCGCGTCGCCCAGTGCCAGGCCAGCCAGATCGCGTTCGGGGCTGCTGATATCGCCGACCTTGAGTCGCTGCGCGGCCAGATCGTCAAAGCGCTGCATCAACTCGACGCGGCGGCGTGCGAGTTCGTTCTGCTTCTCCGTCAACGACGCAGCGAACCAGGCCTTGAGCCAGCGACCCGCCACCTCACGACGCAGCAACGCATAATCCGCTTCACTCGCGCGCAGTTGCGCATCGCCCTGAGCCGAGCGTGCGCGACGCTTGCCGGATACATCGAGCGTGAGCCCGATCCCCGCCGTGCGCCGGTTGACGTCCGCATTCTCGGCATCGACCGACAGCTCGGGGTTGTAAAGCGGTTGCGCGGCAGCCCTGGCACGGGCCCGTGCCGCTTCGAGGTCGGCACGGGCAGCCTGGACGTCCGCACTGGTGTCCCAGACGCTGCGAATCGCATTTTGAAGCGGGCCGACAGGCGCGGCCTCCGGGGCCGTCCGCTCTGGCGCCAAGCGGGCCGGGGCAACGGCGTCGACGTTGGAGGCTGCGTTCAGCGCTCCAACAAACAGCAAACACACGGCGCCCAGTGGGGCCGTTCGAAAAACGGACATGAAGCATCTCCTGAAAAATTTTCTTTGGGCTGCGCGCCACCGAATCGGCGCGTTGCGGGCAGGAAAATTCTCAGGCGATAGGCGGGCGAAGCAACGACCCCGTCGTCACGGCCACGCGAGGTGAATCGAGTACCGCTCGATCGAAGCGGAAGGCGGGCGCGTCGACCCAAGGAGCAGGCGAACTCGGCAATGGCAGGGAGTGTGCGCAAGCGCAATGGCACCCCCCTTTCTCGGCGATCGGGCAGACGGGGTTGTCGTCGTTCGCGGCAACGTCGACGAGCGTCGCCACGCTCATTGCAACGGAAATCTTTTCTGTCGTAGCCGACGGCAAAGAAACTCCATCGGCAAGGCAGATCGTCGATGCCAGCATTTTGAACAACAGCGCGAACAACGCCAACGCCAGCAGACTGCGTCGACGACGCAGCAGGACAGGCAATGATGGCGTGTGCGATGGCATTCGTGGATTCCAGCGGATTTCCAGGTACAGGTCGATTGTGGCGCGCCGCCGCTGCGACCGACCTCGGCGACAAGCAACGGTGCCCGCGTCCATTCTACGGCAGGCAACCTGTCTCTCAGTTCAACCGGATATCGAAACCGCACGCATTGGCGAGGTCGAAAAACCCGGGGAACGACGTTGCCACATTGACGCAATCGTTTACGCGCACCGGGCCATCGGCAACGAGGCCGGCAACGCAGAAACTCATCGCGCAACGATGATCGCCTGCGCTTTCGGTCTCGCCGGCGTGCAGCACGCCACCCTCGATGATTGCGCCATCCGGCGTTTCCTGGATTCGCGCGCCGAGTGCGCGCAAGGCGTTTGCCATCACCGCGATGCGGTCGGACTCCTTGACCCGCAATTCGGCAGCGCCGCTCACGCGCGTCGTGCCGCACGCAACTGCCGCGGCGACGAACAGAATCGGGAATTCATCGATCATGTCGGGAACGATATCGGTCGGCACATCGATGCCGTGCAGGGGTGCATGGCGTACGACGAGATCGGCGATCGCCTCGCCGCCGGCCTCACGCGCATTCGTTTCCCGGATATCGCCCCCCATCAGACGCAACGCACGCAGCAGGCCGGTGCGGCGCGGATTCATGCCGACATCGCGCAGGGTCAATTCCGATCCGGGCACGATGCTGGCGGCGACGAGAAAAAACGCGGCAGAGGAAAAGTCCGCCGGCACCAGAACATCGGTCGCGTGCAGGCGCTGTCCGCCCGCAAGCCGTGCATGCCCGGCGGAAAAATCGATCGGGTAACCGAACGCGCGCAGCATGCGTTCGGTGTAGTCGCGCGTTGGATGCGGCTCGTGCACCCGGGTTTCGCCGGTCGCACGAAGCCCGGCGAGCAGCAACGCGGATTTCACCTGCGCACTGGCCACCGGCAGCGTGTAGTCGATGCCTCGCAACGCCGCGCCAGCGCG
>Ga0208826_1001710_pt1 | contig 17763 bp, 14 predicted proteins | sample AD_UKC115_MetaG_FD_184451 | JGI IMG/M metagenome (GOLD analysis project Ga0208826, IMG submission 184451) | Active sludge microbial communities of municipal wastewater-treating anaerobic digesters from Hong Kong - AD_UKC115_MetaG (SPAdes)... | ecosystem: Engineered > Bioreactor > Anaerobic >...
ACGGGAGAAAACCATCTCGGCCATCATCAGGCATTCGGCATCGGCGGCCGGATCAGCAATGCCCACAACATCGGCGTCGCACTGGGTGAATTCGCGAAGGCGTCCTTCCTTGATCGGGCCATCGCGAAAGACCTTGCCCATCTCATAGCGTTTGAATGGAAGGGAAAAGTGCCCTTGCAGCGCCATGCCCACAAAGCGGCTGAAGGGAACGGTCAGGTCATAGCGCAAGCCCAGATCGCGTTTGCCGCGATCGGTGGCATGAAAGATTTCCTCCAGTATCGGATCGCCCGGTCCATATTTCAGCGCCAGCACCTCGAAATGCGAAAGGATCGGCGTCTCCAGCGGCGAATAGCCGAATGTCTCATACACGTCGCGAATGACGGCCATCACAGCCTGGCGGCGAATCTGGCGTTCGGGTGGCTGGTCGGCCGTGCCTTTGAGCAGGCGAAGTTCGGGATAAGCATTTGGTTCCTGTGACATGACACGGCTGCTTTCGATGAAATGAAGCAAGGACTCTAAAACGCGCGGGAACAGGCGACAAGGGGCAAGTTTTGATCACAGAAACGTGGAATTGCCAATGCGGCGGGAACGGAAATCCTGGGAACGCAAATCTCCTGATTGGCAATCCCTTTTTTTGCGAAATAGATGCCACTCAGGAGAGTGGCGTTCCCAGGATAGCGAATCAATCAAAGACTGGCGGTTCACATCGCTCCCGTAGGGAGCACATATCGGTAGAACCATGGCTCCAGATATTTACGGCTCCGTTAGGAGTCGAATGGTTATGCGATCCGTACGGGGCCGAGTTATTATTTTCGGCTTTGGCTACCGATATATGCCCCCTCTGGGGGCAGTTTGCTTGCAAGGACAGTGCGCAAAATGTGCGGGTTTGTATAAGATTGCTAAGATGAAATGTGGCGTAACTGGCTATTTGCGATTGCTGAGATAAAACTCAATGAGCTTTCGCGTGGGGGTGTTGAGGTTTATCTTCAACGCTTCCTGTGGCCGAATCCAGCGCCAATCCTGGGCTTCATAATTCAGCCGCACATCATTGGAATCCGTTCGGGCGAAAAAATTCAGGAACAGGAAGTGTTTCGGCTCACGGAACTCCTCGCTGAGAATGCCTTCATCCGTGGTGGCGAATTCAATTGAATGCACATCAAGACTGGTTTCCTCGCGCATTTCGCGGCGGAAGGCCTCGGCCGCTGATTCGCCAAACTCCACCTTGCCCCCGGGCGTGCCATAATGCTCCGTCCACTTATGGGTGCGCACGAGGAGGAGTTCACCGCAGGGATTGAACACCAGCCCGCCCACGGTAATAGTCGGGCGAGGATAATGATCGAGCACCACGCGCTCCTGCACATGCTGGAAGATCGAGAGGACGGAATCGAACCAGTAATCGGCATTCTCTGCTTCCAGTGCTTTACGTCGGCTGTAGCCGTAAAGCGAGGCACCCGTCTGTGTGCCTGCTTCTCGGCCAGAACGCAGGTCATGGGGCATGTCGCCCACGAGCAGCACTTCGTCGGGCACGAGGGCAAATTGATCGAGCAACCGCCGCACAGTTGCATGTTTGTCAAAGGCACGCCCTTCGATATGGTGAACGGCGTGAGATAATCCCTCGCGGCGCAGCGCCTGTTCGATGCAACTGGCGTCGATTGTGGAGAGGATATACACGGCATATTGATTGGCCGCTGCATATTTCAGCAACAGGTCCACATTGGGGAAAAGCGGCAGCGTAGCCGCTTCGCATGTATAGCGTTCAAAAAAGAATTTTTCGATTTTCTCCAGCGGGGCACTGGGCAGGAGTTTTCGATAGAAACTGGCAACCGGCAGAGAAAACTGCGCATTGAATTGCGCCAGCGTCAGTTCGTTGCCGCCAAACTCAGTCAACGTTTCATTGGTCAAACGGAATGCCAGGGGAAAATCATCGCACAGGGTTCCGGACCAGTCGAAGATGAGCGAACGGAGCATGTTGCCGAAACACAGGAGTTATTTGGAACCGAGTTGCCTCAGTTGCTGCGACAGGATGGTGCGCTCCTGCCGCAGGGCTTCAATTTGGGCGCTGACGCGGCGATTGCTGCCGCTGTGCCAATGCCCGGTAAAGAAGATACTCCGAATGGTTTGAATTACAGCAAGAAAAACGAAGATTGATCCCAAGGCGAGGATAAAAGGTCGCTTCTCATACAGATAAGAGTGCGCCCAAAGCAGGAGGGTTCCTTCGCCATAGACGGCTGAGCCCACGAGCAGCACGGCAATGGCCCACAAACCCCATGGAAATGCCACCACCTTTGCGGAACGCGCCATGGGGATCTGTCCCGCCAATTGCTCGATCTGGCTATCGATACGCGAAATTGCCTGCATAATTTCCGTGCGGTTCTGCGCGCCCATCGTTACATCCTCTTCCTGCTGCCCTTCCCAAGAACATCTTACAGCACAACAGGAGCACCGTCACCCGAAAAGCATTATATCGGCTTATTCCACCGTAACGCTCTTGGCCAGATTGCGGGGCTTGTCCACATCGCATCCGCGCAAAACGGCTGTGTAATAGGCCAGCAACTGCAGCGGAATCACCGTAACGAACGGCGCGAGCAGCGGGTGCGTTTCAGGGACATAAATAACCCGATCCACACGGCTGGCCAGTGTTTCGTCGCCTTCCGTGGCGACAGCGATGACTTGTCCGTTCCGTGCTTTTATTTCGGCAATATTAGACAAAACTTTATCATAAATCGCATCCTGCGTGGCCACAACGACCACCGGCATGTCACGGTCGATCAGGGCAATGGGGCCATGCTTCATCTCGGCGGCGGGATAGCCCTCGGCGTGGATATAGGAAATTTCCTTTAACTTCAACGCGCCTTCGAGCGCCACGGGGAAGTTGATGCCGCGCCCCAGGAACAGGAAGTTGCGGTGCTGGGAGAACTGCTCGGCAATATCGCGAATTTTTTCCGTCTGTTCCAGCGTGCGGCGGATCAGGTCGGGCATCTCCGCGAGGTTCTTGGTCAGCACCTCGAATGACTCGGCAGACAGCGAACGAAGCCGCCCCAAATAAAGCGCGAACATCGACAGGACGGCGCACTGCGTGATGAAGGCCTTGGTGGAGGCGACGCCGATTTCGACTCCAGCGTGCGTATAGACGCCCACACCCGTTTCGCGGGCAATGGTGGAGCCGACAACGTTGCAGATGCCCATAACGCGCGCGCCCTTGGCCTTGGCTTCGCGAAGCGCGGCCAGCGTGTCGGCCGTTTCGCCCGATTGCGAAATGGCAATGACCAGATCACCCGGCCCCACGAGCGGGTTGCGGTAGCGGAATTCCGAGGCGTATTCGACTTCAACGGGGAGACGCGCCAGTTCCTCTATCTGGTATTCGCCAATAATGCCGGCGTGCCAAGACGTTCCGCAGGCGGTGATTATAATTCGTTTCAACGAGCGAAGCTCTTCTTCGGAGAAGGGAGTCAGCCCGCCGAGTCGCACGCCGCCGTCATCCGGGCGAAGACGCCCGCGGAAGGTATTCTCCAGCGCCTGGGGCTGCTCATAGATCTCCTTGAGCATGAAATGGTCGAAGCCACCTTTTTCAATGGCGTCCATCTCCCAGTCGATTTCAGTGGAGTCCTTGACCAGCGTCACATCCTCAAAATTGGAGGTACGATAGCCAGTCAGCGTGAGTTCAGCGATTTCGCCGTCATCGAGAAAAATCACTTGGCGCGTGTTGTTGGCCAGCGCCGAGACATCGGAGGCGACAAAATACTCGTGATCGCCAATGCCGAGCACCACGGGGCTGCCCTGGCGGACCGCGATCAGGCGATTGGGATCTTTGCGATTGAGCACAATTAAGCCAAAGGTCCCTTGCAGCAGCCGGGCAGTTTCCCGCACCGCGCCCATGACGCCCATGTGCAGGTTTTCGGAAATTAAATGCGCGATGACTTCGGTGTCGGTTTCGCTGCGCATGGTGTGTCCGCGGGAGATGAGCAATTCGCGCAACGTGGCATAATTTTCAATGATGCCATTATGAACGATGCCAATATCGCCATGATCATCAAAATGGGGGTGGGCATTGATCACGCTTGGGGCGCCATGCGTGGCCCAGCGCGTATGCGCGATGCCGACACAGCCTTTTAATTCACCGCTTTCGACCATGCCATCGAGCTGATTGACGCGTCCGACGACTTTCTGACAATGAATGGATTCATTGTCGATTGTGGCGATGCCGGCGGAATCATAGCCGCGGTATTCGAGGCGCTTCAGCCCTTCGAGCAACAGGGTGGCTACGTTCTTACGAGAAATAACGCCAACGATTCCGCACATGAGCTCACATCCTTAATTTCAGCAGGCAATCAGTCCATGCCAAACGGCAGGGAATACACTTGTTCAACCCTTCTTTATTAGCAGAAAATGCTGCCATTGACAATCTTGGCTTGGGCAGCCCCGCTGGCTAACAGAAGTAAAAACAAGCATGAAGCAGTTTGAGAGGAAACAAAAAAGAGGACGGAAAGAGCATAAATTCAAATAGCGTTGGCGATATATAATTATTCATGAAACGATACAAAATAAGTTTGCGGCCTATTTGATAAAGAAAACCGGCAGCAACATAATGGAAAGGCGAAACGAAATGTTTTTTGCCATTCCTGACTATTGATTTCGCTCCCAGATAATGCGCAGCCCATGCAGCGTTAAATCAGGCTCGACATGTTCGATAAATTCAGATTCGGAAGCCACGGAGGCGGCATAACCACCGGTGGCTACAACGGGCCATTCTCCGCCCAGTTCATCGCGCAGGCGTTTGATCAGCCCATCGATGGAAGAGACGTATCCCCAGAACAAGCCGGATCGAATGGAGGCGACGGTTGTTTTGCCGAGAACGCGCTTGGGGCGCTTGGGCGAAACGCGCGGCAGTTTGGCCGTATAATCAAATAGCGCCTGCGCCTCCATCTCCAGCCCCGGCATAATCAGCCCGCCCATGTAATCGCCTTCGGGCGAGACCACATCGAATGTTGTGGCGGTTCCAAAGTCGATAACGATGACCGGAGCGCCGCGCATGGCCCGTCCGCCCACAGCGTTGGCCAGGCGATCGGCCCCGACTTCTTCGGGCACTTCGTAGAGGTTTTGAATCCCCAGCGGGGTAGTGGGTTGCACAACGAGCAGTTGCGCATGGCAAATGCCGGCCAGCGCGGCGCCCACAGAGCGATCGACGGCTGGAACAACCGAAGCCATGACGGCGGCACTGACTTCGCTGATCGAGCGGGCGCGCATTTCGAACAGTTGATGAATCAGCAGGGCGTATTCATCGGCGGTCTTTTTATGATCCGTGCGGATGGTCCAGCGTTCCAGCAGTTCTTCGCCTTCAAAGAGGCCGAAAGCAATCTTGGAATTTCCCACATCCGCTGCCAAAAGCACGTCCACTCACCTCATGGCCAGAAATGCTTCGCTGGCGCGTCAGTTGTGATGCCCACGCCTGCCAGAGTGGCAAATCTTGAAACGGGAATGGACGCAAGGCTAGCTTTTTTCGCCGCGTGGAAGCACTGTCACCTTGCGGTAACTCGATGGACTGGCGGCGCCGTTGGAATCGACGACCTGAAATTCCAGAATCGCATCGCCGGAATAACCCGGCATGGAGGTCTTGAAATAGGGGCGATCGCTCACGTTCCATGTCTTGGATCCATACATGCGCACGCGGTATTCCACGACGTCATCATAATCAGGATCCTCGCTGCTGACGCCAAATTCCATGTCGTCATTGAACAGCTGAGGGCCGCGCGTCAGCACCTTCGTGATTTCCGGCTTGTGATTGGCGCCTGATTTATGCGCATCGGGCGGCGGCAGGCTAGAAACATCGAAGCCATCGACCTGGCTCATGGCCTTGCGAATTTCGGCATCGATGCTGTTCATCTCGGCATCGCTGGTGCGCTCAACTGGAGGTTGTTGATTTGTGTTTGCGGCGACATTGGCGACAACGCGCTCATCAGGCATCGATGGCGCGGATGGCTCCTCAATGACGGCCGCTTTGGATTTTCCAGGGGTGCCCGTGTAGGCCTTGCCGCGAACGAGCGCGGCGATATCAATATCCGGAACGGAGTTGTGCGTGGCTTTTTTGCCTTCGGTGGCATTGCCGATATCGCCGACGGAAGCAAGCACGAGCGAGCGATCGGGCTTTTTCGGCGACAGAGGCGGCAAGGCTCGGCCGCGCCGGGCGGTGTTGACCATCAACTTGCCGTCGGTGGTGAAGCATGAACGCACCTCGCAGGATTTGCCATTGAAGCGGTGCAGCCAATTATCCAGATTATTCCAGAACTGGCCGTTTTCCATGACGATTGGCTCTTTGGAGCGGCCGCGCGGATCAAAGCCGTACAGGCAGATATGGCCGGGCATGATGATGACATCGCCGGGGCGGCCATACTTGCGCAAGCGAGCCAAAAAATCCTGATTGGCGGGCATTGGGGCAATCACCCGCCGCCCCAATGAACGATAGGCGCTGGCGTCGATGCGTTCGCCATTATTGGCAAAGACGCTTTCGGGGGCGATGGCTTCCCACACGCTCCAGACAAAGCCCGAGCAATCAAAGCCCACGCCGCTGGTGGACCAGCTATCGCCCGGCTTGTCGCTCAGATCGCCGCCCCACAAATAGCCGATTCCATTGGCGCGGTGCGTCTGCACCACCAGCCATCCGAACAAGTTGACTTGATCCCCCGTGGACAAGCGGCGTTGGCGCGCGGCGGAACGCACGGCGGCCACCAGCGGGGCATGGTATTTCATGAAAAACGCCGTGTTCATCTTGTAGCCGCGCGATTTGGCGTTTTGGATGAGCTTTTGATCCGACTTCTGCGCCAGCGGAACATAGAAGATCTCGCCTTCCAAGCGCTCGGGCAAATACGCCGCCGGGCCTTTCAGGGTGTCGCCTGAGGCAATGGAACATAACGCGAGCAAGATAATAGCGCTGCTTTTCAGCAGGTTTACAGGCGACAGGCAGTTCACCAGCATACGGAAAAGGGGCACGTTTGAGCGCTCCAGTGTTTTCGAGATAAAATGAGCAAAGATTACTGTGGACGAAAGCCCAGGGCGACTCTCAGCGACGACAAGTCGCCATCGTGTCCGTCTTTCGTATCGGCCAGAATTGCCAAGGAGGTCAAGAAAAATGAGATGGTACCGATAATGCATTTAGCATGCGTAGCTTGCCATCAAAGGCTTGAATCTTATTCGAACACTGGAAAAAATGCTTGCCCGCCACTGTGCGATTTTATATGTACTGGACAATAATAAAGCGTTAATTTGGCTATCCTGTAATTTTTTCCCTGAATTTACTTGTGCATTTTTCTGGCACGATGCCGGAAAAAGGTGGTTGGGCGAGGCCTAGCCAATTTTCATTTTCTCCTCATGATTTCTGTGCCTGATCTGGCGAAGCAAAATGCCAGTTTCGGAAGTTTTCAACGCGCTCGTTGTTTTTCAAAGGCAGAGTTCTTTTTCATGTCGATTTCTTTTTCAAAATCATTAACTTATTTTGGCTCGTCCGCGCTGTCCTCAATTTATCAAAGAGTGGAGCGCTCGCCTCTTGGCCGGCGGATGGCGCGCGGCATTTTTTGGTCTCTGGCGGGGGCCGGCATTTCCCGTGTTCTGTTGCTTACGGCATCGATAATTACAGCCCGTTTATTAGGTAAAACGTTGTTTGGCGAATTGGGAATGCTCAAATCGACCATTGGGATGTTCAGTACATTTGCGGCGTTTGGCCTGGGGTTGACGGCCACGAAACATGTGGCGGAATTGCGGCAAACTGATCCCGAACGCGCCGGAAGAGTCTTGGGTATTTCCGGTTTGGTCGCCATTGTCAGCGGCGGCATCGTCTCGCTGTTTGTTCTGTTTGCAGCGCCATGGCTGGCGGAGCGGACCATTAACGCGCCCCACCTGACAGGAGCCTTAAGAATAAGCGCCCTGATTCTGTTTTTCAGTGCGCTGAATGGCGCCCAATTAGGCGCATTATCCGGCTTCGAAGTATTTCGATCCATTGCCCAGATCAACTTGGTTGTCGGGATGATCTCCTTGCCGATTCTCGTTGCCGGCGCTTATGGCTGGGGGTTGATGGGGGCGGTGTGGAGTTTGGCCATCACCACCTTTGTCAATTGGCTGGTCACTCACATTGCCTTGCGAAGGGAAGCAGCGCGCTTTGGCATTCCGCTGACGTGGAGGAATTGCACAAAGGAATGGTCTGTTGTTTGGAAGTTCAGCGTGCCGGCGGCCTTGGCTTCGATGATGATTGCTCCGATCAATTGGGCCAGCGGTGCTATCTTGGTAAATCAACCGGGCGGTTATGCTGAAATGGGAGTTTTCGGAGCAGCCAATCAATGGCTGCTGGTCATTGTGTTTATTCCCGGCATGCTTTGGAATGTGCTGTTGCCGCTGTTGTCTAACTTAAATGATGAATCCAAACGCGGACAGTATCAGAAAGTATTAATGGCTAATATTTTGCTGAATGCCGCGGTGGCTGGAGTCTTGGCCATCCCCTTAATAATATTCGCGCGCTTGGTGATGAAAGCCTATGGTCCCGGATATGAAAGCGGAGCGAATGTTCTGCGGGTATTGGCTCTCGTGGCATTTGTGACTGCTATTACATCGGTGGCAACGCAAGCTTTGGTTAGCAAAGGCATTATGTGGATGAAATTATTATTGGATTTGTTGAAAGCACTGGTCTTGATTGTTGCTGCGCTGTGGCTGATTCGCAATGGCCATGGCGCGCTGGGACTGGCATTGGCCACGTTGATCTCTGGCATTTTTGCCGCCATATCTCTTGCGGCGTATTTGCGAGTAATCTTGCGAAGCCCCGCTACTGAATCTGCGAATAAGCAAGTATCATGAGCCCTGCAATCAAACGTAATGTTCAACTGGATGTTATCAAGGGCGGATTGGTCCTGGTGATGCTCGTCTATCATTGCATCAGCGTGAGTTCGTTTGCCTCTTTGCGCGTGGTGCTAAATCATATTCAATTCATACACACGGCCTTTCTGGTGATGTTTGGTTTCCTGTGTGGGTATCATTATTATCCATCTGCCAGAATTGAGCCAGTCAAGATACGGAAAAAACTCCTGACTCGCGCTATTAAAATTTTGATTATTTTCCTGGGCGGAAATGTTTTTTTTCATTTGCTCGGATTTGGGCAGCCTGGGATGGCGCGCCTTCAAGCAATTCCAATTGCGCAGCGAATGATGGAAATTCTATTAAAAGTGCCGGGAGATATACTGGCGTTTGAAATTTTGTATTTAATCGCCGTATTTATGTTCGTTGCTGCTTTTATAATTTCTTTTCCCTTTACGAAACTCATTACATGTGCCCTGATTCTTTTGCCGATGGTAGCGTCGAATAAATTGATTTATTATAATGCATTTGGATGTACAGGCATGTTGATCGGAATTCTTGTTCAGGAAAGACGACTGGACGGAATTGCCCGGCGTTTTGATCGTCTCTTATGGTTGTTTCCTATTCTGCTGGCAATCAGGCATGTATCCATCCCTGATTGGGAATCAATTATTCCTTTCCAATCGGGTAGAATGATGTTCATTCTCCTTGAAACGTTGCTTTGGTTCTACAGTTTCCTTTGGGCGGCGCGTTTGTTGTCGCGGCCATGGTTAAATGAGCAAGTCGTTTTATTTGGCGCTTATACGTTGCCTGCATACATCATGCAAATGGTCTTGGCTCGGGTGACATACGTCATTTTGAACCGGGCCGGCTTTACGAATTTCTCATATTGTATATTTTGTGTTGTCATTGTAATGATATCCACCGGTGTTGTAGTGAATGGAATGGATTACCTTCGCAGGAATTGGCCGGTTGCAAACCGCGCTTATCGTTTATTATTTAGTTAAGCAAAGGATACATACAGAGCACGAATGTCAACTGTCTCGGTTATAATCCCTTGCTATAATGCTTCCCTTTCCATTCAACGCTGCCTGGATAGTGTTTTATCCCAATCGTTCGCTGCGCATGAAGTGATTGTCATCGATGATGGATCGGAAGATGCATCAGCGCAAATCATCAACAATTTTGGAAAGCCTGTTCGCTACATTCGTCAGGAGAATAAAGGACAGGGCGCGGCTCGCAACGCCGGACTGCTTGCCGCCACGGGTGATTATATTGCCTTTTTGGATTCTGATGATTATTGGCAGCCGGGTTTTCTCTCGGCCTGCGTCCAATTCTTAGATGAGCATGACGAGGTCATTGCGGTCAACACCGCACAGGAAGTGCGTATTCAAGGACAATTCAAGGAATACCGTCCATTTTGTGTGAATGAAAAAAGCATTACCGGGCCATTGATCCTTGAGAATTTTTTTGAATTCTGGTCAACGCATAATCATATCATGACGGGGTCCGCGCTGATTCGCAGTAGCGTGATTAAGATGGCTGGTGTTCAATGCGATGACTTGCGTGTAAGCCAGGACTTGGAGTACTGGGGGTATCTCGCCACGTTTGGGAAATGGGCCTTCATTCCTGATCCACTTTTTGTAACCGATGGATTGAATACGGCGATTTCGATGGGATGGAAGAAGAAATATCATATCCGAAGAAAACGCTGCCCCACGGTAGAGCAGTGGCAAAGGCGGATCCTTCCCCGTTTAACAGAAAAGGACTTGCCGGGATTTGAAAGACGCAGGGGAGTTACGGCCTGTGGTTTTGCCTATAACATGATCCTTGGCGGACGGGATGAAGAGGCGTTACATACAGTTCTGACATATCAGAGAACATTCCCCAGCCACAAGTTGGCTGGATATATGAAGGCGGCCTCCCGTTTTCCACTTCTTGTCTGGAAGCCATTCTGCTTCTTGCTGCGGCAGCATGAAAAATTCAGGGCCTGGAAGTTTTGGCTTCGCTATTGCATGTCCTCCAATGGGCAGTAGTCTGAAAATGAAATCCTTATTGATTATTAATAATATACCAACTCCTTACCGAACCTACATGTTCAATGTTCTGCATCAGGTGGGCAAGGAGTATAATGTTCATGCTGAAGTCATTTTTCTGGCGCACAGGGAGTCTCATCGACACTGGAACCCAAATGATTTTAAAATGGAGTTCCCTTATCGCTTTGGCAGAAATTTACTGGGCAAAGAAGTAGAAATCTTGAATCGCGGCGTTCTGGAAGTAGAGGTTCTTCGCGATCTTCAGCGAAATAAATATGATTATCTCCTCGTTGCGCCGGCCCAAAGCTTAACAAATTGGCTGATCTCTCTCTTGCCGCTGCAACGAACCAAAAAGTTGCTATATTCCGAAACAAACTCCCTGGCTGTCAAACGGCATAATGGCCTTGTACGGTTGTTTCGCAAATTCCTGTTTCGGCAATTTGATGGCATTGTCTGCCCAGGAGAGTTGGCGCGCGACTTCATCGTCTCCACCAGTGCGGAAATGAATGAAAAACCATTCTTTTATTTTCCCAATGTTGTGAATCCAGATATTTTCGATGTGATGAAGCGCAGAACCGCGGAAGAAAAGCGCAGGATGCGCAAGAAGCTTTCTCTCCCGCAAGACAGTATTATTGTAGCGGGTATTGGAACGGCTCCATGCAAGGGGGGCCTGCAGCTGTTGGAAGCGTGTCATCAGGTTTATGGTAACTACCATTTGGCTTTGTTGGGAGGCAGTGAGCATCTTGCTGTAATGAGCAAAAAATCCAGCGAATTTGGAGTTCAGGATCGCGTATTGTTGCCAGGACAGGTGGATGAGAATACTGTCAGAGACTATCTTTTAGCGGCCGATTGGTTCATTCATCCGGCAGTTTATGACTGCTCGCCGCTGGCTTGTGTGGAAGCCGCATTTAGTGGTTTGCCCCTTGCGTTGTCACGCCAGACTGGCAATTCGCCCGAGTTGCTGCAACAGAATCAAAATGGCATCACATTCGATGCGTTCAACATAGATGCAATTATCGAAGCGTTGCGAATCATTTTGGCCACTCCTCGGACAACGGCGGAAGAAATGGGCAGACGTTCCAATCAAATCGCATGCGAGCGGTTTAACGCGGTTACTGTCTCGCATCGATTTTATCAATGGTTGCTCGAGGCGCAGGATTAACATGGAGCAGGCAATTTATTTTACGGAAAAGTCGTTCAGGATTCAGCCTCGCCATGCGGGGGCAATGAATTATTCTGCTTGGTTGTCCTTGCTGTTGCTCGGAGTGATGATCGGCCGCGTTACTATTGCCGCTCGCGGACGAGAAGACTATGCGGGTATTGATTTAGCTGCATTTGTTGAAATCATTATTACATTGCTTCTTTTTGGCATCTTTTACCTGTCGCCGACGGCCCACCGGTGCATAGCTGTTTACCGGCAATCTTCGTTAAAGTATTTTTTTATTTTCTTAGGCTTCGGGGCCATATCTTCCTTTTGGTCTGTCAATCCCGCGTATTCTGCTTTTCGTGCCATTCAGGATATGGCAATCCTGTTCAGCGTTGGGATGATTTTGCTCGATGGCACATCCCATGAAATCATGCAGAGGCGGTTTTATTTGATTGGCATACTTGTAATAGTATTTGATGTGCTCCGAAAAATGTTACGGTTCAGCAATTATGGTCATGTTTCGACGCATGATGTTTTGCTGGGTTCATCCGCGGCCATACTGTTTGGGTACACTCTGGGATGTTTTCTGGGCAAGTCCATTGATCGAATTGGCAAAATTATGTTCGTCATTGCGACGATTATTTTACTTGCCACCACTTCTGCTGGTGCAAGTGTTTCAGTTCTGGTTGGCTTTATACTGGTTTCCGTTTTAGTGCATAAGGCCAATTATTTGATCTATCTTGCTTTCTTCCTGCTTGTCTTCCTGCTTCTGTATTCAGTCTTTGGATCAGAAGCCATTAAATCGGCTATATTTTTCGGTAAGGATGAGGGTGCAATTGCCACAGGTTCCGGGCGCACCACGATATGGGCCTACTATATTCAAATGATATTGAAGAAGCCAATTCTGGGGTACGGCTTTGCTGTCGGATCGCGTGTTTGCGAAGATTTTTATGCCAGCAATAGCCATAATACTTATCTTGGCGCGGCGCTTGGCACGGGGTTGGGCGGAGTTTTTTTGTTAATCCTGTATTTTCTGAAATCCTTCCAGTCAGCCATTGAGAGCGCCAAAATCGAGAAATCGCATGGATTAGGACTTGCTTTGGGAATTTCGATAATTGCAATAAATAATCTCACAAATGCATATGCAGGGGAGAGTTGGTACACCACAACTGTGTTGTTCTCGGCTTTTGCCCATCTCTTGGCTTATCAGGAATATTCATCCCGTGATAGAAAGCCAAGACGAATCATTATCCGTCGGGAAATGCCTAATGCAAACCTATAAAATTGACAGGGAAACTAGTTCTAAAATTACCATTATTTCTTTCCTGTTGATGTGCATGGTTGTTTTTATACACAGCCAATGCTATCAACCTCTGCCTTCGGCCCATTCTCCGCAGCGGCAAATGCTCCTTCTGACGTATTTGCAGTTAATGATATCCGAAGGGATCTGCCGCATAGCAGTACCATTTTTCTTCTTGATTGCCGGAGTCTTGTTTTGCAAGGACTTCACCAATGAGAATGGCTGGTTCATCTCTAAGATTTCTTCTCGCGTGCGGACGTTGGTTATTCCATATTTGCTTTGGGGCGTCGGGAATTTCCTGTTGATTTTTGTAGCGCAGAATACCAGATGGACTGCCGGTTACTTTGGCAGCAGGCATATCGTCACCATGAGGATGACGCAGATACTGGAAACCCTTTTCTGGCGACCTTATTGCTATCAATTTTGGTTTGTGCGTGATCTTTTTATTTTTATATTGTTCAGCCGCCTGTTGATTCCATTGATGAACCGGTGGCCTATCCTTTATTTCTGTATATTGGGTACAGCCTGGTTAAGCGGCCTTACAGTGAATCAAACTGTGCTGAGCATTGAGGGACTTTTATTTTTCAGTATTGGAAACTTTATAGCCATGCGTGGGATAGTGCTGCCCCGGCCTCAATCTGATTCATGGGCGTTAGTATTCATTGGGCTGTGGATCGCTGGTTGCCTTATCAGGGCAGTAATGGCAGTTACATTAGAAAGTGATGCAAATATTCCACATAAGCTAAATATGATTATTGGCATTATTGCCTTATGGCTGCTTGTGGATGTGAATCGCGGTTTTTGGGAAAAGAATCGCAATCGCGCTGTGTATCAGTATTCATTTTTCGTTTTCGCATTTCATCAACCCATGATTACCGTCTTCAACAACATTATGTTGGCCCTTGTGCACAATAACCAAACTCTTCGAATCGTGCAATATATTGTCCTCCCGATCGTAGTGATTGGAATCAGCATTGTTGCCGGTGCTGCGCTTCAGGCACTTTTCCCGCGTGTTTATGCTGTCATGTGCGGGAATCGCACTCGCAAGAAGATCAAGCATAAGGATGAGGAACAAAGCCTGGCGCAGGAATCCAGACCTGAACCATTGCTGCAATCCAGCCAATCTTTGTAGATAAATTTAATGAGAATACTCGTTGTTCATAATCATTATGGCGATCATGCCGTCGGCGGAGAATCGATGGTTGTAAACGCCGAGGTCAATCTCCTGAAGGCGCATGGGCACGAGGTGCGGTTGTATGAGCGCACCAATTCGGAACTCCAGCAATGCCATTTATTAGAGAAAGCACGATTCGCATTCTTGGTGGGCTGGTCCAAGGACGGCTATAGTGCTGTTAAAGATATCCTTTCTGACTTTCGCCCCGACCTAATGCATGTTCATAATTATAAATTCATGCTTTCGCCATCGATCTTTGCGGCGGCCCGGGAAAATGAGGTTGCCACAGTTTTAACGTTACATAATTATCGCTTGATCTGTCCGGGCGGGCTTTTCCTGTGCCGAGGATCTGTTTGCGAAGATTGCCTGAAGGATGGTTTCGCCTATCGCATGCTTTGGCGAAAATGCTATTCCGATTCGCTGCCTAAAAATATCCTCCAATTGCGACTTTTCTTAGCTACGCGTAAGCGAGAACTTCTGAAGTCCTATGTGGATCGATATATTGTGCTTTCGCATTTTGCCCGCGAGAAGTTTATCCGCGGTGGAATCCCGGAGGGGCAGATTTCCTACAAGCCTAATTTTATCGCTGACCCCCTTCAAGGAGTGTCTGCTGCGGATCAGACTGAGAGAAAAGCTTTGTATGTGGGGAGACTCTCAAGAGAAAAAGGTCTCCCAACTTTGATGAATGCATGGAAGAATATCGATTACCCCTTGTCCATTATTGGCGATGGCGATATGGGGAGTTCGCTGCGTGACCAGGCGCGAAATAATATACAATTCCAAGGTTATCTTTCTCGCCAGGATTGCTTGAGTGCCATTTCCAAGTCTTCTTTTTTAGTGTTTCCCTCTGAATGTTATGAAGGTTTTCCTCTTTCGATCCTTGAAACCATGGCCCTGGGGCGTCCTGTGCTTGCTTCTGATCTTGGTGCACGTAGCGAATTGATCGAGGATGGAAAAACGGGACTTTTGTACAAGGCAGGGTGCGTGGAGGATCTGCGGCGGAAAGCGCAAATGCTTATTGAGAATCCCGCCTGGTGTGATGAACTGGGACGAATGGCGCGACAAAGATATCTCGATTTATATGGGGATGAGCAAAACTACTCAATGCTAATGAACATTTATCAGGAGGCATTGCAGCGGCGCAGGAATCGAACGGATAAGAGGGCGGTGCAATAATCTAGTATGGAAGATGCGCTCTATCCTTTTCGCTCGTTTTATCAGAAAATGCCTTCTTTCGTCCAGAATGCCATTGGATCAGGATATCGGCTATTACCGCGGTCAGTGCAGCACGGCTCATTCTATACATTATATCAGAATCGCATTTGTAATTTTCATCTCCAATCTACAAATGCGTTGAGCATGCAATTGGAATTGTTGAAACAAAGCGTCAATTCCGCCGTGGCGTCTGTTCCTTTCTATTCTAATTTTGGTCCGATTGATAGTTTTGAGGATTTACAGCAATTTCCAATTATCCGCAAAAAGGACTTTGTGGAACGGCAGTCTGAGTTTTTATCCCGCATTTATCGAAAGAATGCTTTGCATGCCAATACTGGTGGCAGCTCAGGCACTCCCATGGAATTCTTCCTGCATGCCGGGAGAACGCGGCCGAAGGAACGGGCTCATTTCGATTGGTTCTGGGGGCAAGTCGGCTATACATCCCAGTCGCGAGTACTTATGATTCGCGGCGCTGCATTGAAGGGCAACGCTCTTTATGAATATCAGCGTATAAAGAACTGCCTGGCCGTTTCATGTTATGAAATTAATTCAAGCAATATCGTGGAAGTGCTGCGACAGGTGGGTCGTTTTCGTCCTGATTATATCCATGGTTATCCATCAGCGGTTCGGAACTTCATGCAATGCATCATGGACTCGCCTCATGCAACATGGAATTTTCTTTTGCGCGGATTGTTTCTAGGTTCTGAGATGCTATCGCCTGCCGATCGCGCGACGCTGGAGAGTTTTTTTGAATCAAAAGTTATGACGTGGTATGGGCATAGTGAATGCGCAGTCATGGGCGGGAATAGCCCGAATTCGAACGAATTGCATTTTTATCCTTTTTATGGATTCACGGAATTAGTTGATGACCAGAATCAGCCAATACGTATCCCCGGGCAGACTGGGCGCATCATCGCCACGAGTTTCGATAATTATGTTATGCCCTTTATCCGCTACGATACTGGAGACCAGGGGACGCTGTCTTCCGTCAATGATTTTCATGGCATGCCATGTCTGGTCTTGTCGCGTATTGAAGGCCGGGCGCAAGACTCGATTTATTTATCGGACGGCACAAAGGTGTCGTTAACGGCGTTTATTTTTGGTCAGCATCTGCCGGAGTTTGCCCGGATTCGGGAAATGCAGTTGGAGCAACACGTTGCGGGCGAAATCCTCCTTCGGATCATTCGAGGAAGTAATTTCAGAAATGAAGACATTGGAAATATAATCAGGCGTTTAAAAAAATCTGTATCGAATAAGATCAGTATTGAATTTGAGTGTGTCGAGCGGATCGAAAAGACGCATCGCGGGAAGCATCGTTTTTTAATTCAGGGAGTTACTTCCGAATGAACCAACTGACCCAAAAGCTTAAGTCTGGCGAAATGATCATCCACGAATTGCCATGTCCACAGGTTGGGCCTGGGATGGTATTGGTTCAGAATTATTATTCGTTGATCAGTGCGGGCACGGAGGGTTCCACTGTCAAGACGGCACGTGCCAGTCTTTTGGCCAAGGCCAAGGAACGGCCGCAGCAGGTGAAGCAGGTGCTTGAAGTGCTTCGCAAGCAGGGCGTTGTGCAGACTTATCGCGCTGTCATGAAGAAATTGGATGCTTATTCTCCGTTGGGATACAGTTCGGCGGGTGAGGTAATTGAAGCTGGCGCTGGTGTAGAGGAATTTGCCGTTGGAGACCTTGTTGCATGTGCCGGAGCGGGTTACGCCAATCATGCGGAAGTTATATCCGTGCCTGTTAATCTGTGCGTTAAATTGCCTGCCTCTGCCAATTTGAAGCACGCATCATATAATACTTTGGGTGCGATTGCACTGCAGGGGATTCGCCAGGCCGATCTGCGGCTTGGTGAGTCATGCGCAGTGATTGGCTTGGGTTTGATTGGCCAATTAACTTGCCTGATGTTACGTGCTTCAGGAATAAAGGTAGTCGGGATCGATGTGGACGGGGCCGTTGTGGCAACGGCGGCTGAGCATTGCGCTGATTTGGCATTTGTGCGATCGATGACAGGAATTGGAGAGAGCATCCATCGCTTTAGCGGCGGGATCGGTGT
>Ga0208826_1001711_pt1 | contig 17756 bp, 27 predicted proteins | sample AD_UKC115_MetaG_FD_184451 | JGI IMG/M metagenome (GOLD analysis project Ga0208826, IMG submission 184451) | Active sludge microbial communities of municipal wastewater-treating anaerobic digesters from Hong Kong - AD_UKC115_MetaG (SPAdes)... | ecosystem: Engineered > Bioreactor > Anaerobic >...
TGGCGACAACGTGTCGATCACCGTCAAGCTGATCAACCCCATCGCCATGGAAGAAGGTCTGCGCTTCGCCATCCGTGAAGGCGGTCGTACCGTCGGCGCCGGCGTCGTGGCCAAGATCATCGAGTAATCCGGATCCTCGCGATACAAGGAACACAGCATGTCCAAGCAAAAGATCCGCATCCGCCTCAAGGCGTTTGATTACAAACTGATCGACCAGTCCGCTGCCGAGATCGTTGACACCGCCAAGCGCACCGGCGCCATCGTCAAGGGCCCGGTGCCCCTGCCTACGCGCATGAAGCGTTTCGACATCCTGCGCTCGCCGCACGTCAACAAAACCAGCCGTGACCAGCTCGAAATCCGCACGCACCAGCGTCTGATGGACATCGTGGACCCCACCGACAAGACTGTGGATGCCCTGATGAAACTCGACCTGCCCGCAGGTGTGGACGTCGAAATCAAGCTGCAGTAATGCCTTGAACCCATGGGCCGCAAGGCCCGTGGAGCGCTCCGCAAAGAACGCGAACTTGCTTGCAAAAGCAGTTCGCGTTATACTTTGCGGCTTCGCCTATTTTGCGTTTGCGTTGCAGCGCAACGGGGCGGAGTTTTATCAACCTTCTTTCATGCGCTTGAGAAGGCGCAACGCCGGGGCCAATTGAAGTCGCGGCGGTGAAAGTTTTGGAGAAAACCAATGAGTCTGAGCACCTCCCTGGGGTTGCTGGGCCGCAAGGTGGGCATGATGCGTCTGTTCACCGATGACGGGGACGCAGTGCCTGTCACGGTGGTCGATGTGTCCGACAACCGCGTGACCCAGGTGAAAACCCAAGAGAACGATGGCTATGTGGCCTTGCAGGTCACCTATGGTTCGCGCAAGGCATCTCGCGTGACCAAGCCTCAAGCTGGCCACCTGGCCAAGGCCGGCGTGCAAGCCGGTGAAATCATCCGTGAATTCCGCGTGACGGCAGAAGCCGCAGCGCAGTACCAGCCTGGTGCCAATGTGCCTGTGGCTTCGCTGTTTGCTGTGGGCCAGAAGGTGGACGTGCAGGGCACGAGCATTGGTAAAGGCTACGCCGGTACCATCAAGCGCCACAACATGGCCTCCCAGCGTGCATCGCACGGTAACAGCCGTTCGCACAACGTGCCGGGTTCCATCGGTATGGCGCAGGATCCGGGCCGCGTGTTCCCGGGCAAGCGCATGACCGGTCACATGGGCGACGAAACCGTCACCACCCAGAACCTCGACGTCATCCGCGTGGACGAAGCCCGTCAACTGCTCTTGATCAAGGGTGCCATTCCCGGAGCCAAGGGTGGCTTCGTGACCGTGCGTCCCGCCATCAAGGCCAAAGCCGCCAAAGGAGCGAACTAATGCAGCTCGAACTCCTGAATGACCAAGGCCAGGCCGCATCCAAGATCGATGCGCCCGAGACCGTGTTTGGTCGTGAATACAACGAAGATCTGGTGCACCAGATCGTGGTCGCTTACCGTGCCAACGGCCGTCAGGGCACCCGTGCCCAGAAGGACCGCGAGCAGGTTCGCCACTCCACCAAGAAGCCTTTCAAGCAAAAGGGTACCGGCCGCGCGCGTGCTGGTATGACGTCTTCTCCGCTGTGGCGTGGGGGTGGTCGGATTTTCCCGAACATGCCCGATGAAAACTTCACGCAGAAGATCAACAAGAAGATGTACCGCGCCGGTATGGCTTCCATCCTGTCGCAACTGGTGCGTGAAGGCCGTCTGGCCGTGGTCGATTCCATCGCTGTGGACTCGCCCAAGACCAAGCAGCTGGCCGACAAGTTCAAGGCCATGAACCTGCAGTCGGTGCTCGTGATCGCCGACCAGGTGGACGAGAACCTGTACCTGGCTTCGCGCAACCTCAAGGACGTGTTCATCGTCGAGCCGCGCTATGCCGACCCCGTGTCGCTGGTGCACTTCAAGAAGGTGCTCGTCACCAAGGGCGCTCTCGACCAACTCAAGGAGATGTTCGCATGAGCACGCTCAAGTTTGACGAAGGTCGTCTGATGCAGGTGCTGGTTGCTCCCATCGTGTCCGAAAAGGCCACCATGGTTGCTGAAAAGTCCAACGCCGTGACGTTCAAAGTGCTGCAGAACGCTACCAAGCCCGAAATCAAGGCCGCTGTGGAATTGATGTTCAAGGTCGAGGTGCAAGGCGTGTCTGTGGTGAACACCAAGGGCAAGACCAAGCGCTTTGGCAAGACCATTGGCCGCCGCGACAACGTGCGCAAGGCCTACGTGATGCTCAAGCCTGGTCAAGAGCTGAACCTGAGCGGGGAGGCTGCGTAATCATGGCTGTCATCAAAATGAAACCCACCTCGCCCGGCCAACGTGCCGTGGTGAAGGTCACGCGCGATCACCTGTACAAGGGTCCTGGTCACGCCCCGCTGTTGGAGCCCCAGCACCAGAAGGCTGGCCGCAACAACAACGGTCACATCACCACCCGTCACAAGGGCGGTGGTCACAAGCACCACTACCGCGTGGTGGACTTCAAGCGCAACAAGGACGGTATTCCCGCCAAGGTTGAGCGCATCGAGTACGACCCCAACCGCACGGCCCACATCGCTCTGGTGTGCTACGCCGACGGTGAGCGTCGCTACGTGATTGCTCCGCGCAACCTCGAAGTGGGCGCCACCATTGTGAGCGGCTCCGAAGCCCCGATCCGCGTGGGCAACACGCTGCCGATCCGCAACATCCCCGTGGGCTCGACCATCCACTGCATCGAGCTCAAGCCCGGTGCAGGTGCGCAGATCGCTCGCTCGGCAGGTGCTTCGGCGACGCTGCTGGCCCGCGAAAGCATGTACGCCCAGGTGCGTATGCGCTCGGGTGAAGTGCGCAAGATCCACATCGAATGCCGTGCAACGATTGGCGAAGTGGCCAACGAAGAGCACAGCCTGCGCCAGCTCGGCAAGGCCGGTGTCAAGCGCTGGATGGGTATCCGCCCGACGGTGCGTGGCGTGGCCATGAACCCGGTCGATCACCCGCACGGTGGTGGCGAAGGCCGCACTGGCGAAGGCCGTCATGCTGTCGATCCTTGGGGCAATCTGACCAAGGGTTATCGCACCCGCAACAACAAGCGCACACAGACCATGATCGTGTCGCGCCGCAAGAAGTAAGGGGTAACAAATGACTCGCTCTCTCAAAAAGGGTCCGTTTGTTGACCATCACCTGGTAGCCAAGGTCGAGAAGGCCGTTGCCACCAAGGACAAGAAGCCGATCAAGACCTGGTCGCGTCGCTCCATGGTTCTGCCCGATTTCATCGGTCTGACCATTGCCGTGCACAACGGCAAGCAGCACGTGCCAGTCTACGTTACCGACCAGATGGTGGGCCACAAGCTGGGCGAATTCGCCCTGACGCGCACCTTCAAGGGTCACCCCGCTGACAAAAAAGCGAAGAAGTAAGGAACGACCATGTCTGAAACACGTGCAGTCCTCCGGGGCGTCCGTCTGTCGGTTGACAAGGGCCGTCTGGTTGCAGACCTGATCCGCGGCAAGAAAGTGGACCAGGCGCTGAACATCCTGACCTTCACGCAAAAGAAGGCAGCAGGAATCATCAAGAAGGTTCTGGAGTCGGCCATCGCCAACGCAGAACACAACGATGGTGCCGACATCGACGAACTGAAGGTCAAGACCATCTACGTTGAGCAAGGTGCCACGCTCAAGCGTTTCACCGCGCGCGCCAAAGGCCGCGGCAACCGCATCAGCAAGCCCACGTGCCATGTGTACGTGACGGTGGGCAACTAAAGGCCGAGGAAGACTATGGGACAAAAAATCCATCCAACCGGCTTCCGTCTGGCCGTCAGCCGCAACTGGGCCAGCCGTTGGTACGCAAGCAACCGTGACTTCGCCGGCATGCTGGCCGAAGACATCAAGGTGCGTGACTACCTCAAGGCCAAGCTGAAGAACGCTGCCGTTTCGCGCGTGCTGATCGAGCGCCCCGCCAAGAACGCCCGCATCACCATTTACTCGGCACGTCCGGGCGTGGTGATCGGCAAGAAGGGCGAGGACATCGAGACGCTCAAGAAAGAACTGGCGACCCGTCTGGGCGTGCCTGTGGCTGTCAACATCGAAGAAGTGCGCAAGCCCGAAATCGATGCCAAGCTGATCGCCGACAGCATCACCCAGCAGCTGGAAAAGCGCATCATGTTCCGCCGCGCCATGAAGCGCGCCATGCAGAACGCCATGCGTCTGGGCGCCCAGGGCATCAAGATCATGTCCTCGGGTCGTCTGAACGGCATCGAAATCGCTCGTACCGAGTGGTACCGTGAAGGCCGTGTGCCCCTGCACACCCTGCGTGCCGACATCGACTACGGCACCTCCGAAGCCAAGACCACCTACGGTGTGATCGGCGTGAAGGTGTGGGTCTACAAGGGCGACACGCTGGGCCGCAACGAGCAACCCGCTGCCGAGACGCCGCGCCCTGAAGAAGAGCGCCGTCCCCGTGGTCCGCGCCGCGATGGCCGCCCTGGTGGCGACCGCGCTGGTGCAGGCCGTGGTGGCCGCCGTCCCACGGGTGGCAATGCCGCCCCTGCCGATGGCAGCGACAAGCCCCAGGGCGCCGGTGGCGCCGATGCAACCGCCGTTAAGCGCGTACGCAAAGACGCGCCCGCTTCAGCAGCGGACGGTAAAGGAGAATAAACATGCTGCAACCTGCTCGCCGCAAATACCGCAAGGAGCAAAAGGGCCGCAACACCGGCATCGCTACTCGTGGCAACACGGTAGCCTTCGGTGATTTCGGTCTCAAGTGCACCGACCGCGGCCGCCTGACGGCCCGCCAGATCGAAGCCGCACGCCGTGCGATTTCCCGCCACGTCAAGCGTGGTGGCCGCATCTGGATCCGTGTGTTCCCGGACAAGCCTATTTCCAAGAAGCCCGCAGAAGTGCGTATGGGTAACGGTAAGGGCAACCCCGAGTACTACGTCGCTGAAATCCAGCCTGGCAAGGTGGTCTTCGAGATCCTGGGCGTGCCCGAGGAACTCGCCCGTGAGGCTTTCCGCCTCGCGGCTGCCAAGCTTCCGCTGCGCACGACGTTTGTCGCACGCCTGGTAGGCCAGTGATTCAGGAGAAACAGAAATGAAAGCTGCTGAACTGCGCCAAAAAGACGCCGCTGGCATCCAGGAAGAAATCAAGGCACTGCAAAAGGCTCACTTCGGCCTGCGCATGCAAAAGGCTACGCAACAGCTGGGCAACACCAGCCAGTTGCGCGCCACGCGCCGTGCCATCGCCCGTGCCAAGACCATTCTTGCCCAAAAGCAAGCCGCCAACTAAGGAGCCGAGATGACGGAAGCCAAAACATCCCTCAAGCGCACCCTGGTCGGCAAGGTCGTCAGCGACAAGCGTGCAAAGACCGTGACCGTGCTCGTGGAGCGCCGTGTGAAGCACGCGCTGTACGGCAAGATCGTGGTCAAGTCGAGCAAGTACCACGCGCACGACGAAAACAACGAGTACAAGCTCGGTGACGTGATCGAAATCGCCGAAAGCCGTCCTCTGTCCAAGACCAAGAACTGGGTTGCGACCCGTCTGGTCGAAAAGGCCTCGCTGGTCTAAGCCTCTGCAGCCACCGCGCTGCAAGGAAAACGGAAACGACCCACAATGTGGGTCGTTTTCTTTTTGGGGCTTCGCAATGCAGCAGGCCTCTTCGACCAACCCCCTCCAGGAGACCCGCATGATCCAGATTGGCGACAGCTTGCCCGATACCACCCTCATGGAATATGTGCAGACCGAAGGCGAAGGCTGCAGCATTGGCCCGCGCCCGGTCCAGGTGGCGCAGGCCTGCGCCGGAAAGACCATTGCACTGTTCGCGGTGCCTGGTGCCTTCACGCCCACCTGCTCAGCACAGCATGTTCCAGGCTATGTGCGCAATGCAGCTCAGCTCAAGGCCGCAGGGGTGGATGAAATCTGGTGTGTGTCGGTGAACGATGCCTTTGTGATGGGTGCATGGGCCCGCGAGCAGGCCACGGAAGGCGTGGTCCGCATGCTGGGGGATGGCGATGCCGCCTTTGCCAAGGCCACGGGCCTGACGCTGGATCTGAACGGCAAGGGCCTGGGCCTGCGCAGCAACCGCTATTCCATGTTGGTGCGCAACGGCAAGGTGGAGCAACTCAATGTTGAAGCGCCAGGCAAGTTCGAGGTGAGCGATGCCGACACCCTGCTGCGCCAGTTGAAAGCGAACTGACGCTATTAAAATCATAGCTGCCAGCGCAATTTTGCTGTGCGCTAGAGCTTAAAATGAGCTGAGAAATTTCAAGGCCATGCTCACAGCATGGCCTTGAGGTAATGCGCGCCTGCGATGGGGTTGTGGTAGTACGGCGGAATATCTTCGAATCCCAGTTCGGCGTACAGGGCGCGGGCGGACTCCATGTCGTCCAGGGTGTCCAGCAGGATGCAGTCATACCCCGCCACACGGGCGCAGTCCATGATCGCCTCGGCCAGTTGTCGGCCCAGGCCGAAGCCACGGAAGGCCTTGCGCACATACAGGCGCTTCATTTCGCAGGCGTTGGGGTAGTCGCTGTTGTCCAGCGGGCGCATGGCACAGCAACCAGCGTAGGCACCTTCCACCAGGGCCACCAGCAAGCTGCCGCGCGGCGGAGCATAGTCGCCGGGCAGTTGGGTGAGCTCCTCGTCGAAGTTCTGGAAACACAGGCTGATGCCCAAGCCCTCGGCGTATTCGGTGAACAGGGCGCGCACTTCGTTCCACTGCGCGGCGTTCTGCGGGGTCAGGAGCTGGATGTCGGGGGTATCCACTTCAGGCAATGATCAAAAAGACGGCCGCAGTGTACCCCCATCCATTCAGGACTCGGCCAGGAGCTGCTCGATGAGTTGGTGCAACTGCGCAAAATCGGGTGCGCCCACATAGGTCCGCACGATCTCGCCGCGCTTGTTCACCAGGTAGGTGGTGGGGGTGATACGAACATCGCCCCAGGCCTTGGCCACCGCACCGGTGTTGTCGATGGCCACCTTGAAGGGGAGCTTGCGGGTCTCGGCAAAATTGACCACGTAACTGGGCGGGTCGTAACTCATGGCCACCGCCAGCGTCTCGTAGCCACGGCTGCGGTATTTTTCGTAGGTTGAGACCAACTCCGGCATCTCAGCCACACAGGTCACGCAACTGGTAGCCCAGAAGTTGACCAAGACCACCTTTCCGCGCAAATCCTGCGTCGTTTGTTGCGTGCCGTCGAGCAGCACAAAGGTGGATGCAGGCGCGGCCGATTGGCTGCAACCCGCCAACACCAGCCCGGCCGCACAGACCAGCCCCAGGGCCCATCTGCGCAGCCCTTCGGATGCGCCACGCCGGTGTGCAGCGAGCGTGCGGTAGGACAGATCAGAAAAGAAAAGGCTTTGCATGGGGACGGCTCCGGTGTCAGCAAAGGGCATACAGTGGTTTGCGCCCCGCGCCGCGATTGTGCGACAGCTTCGCGTTTCGAGCTGCATCAGCAGCGGAAGTTCAAGCACTGCAAGGACGTGCCTCGTCCGTGACGGCACCGGATCCGACAGCCAGGTCCGGAGCAGCCATAATGGCTGCTGCAGTACCGACCATGAGCACACGCATTTTTCTCATTGCCCACACGCCCCTGGCAAGTGCCCTCCGGGACTGTGCAATGCATGTCTTCCCAGATTGCGCGCAGCATGTGCTGGTGTTGGACGTGCAGCCCGATGCGACCCCTGAAGACTCCTTGGCCCAGGCGCGCCAGTTGCTCGGCGGACAGGAGCAGGGAGCGCTCCTTGTGCTCACCGACGTGTTCGGCGCCACCCCCAGCAACATCGCGCAGCGCGTGGTCGAAGGGCGCCAGGCGCGCCTGGTCACCGGCGTCAACCTGCCCATGCTGCTGCGCTGTGTGTGTTACCGCAGCGAGGCACTCGACGCATTGGTGCAGCGGGCCGTGGTAGGCGGCACGCAAGGGGTGATGCAGGTGGCCGTCACCGCGCCACAGAACCAGAACCGCAGAACGAATGATCAAGACCAGCACGACCATCAGCAATAAACTGGGCCTGCACGCCCGCGCATCGGCCAAACTGACCAAACTGGCCGGCAGTTTCGACTGCGAAGTCTTCATGAGCCGTGGCGAGCGCCGCATCAACGCCAAAAGCATCATGGGCGTCATGATGCTGGCCGCGGGCATGGGTACCACGGTGGAGATCGAAACCGACGGCCCCCAGGAGCAGCAGGCCATGGACGCACTGCTCGCGCTGATCAACGACAAGTTCGGCGAGGGCGAATGAGCATGGCCGCAGTCACCACCACACCAGGAGACGGAGCATGACCTTCTCGATTGCTGGGTTGGCGGTGGCGCGTGGTATCTCGATTGGCCGCGCGGTGCTTGTGGGCGCCAGCCGCGTGGAGGTGGCGCATTATTTCATCGAGCCGGAGCAGATCGAGAGCGAGATCGACCGCGTGCGCTGTGGCCGCAATGCGGTGGTCGAGGAAATTCAGCGTTTGCAGGAAGACATTCCCGCCGATGCCCCCCAGGAGCTGACTGCGCTGCTGGATGTGCACCTGATGCTGCTGCAGGATGAAATGCTCACCAGCGGCGTCAAGCACTGGATCACCGATCGTCTGTACAACGCCGAATGGGCGCTGACCACCCAGCTGGAGGTCATCGGACGCCAGTTCGACGAGATGGAGGACGAGTACCTGCGTGAGCGCAAGGCCGACCTGGAGCAGGTGGTCGAACGCATCCTGCGCCACATGAAGGGCGTGGCCCATCCGGTGGTTCCGCAAAGTCCGCGCCGCAAGACCCAGCAGGACTTGATGCTGGACGACACCATCGACGTGCCCCTGGTGCTGGTGGCGCACGACCTGTCCCCAGCCGACCTGCTGCAGTTCAAGAAAAGCGTGTTTGCCGGTTTCGTCACCGACGTGGGTGGCAAGACCTCGCACACCGCCATCGTTGCGCGCAGCATGGACATCCCCGCCGTGGTGGGTGCGCGCACCGGCAGCCAGTTGGTGCGTCAGGATGACTGGGTCATCATCGATGGCGACGCCGGGGTGGTCATCGTCGATCCGTCGCCCATCCTTCTGGCCGAGTACGGCTTTCGTCAGCGCCAGATCGAGGTGGAGCGCGAGCGCCTGACGCGCCTGCGCCATACGCCTTCGGTCACGATCGATGGCGAGCGCGTCGAACTGCTGGCCAACATCGAGATGCCGCAAGACGCCGCTGCCGCCGTGGCCGCAGGCGCCCTCGGCGTGGGGCTGTTCCGCACCGAATTTCTGTTCATGGGCCGTGTGGGCAATCTGCCGGACGAGGAAGAGCAGTACCGATCCTACCGCGAGGCGGTCGAAGGCATGCAGGGCCTGCCCATCACCATCCGCACCATCGATATTGGCGCCGACAAGCCCCTGGACAAGGGACACAAGGACACCTCGACCAACCCAGCGCTGGGCCTGCGCGCCATTCGCTGGAGTCTGGCCGATCCAGGCATGTTCCGCACCCAGTTGCGGGCGCTGCTGCGTGCCGCAGCGCATGGCAAGGTCAATATTCTGTTTCCCATGCTTGCCCATCCCGTCGAGGTGGAGCAGACCCTGGCCCAGGTGCGCCTGGCGCAGGCCGAGTTGGACGCACGCGGCGCGGTACACGCACCGGTGCGTCTGGGCGCGATGATCGAAGTGCCTGCTGCGGCGCTCATGGTGCGCTACTTCCTGCGGCACTTCGACTTTCTCTCCATCGGCACCAACGACCTGATTCAGTACACCCTGGCCATCGACCGTACCGATGAAGCAGTGGCCCATCTGTACGACCCCATGCACCCCGCGGTGCTGCGTTTGGTGGCCGACGTCATTGCTGCGGGCCGGGAGCAAGGCAAGAGCGTGTCGGTCTGCGGGGAGACCGCAGGCGATGTGACCATGACGCGCCTGCTGCTCGGTCTGGGCCTGCGCAGCTTTTCGATGTACCCCTCGCAGATCCTGCCGGTCAAGCAAGAGGTGCTGCGTGCCGACACGCGCAAGCTGGCCGGGTGGGCGCGGGATCTGATCGAGGCAGACGGACTGGCAGCATCGGCGCAGTCTGCACCCCGATCGCTATAAAAATAATAGCTATTTGCGCTTTATTGACGGGCGCTGGTGGCTAAATGACTCACTATTTCGCCCGCATCCCCAGCACGGCAGCGCTAAGGATCATGGCCGTGGACAACGCCAGGCTGGCGTGAAAGCGCTGCCCGCTCACCAGCACCAACAGCGCTGTGGAGGCCAGCGGCGTGGCGTAGCTGAGAATGCCGATGTGCCGTGCATCGCCCAGCTTGAGGGCCTTGTCCCACAGGTAGAAGGCGCCCCCCAGCGGGCCCAGGCCCAGCACGGTCAGCAGCACGGCATCGCGTGCCTGCAGCGTGACTGAAGGCTCCAGCAGCACATGGCACAGCAAGGACAGCAGGCCCGACACCAGACCGAACAGCCCGATGGCCGTGGTGGGGAAGGCCGGCACGCGCCGGGTCAGCAGCGAATAGCTGGCCCAGATGAACGCCGCCGCCAGCGCAGGCAGGTAGCCCCAGGCCAGCGCACCGCTGAGCGAGCGCCCCCCCGTGATGGCAATCGCTGCGCCGCCAAATCCCAGCACAGCCGCCAGCACATGCGGCCAGCGCAGCGCCACGCCCGGCAGCAGCACGGGAGCCAGCACCACGATGAACAACGGCCACAGGTAGTTGACCAGGTTGGCCTCCACCGCAGGCGCATGGCGCAGGGCGATGAACAGCAGGAAGTGGTAGGCAAACAACCCATACACCCCCAGCGCCAGTGTGCGCAGTGGAATGCGCCATTGGCTCGGATCGCGCAGCACCAGTGGCCAGGCAGGCACACTGCCAATCAGCAGCGCAATGCCGGTGAGCAGAAAGGGCGGCACATGGGTGAGTGACACACCCAGCGAGGCGAGTGAGGCCCACAGCGCGATGGCGCCCAGGGCGTACAGATTGGCTTGCATGCGCGCAGCTTAATGGCCCACGCCATCGCGGGGTGCGGCGCCATCGTCGCGCAATGCGGGTTTTGAGCGGCGCAGCGCTGCGGTAAGCGCCGAAGGGGAGCGGTAGCCGGTGCGTTGGGCCACCTCGGTCACAGGCATGCCCTGGCTGCGCATCCACCGGGCCTGTTCCAGGCGCAGGGTGCGCAGCCAGACCATGGGCGGGTGCCCTTGCTCGGCGCGGCAGCGGTCGGCAAACTGCGCGGGGCTCAAATGCGCCTGCGCCGCCAGATCGGCCACTTCCAGCGGACGGTGCCAGTGCGCAGCCGCCCAGGTGCGCAGGGCGTTCCAGTCGATGGGTCTGCCGCGCTCAGGCGATGGGCGGGGCGCAGTGGTGCCCGCCAGCCATGCCTCCAGCAGCAGTGCCGGACCATGCTCACGTGCCAGGCCGCTGCCTTGCTGCAGGGCCGTGGCAAGGTAGCGTGCCAGGGGCAGGGTGTGGCTGGTCCATGGCGCGAGGGCAATGCAGCGGGCCCAGCCGGGGTCGGCGCTGTCCAGCACCAGGCACTGGCTGCCCTGGGGGGAAGCGAAGTCGTGGCGTGCACCGGGTTCGATCACGCAGCCCCCGCCGCTGACCACGCGCTGGCCCCGGCCATCGACCTCCAGTTCAAGTGTGCCCGACAGGCCCAGCAGCACCTGGAAATACCCATGGCTGTGGCTGCCCGGCGATGCGCCGTAGTGCCGCAGCGAGAGCACGGGCGCTTGCATGGCGCTGCGGGCCTGGGGCTGAGGTCAGACGCCGGCCGACTTGGCCTGAACGTCGGCGTGGTAGCTCGAGCGCACGAGCGCGCCCACGGCGGCGTGGGTGAAGCCCATGTCGTAGGCTGCCTGTTCGTACATCTTGAAGGTGTCGGGGTGCACGTAGCGCCGCACCGGCAGGTGGCTGGTGCTGGGCGCCAGGTACTGGCCGATGGTGAGCATGTTGATGTCGTGCGCGCGCATGTCGCGCAGCACCTGCAGCACTTCTTCGTCGGTTTCGCCCAGGCCCACCATGATGCCGCTCTTGGTGGGCACATGGGGGTGGCGCGCCTTGAACTTCTTGAGCAGGTTGAGGGAGAACTGGTAGTCCGACCCAGGGCGCGCTTCCTTGTACAGGCGTGGTGCGGTTTCCAGGTTGTGGTTCATCACATCGGGCGGGGCCGCTTGCAGGATGTCCAGGGCACGCTCGTCGCGGCCACGGAAGTCGGGTGTGAGGATTTCGATCTGTGTCTTCGGCGAGAGCGCGCGGATCTGCCGGATGCATTCGACAAAATGGCCTGCACCGCCGTCGCGCAGGTCATCGCGGTCCACGCTGGTGATTACGGCGTATTTGAGGCGCATCTTGGCGATGGTTTGGGCCAGCTTCAGCGGTTCATCCTGGTCCAGCGCGTCGGGGCGGCCATGGCCCACATCGCAAAAGGGGCAGCGGCGCGTGCACTTGTCGCCCATGATCATGAACGTGGCCGTGCCATGGCCAAAGCACTCGCCGATGTTGGGGCACGAGGCTTCCTCGCACACGGTGTTGAGATTGCTCTCGCGCAGGATCTGCTTGATCTCGTAGTAGCGCGTGTTGGGCGAGCCCGCCTTCACGCGGATCCACTCGGGCTTTTTCAGCACCTCGCCATGCTCGACCTTGATCGGAATGCGCGAGAGCTTGGCGGCAGCCTTTTGCTTGGCCAGCGGGTTGTATTCGGCGGTGGATTGCGCTTCGCGCACGACATCGGAGGTGCTCATGGCTGTGTTCAGGGGGCCAGCCGCACCGTGAGCTGTTTGCCCAGGACGCCAGCCACCTCTTCCCAAGTGGTTTGAACCCCGATTGTAGAAAGGTCGATGCTTTGCAAGCCTGCGTAACCACAAGGGTTGATGCGCTGGTAGGGTTCCAGGTCCATGGCGACATTGAGCGCCACGCCGTGGTAGGTGCGGTGGCGACTCACCTTGATGCCCAGCGCGGCGATTTTTCCCAGGCCGGTGAAATCGGGTGCCTGTCGGGTGCCGCCCACGCCCTTTTGCGGGCGCTGAGGCAGTTGGGCATGGCTCTGTGGGTCGTCCAGCCGCACATAGATGCCAGGGGCGGAGGCCACCCGGTGCCCGGTCACGCCAAAGTGTGCCAGCGTGCGAATCACCGCCTCTTCCAGGCGGTACACGTATTCCTTGACGTAGTAGCGCGCGCGCTGCAGATCGATGAGCGGGTAGGCGACGACCTGCCCCGGACCGTGGTACGTGACCTGCCCCCCCCGGTTGGTGGGCACCACGGGGATGTCGCCTGCCGCCACCACATGGTGCTGTGCGCCGGCCATGCCGAGCGTGAAGACGGGGGGGTGTTCGCACAGCCACAGCTCGTCGGGCGTGTCCTCGGAGCGCTGGGCGGTGAAGGCCTGCATGTCAGCGTAGGTCGGCAGGTAGGGCACGGTGCCCAGAGTGCGGATCAACATGGCGCAGGCAGGGTCAGAGCACGACTTTGACCAGCGGGTGGCCGGTGAGTGCGCGGTACAGGTTGTCTAGTTGTTCGCGGCTGGTGGCCGTCACGGTCAGAGTGACGCTGAGGTAGTTGCCGCCCCGGCTCTCGCGCAGTTCCAGGCGTGCCTCGTCAAAGTCCGGATCAAAGTCCCGCGCCACGGACACCAGCGCAGCGGTGAAGCCCTCCACGCGGGTGCCCATCACCTTGATGGGGAACAGGCACGGGTATTCGATGAGGCTTTCTTGCGGGGGGCGGGGTGACGAAGGCAGATCGGAGGTTGCCATGGATGACTCTTGAGGTGATGGCTTGGAGCGCCCTGCAGAGGGCCGCTGCGCTGACTTGGGGCTACGGGCAGCGCCTTGAAGCGTGATTGTGACAGGGCGGCGAATGGCCGTTTCAGGCATGCCCAACGTTGGTGCTGCACCACAAACAACCCAGCAAGGCATATTGCGATGCACCATGGCGGTACAAAACATTGCCGAAGCTCTCGGGTTTTTACTTATAATCAAGGGCTTTGTGAAAGTTTCAGCCTGTAACGCGGGGCAAGAACGATGAAAAATATCGCTCCCGAGACGGAAGCTGAGGCTGAAGAATCCGACTTCAAGCCCCTGACGGCCCAAGAGGCTCAGGAATGGCGCAGGCGACACCCGGCACCGTCGGTGTGGCGCCTGGTGGCGGCGCAGGCCCTTATGGGGGTGGTTGTTGCGCTGGTGGCCTGGGGGGTGTCTGGCGAGCGGCATGTGGCCTGGTCTGCGGGTTACGGTGCTCTGGCGGTGGTCTTGCCCGCAGCGGTTTTTGCCCGGGGCATGGCGCGTCAGCGGCGTGTTGCTGGTGCTGCCATGGTTGGGTTCATGGGTTGGGAATTGGTCAAGATCGTGCTGACCATCGCCATGCTGGCTGCGGCGCCCTTGTGGGTATCGCAACTGAGTTGGCTGGCCCTGGTGGTGGGCATGTTGGTAACGATGAAAACGTACTGGGTCGCACTGCTGGTGCGCCCTGGTGTCCGAAAAACCGATGGATTGAGAGAAGAGTAGTCCGATGGCCGCAGAAGCGCACGCTCCCACAGCAAGTGAATACATCGTTCACCACTTGCAGCATCTCCAGAACGTCAAGCAGACCAAGATCGTTGATTTTTCGGTCATCAACTATGACTCCATCGTGGTGGCGGGCCTGCTTGGTCTGCTGGCGGTGTATGTGTTGTGGTTGGCTGCGCGCAAAGCCACTTCCGGGGTGCCGGGGCGTTTCCAGGCGGCGGTCGAAATCCTTGTCGAAATGGTGGACAACCAGGCCAAGGCCAACATTCACAACGCCGAGAGCCGCAAGTTCATTGCGCCCCTGGGTCTGACGGTGTTTGTCTGGATCTTTTTCATGAACTTCATGGACATGCTGCCCGTGGACTTGTTGCCCACGATCTGGTCCAAGGTTTACGAAGCGGCGGGACATGACCCCCACCACGCCTACCTGCGCGTGGTGCCCACGGCAGATCTTTCCACCACGCTGGGTTTGGCGTTTGCCGTGCTGCTGCTGCGCTTCTGGTACAGCGTCAAGATCAAAGGTGCTGGTGGTTGGGCGCACGAATTGGTGTCTGCACCCTTCGGCACCAGCAAGAACCCGATCTTCGCCCTGATTCTGGGCGTGGTGAACGTGCTGATGCAAATCATTGAATATGTCGCCAACACCGTGTCCCATGGCATGCGGTTGTTTGGCAACATGTACGCTGGCGAGCTGGTCTTCATGCTGATCGCATTGATGGGCGGGGCTGCTGCGCTGTCGTTGTCTGGGGTACTGCTGCCTGTGGGCCACATCATTGCTGGCACCATCTGGACGCTGTTCCACATTCTGGTGATCACGTTGCAGGCGTTCATTTTCATGATGCTTGCGTTGATCTACCTCGGTCAGGCGCACAACGCGCACTAAACCATTCCCTTTCGTTTTTCCCTCAACCTTTCTTTCTTAACTCAGGAGTCATCATGGAAAACATTCTCGGTCTCGTCGCTCTGGCTTGTGGTCTGATCGTGGGTCTCGGCGCTATCGGCGCTTCGATCGGTATTGCTCTGATGGGTGGCAAGTTCCTCGAAGCGTCTGCCCGTCAGCCTGAGCTGATCAACGAACTCCAGACCAAGATGTTCATTTTGGCCGGTCTGATCGACGCGGCCTTCCTGATCGGCGTGGCCATCGCCCTGCTGTTCGCATTTGCCAACCCCTTCGCCCTGAAGTAAATCCCGCTCGCCCACCAACCCATAGAAAGGTGTTGCCGTGAGTATCAACGCGACCCTGTTCGTTCAGGCCATCGTCTTTCTGATCCTGGTGTGGTTCACGATGAAGTTCGTGTGGCCCCCGATCGCAAAGGCGCTGGATGAGCGAGCCCAGAAAATCGCCGATGGCCTCGCTGCCGCCGATCGCGCCAAGTCCGAGCTGACTGCTGCCAACCAGCGTGTCGAGAAGGAATTGTCGCAAGCGCGCAACGAAACGGCCAGCCGCTTGGCCGATGCCGAGCGTCGTGCACAGGCCATCGTCGAGGAGGCCAAGGCCCGTGCGACGGAGGAAGGCAACAAGATTGTTGCCGCAGCCCGTGCCGAAGCCGAGCAGCAGTCCATCCAGGCACGTGAAGCCCTGCGCGAGCAGGTGGCCGCGCTGGCCGTCAAAGGTGCCGAGCAGATTCTCCGCAAGGAAGTCAATGCCGGTGTCCATGCCGACCTGCTCAACCGCCTGAAGACGGAACTGTAAGGGGACGGACATGGCAGAACTCGCCACCATTGCACGTCCCTACGCTGAGGCGCTGTTCAAGGCCTGTGCGGCTTCGTCCGGCGCTGATCTGGCCGCTACTGCGTCCTGGCTCGATGAGTTGGCATTGATTGCCGACAACTCCCAGGTGCGCCAACTGGCCGATAACCCCAAAGTCACCGCAGACCAGGTTTTCGACCTGTTTGTTGGCGTGGCGCGCTCGGCGCTGCCCGACATGGCGCGCAACTTCCTGCGCACCGTGATCGACAACGGCCGCATCGCTGCCTTGTCGGAAGTGGCTGCGCAGTTCAGGGCCTTGGTCAACAGCCGCAATGGCTCCTCGGACGCCATCGTTCACAGCGCGTTTCCCATGGAGCCGTCAGCCCTGACGGAGCTTTCTGCCGCGCTGGAAAAGCGTTTTGGCCGCAAGCTCAACCTGTCCGTGCAGCTGGATCCGTCGTTGATCGGGGGCGTCCGTGTAGTGGTGGGCGATGAGGTGCTCGACACCTCCGTCAAGGCCCGTCTGGAACAAATGAAAGCGGCCCTCATTGCGTGAGAACGCTTGGGGTTTCGGCTAAACAAAGAAAGAAGGAAAGAGTCATGCAACTCAATCCCGCAGAAATTTCTGAACTGATCAAGAGCCGCATCGAGGGCCTGGCAGCCAGCAGCGATATCCGTAACCAGGGCACGGTGGTTTCCGTGTCCGACGGTATCGTGCGCATCCACGGCCTGTCGGACGTGATGCAGGGCGAAATGCTCGAATTCCCGGCCACGGCGGATGGCACGCCCTCCTACGGCTTGGCGCTGAACCTCGAGCGCGATTCCGTCGGCGCCGTGATTCTGGGTGAGTACGAGCACATTTCCGAAGGCGACACCGTCAAGTGCACGGGTCGCATTCTGGAAGTGCCTGTCGGCCCCGAACTCATCGGTCGTGTGGTCAATGCCCTGGGCCAGCCGATTGACGGCAAGGGTCCCATCAACGCCAAGCTGACCGATGTGATCGAAAAGGTCGCGCCCGGCGTGATCGCACGCCAATCGGTGGACCAGCCGCTGCAGTCGGGCCTGAAGTGTATCGACTCCATGGTGCCCGTGGGCCGTGGCCAGCGCGAACTGATCATTGGTGACCGCCAGACCGGCAAGACCGCTGTGGCCATCGACGCCATCATCGCCCAGAAGGGCCAGGGCGTGACGTGTATCTACGTTGCCATCGGCCAGAAAGCCTCGTCGATCAAGAACGTGGTGCGCGCACTGGAGCAAGCCGGCGCGATGGAATACACCATTGTCGTGGCTGCCTCGGCTTCCGAATCTGCCGCCATGCAGTACGTGTCGGCCTACTCCGGCTGCACGATGGGTGAATACTTCCGTGACCGTGGTCAGGACGCGCTGATTGTCTATGACGATCTGTCCAAGCAGGCCGTGGCCTACCGTCAGGTTTCGCTGCTGCTGCGCCGTCCTCCAGGCCGTGAAGCCTACCCCGGCGACGTGTTCTATCTCCACAGCCGTCTGCTCGAGCGCGCAGCCCGCGTGAACGCTGACTATGTCGAAGCCTTCACCAAGGGTGAGGTCAAGGGCAAGACCGGTTCTCTGACGGCCCTGCCGATCATCGAAACGCAGGCCGGCGACGTTTCCGCCTTCGTGCCGACCAAC
>Ga0208826_1001712_pt1 | contig 17730 bp, 18 predicted proteins | sample AD_UKC115_MetaG_FD_184451 | JGI IMG/M metagenome (GOLD analysis project Ga0208826, IMG submission 184451) | Active sludge microbial communities of municipal wastewater-treating anaerobic digesters from Hong Kong - AD_UKC115_MetaG (SPAdes)... | ecosystem: Engineered > Bioreactor > Anaerobic >...
TATCAACACGATTCAGAATTTTGCAATTGTTTAATTTCTTCAGAAAGCGAAATAAAAGGATATTTATTTTGAAATTGAAGAATTTTAGAAAGGGTATTCTTCAAAAAAGATTGGTAAACGACAGAATCGGCATCAACAGGACGATGCTTTAATGCCAGCAACAGTGGATGCCACTGCGAAAGAATTTTTTCGGTTTCATCCGAAAAATAAGTCTCACGAAATCGTTCCCAAATATATTCAATAGCGATTTCTGAGGGATGCATCATATCTGAAGCATAAAATCGATAATCGCGCAGATCGTCCATCATCAACTCATAAGCAGGAAAATATCGAACCGAATCAGAATGTATTTTCATAAGTTTGTCAATCGACAAATGAAGGATCGACTTGCTTACTTGATTTTGATGTGCACCATCTTTCCAATGGCGAATGGGACTCACCGTGAAAACAAACTTCGAATCGGGATGAAGTTGCAGAATTTCTCCGATCAATTTCGACCACTCTGCAACGATCAACTCTACCGATAGCATATTTCTGCTGAAGAAATCGGATGGGAACTTATGACAATTGCCAACAACATTGCCTGTTGTTTTCGAACGAAAAACATACGCAGTGCCAAACGTCACAAAAAACACATCCGTCTGTGCAACTCTTGCAGATGCAGAATCAAAGCGATCGTTGATTCGACGTAAACAAACCTGGGGATCGGCTGACGAAAACGCTCCGTGGTGCAGAAAGCTGTGATATATTCCTTCGCGTATTGTCAAATCGGATTCATTAAAAGCTTCACCGCTCAAAAGGCGATCAAATGCGATGGAAATAGACAAAGGATTGTAGAGTATCCCAAAGGGATTGAGATCGACATCGAATTTGTTGGCAAGCAACAGATTACCAATATTCTCGGAAAAGCACGATCCGAAAATCATCAGTCGCGAGTGATGATCGACCTGAAAATCCGACCGGGATATCGGAACTTTTGTTCGAAATTCCATTGTCATGTTATTCTCCCAATATTTAACACAAAAATAGCACAAAACAAGCCAATAAGGAACACATAAAGATTTATATTTTGTGAAAGCATTGAAAAGTGCAAGTAAATCACGGAAATTTTTGGAGAAGAAAGTCTTATGGCCATAAAAAAGGAAAGGTTGTCTCACGACAACCAATCTTCATTGTTAACCTTAAATCTAATACCATGAAAAACACGTTGCAAATATACGCCTTTTCATGTTATAAAACATAACTTTGGAGCACAAAAGTCAATAATTTTGCTTTTTTTAGTATTTTACACCAAGATTAGGCGCTATATTAACAAAAGGAATGGGGTATTTATTCCACATACAAAACCAATCCTTTCAGATATTCTCCTTCGGGGTGATAAATATTGATGGGATGATCAGCCGGTTGCGTCAACTGATGAAGAATACTCACCTTTCGTCGCGAAAGAGCCGCCGCACTAAAAACTGCAAGCCGAAATTGTTCCCTACTAATTGCCTGCGAACACGAAAAAGTGAAAAGAATACCTCCGGAAGCAATTTTTTCGATTGCAGAAGCATTTAGTTTCTTATATCCCTGCAAAGCATTGTTGATTGCACCGCGATGTTTGGCAAAAGCGGGAGGATCGAGCACAATTAAATCATAGACTCCATCAGGCATTTCTTTCAGAAATTTGAAGGCATCCTCGGTAAAAGATTCATGGCGCGGGTCCTCGCCAAAATTGAGACGTACGTTTTCGTCGGTGAGCATCATCGCTTTCGACGAGCTATCTACCGACACAACCTTTGATGCACCTCCACGCAAAGCATACACTGAAAATCCACCGGTATAACAAAACATATTGAGCACATTTCTACCAAACGAATAACTTTCGAGTAAACGACGATTCTCACGTTGATCGACGAAAAAACCCGTTTTTTGACCGCGAAGCCAATCGATATGAAAATTCAATCCATTTTCAACCGACACATAATCCACATCTGTTCCTCCGTACAAATATTCGTTCTCGGGGTCCACATCTGCATTAAAAGGAAGAGTTGTTTCGGATTTATAAAAAATATTACGAAGATTGTCTTCAGGAATAACTCGTCGAAGCGCATCTACAATCATTTCGCGATCGCGATGCATTCCTACCGAATGAGCTTGAACGACAGCCGTACCGGCATACATGTCGATAATCAGCCCCGGCAGATTGTCTCCTTCGCCATGAATCAATCGGAATGAGTTATTGTCGGGACGAATTAAACCGAGATGAATACGCATCGTATAGGCGGCGGAAATTCGTCGTCGGTAAAATTCGGCATCGATCGTTTCATCGCGAAAAGAAAGCATACGCACGGCGATGCTACCAAGCTGATAATGTCCCACGCCAAGCACATCACCCTTCGCAGAAACCACTCGAACGACCTCTCCTTCAGTTAGTGGATCGGAATTGTGTGCGATAGCACCGGAAAACACCCAGGGATGGAATCGCAACAGAGAATCTTCTTTTTTGGGTTTTAAAACGATCGTCTGCATATATTTATTTAATAAGATGTTGTGAATTGACCAAATGTTTGTAGATTCGAACACAAGCCCAAGCATCAATGGCCGCATACATTTGTTGAGCAGGGGTTAGCTGATCGGCCTCCCAATTGGTCAAACGTTGGCTCTTCGAAATTCTTTTTCCGAAAACGAGTGCATAGATTTTTTGAAGACTATTGTCGTCTATTCCGAATTCGTGCACAAACTGCTGCAAATCGACAAAATTGACAGGCACTTTGTCGCTTCGCTTGCGAATGGCTGCGAAATCATCGCGAAGCGACAATCCAATCTTTTTGATATCAGGATTACAAATGATTTCGTCAAGTGCATCGGGATAGTCAATTTTATTGAGGCGAAACAGATAACATTCGTCCTCGGAGGCAAGCTGCATCAGCGCCACTTTATTAACTTTCCCTTTCATAAAAGAAGGTCGGGTTTCGGTATCGAAGCCCAGTAGCGAAAAGTTTCTTAGTTTTTGCACCGCTTTCATGGCGGCAGCTTCGTTATCTATAACGAATATTTTCCCCTTAAATGTCTCTGCGGGGAGTTGGTTGAGCTGTTCTTTAGTAATACTTAATCCCACGAATCATATAAATTGATATCCTCTCCTTCATCGTCCAATTGTTCGGAATTGGTGTATAACAACGAATGAAGTGGTCGTAATACATTCACTAATTTTTGGCCCCAATACGTTCTGAAATTATCTCGACAAACACACAATGCATCGTTCATCTGCTCGGTAAGTTCATATTGATAGACCGAAACAAAATTTCTTACATCCTGATAAATATCGGCTATATTCTCCGAAATAAATGCAGAGATGGGAGTATCGCTGTATTTCATATCTTCCACAAATACATCGAGATAAGTATCGTCCTCGCCCAAAAGCAAAGTAATTTTTTCGGCAACACGCGCATAATCTTCTTCACGTACGAAGGGCTGCAAACTTTCCTCATTTATCGAAACAACTTCAGGAAGCAATGTCGCTTTTAAGTAGATAAGCGGGAGGAGACGAACGATTGTCTCTAACCATTCTTGACGAGGTCGTTCCTCTTCATTTTCGAGAAAAGCACAAAACTCTACAGCCACCGTAACAAAGTCAATTACGGGAGGAGAATAAATTATTTCATTGGTTTTTTTTCGAGCCATTTTGTATATCTTAAATTGCACACGCAAAAATACTTAATATTTTGCTATCAGCGCACACTTGTGCGCTTGTATCCAATAAAAAACTATGAGATTGAGTGCATATATTACTCAAAAATCGTTCCACATTTCAATCGAAAAGCAGATCACTTAACAATAAGAATGGAAGTATCCGTGCATAAAAAATGACAAACAAAAAACAATATTACACACCCGTAATGCGGTAAAGATTAGAAAAAAGTTGTATTTTTACGCACTTTAACAATCTCGCCATACAATGCAACGACATAAAATGCCATTACTTGCTCGCGTAGCCATAGCTATTGTTTGTGGAATTCTTTTCGGGCAATTTATGCCAATCTGGGCAACTCGAATTTTCATAACTTTCAATGGGCTTTTCGGCAATTTTTTGACCTTTATTATTCCTCTTATCATCATAGGGCTAGTTGCCCCGGCTATAGGAGAGTTGGGAAAAGGAGCAGGAAAACTACTCCTCGTCAGCACACTAATTGCTTATGGATCGACTCTCTTCTCGGGCTTTTTCACCTATTTTTCATGTCAGGCAATATACCCATCCATCATTGGTTTTGAAGCTATACCTCAAACACATAACGAAAGTTTGAGCGTCGCACTCGAGCCTTATTTCACGATCAACATGCCGGCGATCGTCGATGTGATGTCAGCACTCATTCTTTCTTTTTGTATCGGTATCGGGTTATCTCTTATCAAAGGACAAACCCTTCAAAACACCTTTAATGATTTTCGCCAAATCATTATGCTCATCATTTCATCGGTTATTATACCCTTACTGCCTGTTTATATTTTCGGTATGTTTCTCAGCATGTCCGTAAGCGGTCAGGCTTATTCAGTGATTTTGCTTTTCTTGAAAGTGATTGTAGTGGTAGTTGCATCACACATCATTATCCCACTTATACTATTTTCGATAGCAGGAGCAATTGCAAAGAGAAATCCGCTAAAACTACTCAAAAACATGCTCCCCGCTTATGCAACGGCCTTGGGAACATCCTCTTCTGCCGCAACCATTCCGGTTACACTTCAATGCACAATATCCAATAAAGTCAGGGAATCCATAGCATCCTTTTCTGTTCCACTGTTTGCCACCATTCACCTACCCGGTAGCATGATGAAAATCGTTGCATTCTCTCTCGCATTTATGTACTTTGGTCATTTGCCGATTGAATCTGGAATCTTCATCCAATTCATCTTCATTCTGGGCATTACGATGATTGCGGCTCCCGGAGTCCCCGGAGGTGCAATAATGGCTGCAGTAGGAGTAATACAAAGCATATTGGGATTCGACGAAGAGCTTATCGGGTTAATGATCACGATATATCTGGCCGTAGATAGCTTTGGAACTGCTTGCAACGTGACTTGCGACGGAGCACTTGCTGTGATTATAGACAAAATCGCGAAAAAGGGGAAGAAAACAATTTATCAGTCGAACATACAAGAAGATTTTTCCATTGTATAAAGTAAACACAATCTTTCTTTCTTCATTCGTTCGATCGTAATTGAAAAGACAAAATCCTTTTAGATAAAAAAAGTTGCAAATATTTGGTCAATTCGATTGAAAATTATATCTTTGCAGCGTAATTAAGAGGGAAGCAGGAAACACGGCTTCCTTTTTTATTCATATAGGTAGGCCAAAAATGATTAATAGGGACGTGATAAGGGAATTGGTTGAAGCATTTTTGAAAGAAAGCAACAACTATTTGGTTGACATAATCGTCAATCCGGGAAACTCTATCATGGTAGAAATAGACAATGACGAGGGTGTTGCTATCAACGATTGTGAAGCTCTGAGTCGTTATATCGAATCAAATCTGGACCGAGAGATTGAAGATTTCGATTTGACGATTTCCTCTGCAGGATTAACGTCACCCTTTAAAACCACTCGACAATACAAAAAATATATCGGAAAAGAAATAGAAACTCTCACCAAGAAAGGCGAAAAACTAAAAGGCACACTCAAAGAGGCTGATGATACAGGATTCACACTCACGACAACGAAAAGAATAAGAAATGAAGGTGAAAAGCGTAAAATTGAAGTTAGTGAAAATATCCGCCTTTCGTATGAGGAGACAAAATACACAAAATACTTAATCAGTTTTAAATAAACAATGGGCAAGAAAAAAGAATCCATAAGCCTGACAGACACCTTTTCAGAATTCAACGAACTGAAAAATATAGACAAAGCTACGATGATCAGTGTGCTCGAAGAGTCTTTTCGCAGCGTGATTGCAAAAATGAACGGAACCGACGAAAACTTCGACATCATCATCAATCCCGACAAAGGCGACCTTGAAATTTGGCGTAATCGCACTGTAGTTGAAGACGACCAACTAGAAGATCCCAACATGGAAATCACCTTGTCGGAGGCTCGCAAAATTGACGAAGACTTTGAAGTTGGCGAAGAAGTTACAGACGAGATGCATCTCGAGGATTTTGGTCGTCGCACGATATTGAATCTGCGTCAAACCCTCGCTTCCAAAATTCTTGAACTCGAAAAAGATAATCTTTACAACAAATACAAAGAAAAAGTTGGACAAATCGTTTCCGGCGAAGTTTATCAAATTTGGAAAAAAGAATTATTGCTGCTCGATGACGAGCACAATGAACTGATTTTGCCCAAGACAGAACAAATCCCCAGCGACTTTTTCCGCAAGGGCGAACAGGTTCGTGCGGTAGTGGCCCGCGTAGAAAACAAAAACAACAATCCCCGCATTATTCTTTCCCGCACTTCTACGGTTTTCCTCGAAAGACTTTTCGAACAGGAAATCCCCGAAATTGCAGACGGGCTCATCACCATCAAAGGCATTGCCCGCATACCGGGTGAGCGCGCCAAAGTTGCAGTGGAAGCCTACGATGACCGTATCGATCCGGTGGGAGCATGCGTTGGAATGAAAGGTTTTCGAATACATGGTATCGTGCGCGAATTGCGAAACGAAAATATTGATGTGATCAATTATACCAACAATATCAGTCTGTATATACAGCGTGCGCTCAGTCCCGCCAAAATCAACTCAATCGTAGTTAAGGAAGAAGAACATCGTGCAGAGGTTTTTCTTAATCCGGAAGAAGTATCACTTGCCATCGGCAAAGGGGGCGCCAACATCAAACTGGCCTCCATGCTCACCGGGTACAACATAGAAGTGTTCCGCGACATTGAGGGAGTTGACGAAGAAGACATATATTTGGATGAATTCCGTGACGAAATCGACGGATGGGTGATTGACCAGCTCAAACGAATTGGCTGTTCAACTGCCAAAAATGTGCTTTCTATGGATCGCGAACGGCTGATCAAAGAGGCCGATCTGGAAGAGAATACCGTTGATGAAGTATTGAAAATACTGGCAGCCGAATTCGAATAAAAAAATCGCCCGCTCATTTCAAAAACGGAATAATACTGTTCATAATAAATAATAAAAGAAAGGACTCGTAAAATTATATGGCAATAAGGTTAAGTAAAGTAGCTACAACGTTAAACGTAGGGATCAGCAGCCTGGTCGACTTTCTCGAAAAGAAAGGCATCAAGGTGGAAAATAACCCAAATACAAAAATTGATGATGAACAGTATGATTTATTGATTGCCGAATTTGTTAAAGACAAAAAAACCAAGGAGGAAATCGAGCGTTCACGCGAAAAACTGCATCACCACGAAAACAAGGAAACCATTGCTATCGAAGGCTATGATCTTCCGAAGGAGGAGACTGCAGCAAAGAAAAAATCTGAAAAGGAATCCATCAAGATAGAAATTCCGGAAGAGTTAAAGCCACATTTGAACGTGATTGGCAACATCGACCTGAACAAAAATAACAAAAAAGTCCAAGAACCCTCGGAAGAACAAATCGAAACCAAACAGGAAATAATCGACGAAAAAGAACCTGCTCTGGAAGTATTGGACACAGAACAACCAAACATAGAACTTCCATTGGAGAAGACAGAAACAGAAATCGAAAATATTCCTCAAGGAAAAGATTATAATGAAACGGGGAAAGATGAAATCGAGATCGAGACAAGTGAAGACGCGCCCAGCCAAAATGAAGAAAAAATAGAAATAGAGTCAGAGTCAGAGCCAGAGCCAGAGATCGAAATCGATTCTTCGGAGAAGGGGAAAACCGAAGATGGCGTGTTTCGTATTCACAAAAATCTCATCGAACCCAATATAGTTGTCAAAGGTACAATTGATTTAGACTCGATAAACGATAAAACACGTCCCCCTCGCAAATCAAAAGCACAGCGAAAAAAAGAAAGAATAGAACGCGAACAACAAAAAGCACTTGACAGCAAAAAACTAAAAGAAGAACAGCTGAAACAGACTAAAAAAGAAGCGGTTGAAGAAAAAAAGCCTGCCATCAGAAAAGAGGAAGACGATGATAAAAAGAAGAAACGTAAACGCATCCGTCAAGGTAAAGTGAACATAGACCGGGCAACTTCGCCTGAAACAGTAAGAGATCACTCTACCAAACGCCGTCCACTTCTCAAAAAGCCCAACAAAGCTGAAGTAAATGAGGAAGATGTACAGAAACAGATCAAGGAGACCCTCGCACGTTTAACAGAAAAAAGAAGCGGAAAAAGTGGAGCTAAGTATCGTCGCGAAAAGCGAGAAGCTTTTTCACAGCGTCACGAAGAAGAAACCCTTTTACAGGAACGCGAAAGCCGCATTCTCAAACTTACCGAATTCGTAACGGCTAACGATTTAGCCAACATGATGAATGTTCCCGTAACAGACGTCATATCAACCTGTATGAATCTCGGCGTTATGGTTGCCATCAACCAACGGCTCGATGCCGAAACCATCAACATCGTTGCGGACGAATATGGTTTCAAAACCCAATTCGTAAGCGCAGATGTAATAGAAGCCATAAACGAAGAGCAGGATAATCCTGAAGATTTAGTTCCGCGTCCTCCAATAGTTACCGTAATGGGTCATGTTGATCACGGAAAAACATCTCTTCTCGATAACATCCGAAACACCAACGTAATAGCAGGTGAGGCCGGAGGAATTACCCAGCACATCGGAGCCTATAATGTTCAATTGGAAGACGGGCGAAAAATCACTTTTCTCGATACACCGGGTCACGAAGCATTTACGGCAATGCGCGCTCGTGGGGCAAAAGTTACCGACATAGCTATCATTATCGTGGCAGCCGACGACAACGTTATGCCCCAAACTATCGAAGCAATCAATCACGCAAGTGCTGCCGGAGTTCCCATCGTATTCGCCATTAACAAGATAGACAAGCCCGGAGCAAATCCCGATAAAATCAAGGAGCGACTGGCCGAAATGAACTATCTCGTGGAAGAATGGGGAGGCAAATATCAATCGCAAGACATTTCTGCAAAAAAAGGCATTGGTGTAAAAGAACTCTTGGAAAAAGTATTACTTGAGGCCGATTTACTCGACCTGAAGGCCAATCCGAAACGCAGAGCTACCGGATCTATCATCGAATCGTCGCTCGACAAAGGTCGCGGATACGTTGCCACAGTACTTGTTGCAAACGGAACACTCAAGCAAGGAGACATCGTCCTCGCCGGTTCTTATTATGGCCGCGTGAAAGCCATGTTTAACGAACGCAACCAACGAATAGAACAGGCCGGCCCTTCGGAACCAGCACTCATTCTGGGGCTAAATGGTGCACCGCAGGCCGGAGACACGTTCAACGTGATGGAAAACGAACAGGAAGCTCGTTCGATTGCCAATCGGCGTGAACAATTGCAGCGCGAACAATCGCTTCGCACACAAAAAATGCTAACGCTCGACGATATTGGCCGCAGAATTGCAATCGGCAATTTCCAAGAATTGAATATAATCGTCAAAGGAGATGTGGACGGCTCGGTAGAAGCGCTCTCCGATTCGCTTATCCGTTTATCGACACCTGAAATTCAAGTGAATGTCATCCATAAAGCCGTAGGTCAAATTTCAGAATCGGACGTTACGCTTGCTGCCGCATCCAATGCCGTAATCATCGGATTTCAGGTAAGACCATCACTCGCAGCCCGCAAGGTTGCCGAACGCGAAGGGGTTGAAATTCGTCTTTATTCCATTATTTATGACGCAATCGAAGAAGTAAAAGCAGCTATGGAAGGAATGCTTTCACCAGATATCAAAGAAGAAATTACAGCAAACCTCGAAGTTCTGGATGTATTTAAAATCACAAAAGTTGGCACTGTTGCGGGTTGTATGGTGAAAGACGGGAAAATTAAGCGCAGCAATAAAATCCGACTCATACGAGATGGTATTGTAATTTATACCGGTGAACTCGATTCTTTGAAACGTTTCAAGGAAGATGTCAGAGAAGTAACCGCCGGATACGAGTGTGGATTGAATATTAAAAACTTTAACGATATAAAAGTTGGCGACATCATCGAAGCTTATGAAGAAGTGCAAGTAAAGAAAACGTTGTAAAATCAACGAAGTTTTATTATCTTTGAAAACCAGTTGACATTGTAAATTTAAAATTCTCTACCTTGATTGCCGGCAGCATCTGCCAATCCTCGACAGATGCTGCCGCAACACACAGAGAATAAAAAATTACAAACAGTCTCATACACTTTTTTAATCGGATAGTGATTTTTTATACTCGAACCATAAAACCGTAAGAACGATGACTAAGAAATTTTTTTATAGCTTAAGCGCCCTCTTTCTTCTGTTTTGTACTGCCGTTGCAGCTCAAAATACTCCCGTAATTGCTTACGTAAACACGGCCGAATTAATAGATGCCGTTCCGGAAAAAGCTCAAGCTACCGAAAAACTCACTTCGCTGAGCGAAAGTTACAAGGCGGAATTGCAACTTCTTCAGAACGAATATAATAAAAAATATTCCGACTTCATAACCTATCAAACCTCACTTGCCGAAAACATCAAACTCCGGCGAATGCAAGAACTCACTAATCTCGAGAACCAGATGCAGGAATTCATAAAAATAGCGCAAAAAGACATCGAAGAACAAGAGAAGATACTGCTCGAACCTATTCGGCAAAGGATAAAAGAGGCAATCAATGCTGTAGGGATCGAACAAAATTTCACCGTTATATACGACATTTCCGACCCATCTATTGCTTTTATTACACCTTCTGCCGTTGATGCCAATCCGCTGGTGAAAGCCAAACTCAGAATCAGATAAAACAACGGTAGCAACAAACCACACAAACGTGAAGAATGACCTTAACCACCAATTGGGGCCCATCGGAATTTTCGATTCAGGTTACGGAGGATTGACAGTCCTATCCGAGATTCGAGCACTTTTGCCACAATACGATTATCTTTATTTGGGTGATAATGCGCGTGCGCCCTATGGCAATCGCTCTTTTGAGGTCGTATATCAATTTACTTGGCAAGCAGTTCGGTGGTTCTTCGAGCGTGGATGCCAACTTGTCATTCTCGCGTGCAATACGGCTTCAGCAAAGGCGTTGCGGTCCATCCAACAAATAAATCTACCGGAAGCTTACCCCGATCGACGCGTGTTGGGAATCATCCGACCCACGGCCGAAATTGCGGTAGAGATAACGAAAACAGGCCATTTGGGCGTACTTGGAACGGAAGGAACCATTCAGTCGGAATCGTACGATATCGAGTTAAAAAAACTTCATCCTCAACTCATAATCACCGGCGAAGCCTGTCCGATGTGGGTTCCATTGATAGAAAATCGGGAATACGATAAACCCGGTGCCGATTATTTTGTCAAGCAACATATCTTCAATTTGCTCAATAAAGATCCCGAAATAGATACCATAATTCTTGGGTGCACACACTATCCTCTTCTCTTGGATAAAATAAAGCAATTTTTGCCTAAAAGTGCCGAAATAATCGCTCAAGGGAAATATGTAGCCGAAAGTTTGAAAAACTATCTATCAAGGCATCCCGAAATAGCAATGAAATGCACTCTGGGAGCAACGATCAAATATTTCACAACCGAATCACCCGAAAAATTTTCACAACAAGCATCACTCTTTCTGCAAGAAACAGTGCATGCGGAAAAAGCGATCATCGATTGAAGAAGATGAACACATTCGACCTGATAGTTTTGATTATTCTTTCTATAGCTTTTGTCGCGGGTTTTCGCAAAGGAATGATAATGCAGTTAGTCAACCTGGTTGGGTTGATGATTGCACTCGTTTTTGCGGGATATGTCGCTAAAAACATTTTACCCCTGATAATCGAAAATGTTCACGACATATCGCCCAATGTCGCATCAGCCCTGTCCTATATATTCGCATTCATCGTGATTATGGCGGCTGCTCATTTTTTGGGAAGAGCAATCGAAAAACTCATCGAAATTGTTCATCTGAGTTTTTTCAACAAGACATTAGGAGGAATCATTTCAATCGGGATATCGATGACTTTTTTGAGTTTGCTGTTAAACCTCGTTTTGATGCTCGATACGAACGAAAAAATAGTTCGACCGGAAACAAAAACAAATTCTTTTTTTTTCGAAAGAGTACGCGTCGTTGTTCCGGCAATAGTACCGTATCTTAACCAAGAAGTATGGATGCAGTACGTTCCCGACACTTATCGAAAACAACTGAAAAGATCTGTCCCGAAAGGGAAAAGCGATGTTCTCGATTCAACGGACACAACTATAACTACATAAAACAAGAAAAACTCGATGCTGATACATAAAGAAGGGAAAAAAATACTGATGCAGTGGTTGCTGATTTTGCTTGCCATCAATGTTGCGAGTCATTTTATATTTCGCCACACAGTCATTCCCTATCTGATATTTGCGATTTCGGCTTTCTATTATGGAATGATGCTCAATTTTTTTAAGAAACCGAAACGTATATACAACGGAATGCTGCTCGGAGCGGTAAATGCTCCGACGGATGGGCGAATCGTTGTCATAGAAAAAGTCTTTGAAAAAGATTTCCTAAATAAAGAATGCATCCAGATCTCCATCTTTATGTCCTTTTTTAATGCCCATTCAAATTGGATGCCCGTGACCGGCAAAATAATTCATCTTTCGCATGAGATGGGACATTTCCATGCTGCATATCTACCCAAATCGAGTAGTGAAAACGAACGTACGAATATCGTTATCGAAACTCCCGACGGGTATCGCATCCTTACACGTCAAATAGCCGGAGCAATGGCAAAACGTATTGTTACTTACGTGAAAGAAGGAAATTGCTACACAATAGGCGATCCTCTCGGATTTATCAAACTCGGATCGCGTATGGATATTTTTCTCCCGATCGAAAGTGAGATTTTAGTTAAAATGAAACAGGAAGTTCATGCCAACAAAACGTTTCTGGCCCACTTGCCTTCGGCAAAAAAATTGGAGCAGATGAAGAAATAACCGCATCTCCGTTCATTTAATTATCAAATTGATATTTGACAGATTGTCAATATTATTCAGGTTCAATCAGGTTTTTACTCAAAATTTATTACCATAGACATTTTTTCGAAAATCATCTGTCTCAACACATTGAAAATAGAATAATGCGCCTCAAACGCATCTCAATCGAAAAAAAGTATGCTTTCTGGCATACTTTTTTTTCTTCAAACATCTTTTATTTTCATTGTCCCTAAAACCCTTATTTTCAACAAAGTTATTAAACCTCAACCTTAATATACATTCTTACATTATGATATCATATAAACAGTATAAAAATATTTTTGATTATATATTTGGATTATATCTATCATTTTATTTATATTTGCACCGATATTATTTCATTATGTAATTCTAATTGTTTATAGGTTATGAAAAAGAAAATTTCATTGATTGTAGTATTGGCCGTTTTAACGGTGAGCTCTTATGCTCAGGAAACGACCTCGAATTGGTCGGCGAGTGCCGATATCGTAAGTTCCTATGTGTGGCGAGGACTTTACTTGTCAAATTCTTCCATCCAGCCGACAGTAACCTTTTCGACGAATGGATTTTCGATCGGTGGCTGGGGTTCAGCAGGAGTGGACGGCTACCTCGAAGCCGATTTATTCGCCAAATATCAATTTAATTTCGGTCTTTGGCTGGGCTTGACCGATTACTACTTTCCAAGTATAGAAAACGGGAACGACTATTTTGACGCGAGTGAGGAAACAGGATCTCACGCCTTTGAAATAAACGGAGGTTACGGGATTTCAGGGTTTAACATTGCGGCTAACTACGTTATAAACAAAGCCGGCGGGGCAGGTTCACAGGGAAGTGATGTATATTTCGAGGCAGACTATACGTACAAAAACTTCCGAATTTTCGTGGGTGGTGGCGATGGTTGGCATTCCGTCAGCGGCAATTTCAACATAAGCAATATCGGAGTTGGCATAACAAAAAACATTCCCGTATCAACCACATTTTCTTTCCCGCTTAAGGGAAGCGTCATTTTAAATCCCAACACCCGGAAATTTCATGTGGTAGCAGGCATTACTCTTTAAAGAAGACAAATTAATTTCAAAATAAAAATATGAAAAGAATTGAAGCAATCGTACGCAGATCGTGTTATGACGAAGTAATTGAAGAACTTCATAACATAGGAATAGACTTCTTGACATATTGGGAAGTTACCGGCGTAGGCAACGAAAAATCGAGTTCGATTTACCGTGCTACCGTTTACGAAACGAGGATGATTGAACGAATTGTCATTTCTTTCGTTTGCCGCGAACAATTCGTTGAGCCTGCTTGCAATGCAATAATAAAAGCAGCGCGGACAGGGGACTTGGGTGATGGAAAAATATTCATTTCACCCATCGAGGAATCCATTCGAATCAGGACCGGCGAAATGGGTCCCGAATCATTATACATCAAAGAATAAAAATAAATAATACTTACACTTATGGACACATCAACATTATCTGCATTAAATACAGTCTGGGTATTGATAACGGCCGTTTTAGTATTTTTTATGCAAACAGGCTTTGCTCTGGTAGAAACGGGATTCACTCGTACAAAAAATACGACCAACATTTTGTTCAAAAACCTAATAGATTTTTGCATCGGAAGCGTCGTTTTCTGGATTATAGGATATGGACTCATGTATGGAAACGGAAGCGGATTTATCGGAAAGTTCGAGTGGTTTTCAAAAATTGATCATGGGGCTTCTGTTGGTCTCCCGAATATGGCCTTTTTCTTTTTCCAACTTGTTTTTGCAGCTACGGCTTCAACCATCGTCTCGGGCGCTATGGCCGAACGAACAAAATTTAAAGCTTATTTAATTTATAGTTTGGTAATTTCGGCAATCATTTATCCCGTTTCCGGACACTGGGTATGGGGAGGAGGATGGCTTTCGGCGATGGAAACTCCGTTTCACGATTTTGCAGGTTCTACTGTTGTTCATTCTGTCGGGGGATGGATCGCGTTAATTGGCGCTGCATTTCTGGGACCTCGAAGAGGTAAATACAAAAACGGAAAAGCAATGGCCATTCCAGGTCATAGCCTCACTTTAGCGGCCTTAGGAGTTTTTATTCTTTGGGTGGGATGGTTTGGATTCAATCCGGGATCGACCCTCGGTTTATCCAATCCCGATTTGGTCGCCAATATTTTTGTAACTACCAATGGTGCAGCTGCCGCAGGGGGTATAGCCACTCTTGCTACAACATGGTTGAGGTATGGAAAACCCACATTCAGTATGACATTGAACGGAGTTCTTGCCGGACTTGTAGCGATCACGGCAGGATGCGACGTGGTTACGCCCGGAGGAGCAATCATTATCGGATTGATAGCAGGCGTGCTGGTTGTTTTTGCGGTAGAGTTCTTCGATAAGACCGTAAAAATAGACGATCCTGTAGGGGCTATTTCCGTTCATGGGGTCTGCGGCGCTTTTGGAACATTAATGGTAGGATTCTTTTTAAATAATCCTGATTCGTTAGGCATTCTGTATGGCGGCAACGCCCAGGTATTGCTTAGTCAGTTAATCGGAGTTGTAACAGTAGGAGGATGGGCAATTCTGTGTGCTGTTATTTTATTCTCTCTATTAAAATACACGATCGGAATCAGAGTAACTGCTAAAGAAGAAGAAATTGGGCTTGATTTCTTCGAACACGGCGAAAAAGCATACAATTAAAAACCATTACCCAATTATTGTTTTGCAAAAAACAGCAACAAAAAAGTAGGGTTGAACAGAATTTCTTATTCTTTTAGCGCTTTTTGGGTAAACCTTGCGTCATTTTGGAGGAAGAAGTATTGCGGTTTACAAATAAGAAGAGCTGGCGGTAGTGAGTGAAAAACGAAACACTCGTTCCTTGATGAAAACAGACACGACAAAACGAGATTTTCCCGTTATGTCGTGTCTGTTTTTGCATGAAAGAATAGGCTGAGTATATTCAGACAAATTCTTCTCCAAAACGGAATTTCACATCCATCACGAAATGTTTGATCCGCTGTTCTTCACTTTTTTTGCAAATCAGGAGCACTTTATCCGATTCGGCCACGATAAAATCTTCGAGCCCCTGAACAACCACAAGTTTTCCATCACTCATCGTAACAATATTATTGTAGCTTTCGATGAATAATGACTTGCAATTGAGATTTGCATTGTCAAACTCGTCTTTTTGGGCAATTTCGTGCAACGACCCCCACGTTCCCAAGTCGCTCCATCCAAAATCAGATACATTGACATAAACATTGTCTGCCTTTTCAAGAATGCCGTAATCTATCGATATATTCGGACAAAAAGGGAACGAATCGTCTATAAACTTCTTTTCGTGAGGCGTATTAAATAACTCCAATCCTTCATTAAATTTAAGAACAATGTCGGGTAAGTACTTGTTGAAAGCATCCAGAATACTGTTTACGTTCCAAAGAAAAATACCGGAATTCCAAACAAATTCGCCACTGCTCAAAAATTTCATGGCCAGCTCGATATTTGGCTTCTCGGTAAACGTTTTCACTTTTCTGACCCCATCGAGTTTTTCCCCACTAATTTGAATGTAGCCATATCCGGTTTCGGGACGATTGGGCTTGATGCCTAAAGTAAATAATACAGGATGTTTTGCAACAAAATCGAGACCTTTGTTGATATCGGATATAAATTGCTCTTCTCTGAGAATGAGATGATCCGATGGTGCCACAATAATATTTGCCCGGGGGTTCACCGCACGTATGCGATATGTGGCGTAAGCGATAGCCGGCGCTGTATTGCGACGCATTGGCTCAAGTAGAATTTGATTGTCGGCCAATTCCGGAAGTTGTTTTTTTGTCATTGAGGCATAGGCATCGTTGGTGACGATAAAGATATTTTCAGCCGGCACTATTTTCCTGAAACGATCATATGTGCTTTGTAAAAGAGATCTTCCGATGCCAAAGAAATCAAGAAACTGCTTGGGCTTTTCCTCGGTACTGAAAGGCCAAAAACGGCTTCCTACGCCGCCGCTCATAATAACGCAATAATTGTCATTCCTCATTATGAATTTCTTATTTTGTCAGTTAATAAATGTATGTTTATAATAGTATTGCAAATATGTTTCATCATAATTATAACAGTCATTCGCTACCGATTGTTTTAACATTGTGTTTCAGAAGTAAAAATACGAAAAAAACCGCCATCTGTGGTTTTTTGCTTCGAGAAAATAAAAAAACAAGTCAACTTTTTTCTATTTTCAAAAATATGCGTACTTTTGCACACACTTTGTGAAGCAATGTCGCCCAGATGGCGGAATTGGTAGACGCGCTGGTCTCAAACACCAGTGGATTCACTTCCATGCCGGTTCGATCCCGGCTCTGGGTACATTCAATATTTTTCCGGACAGCTTGTAATTAAATAATTACAGGCTGTTCTTTTGCAGATTTTGAGCATTAAAACAATATCAACGATATCGTTAATCGATTTTCAAGGAGAAGTTTACCCCTTTTCTCCACCATTTTTCGAATACCATCTTAGCTTCGTGCTTCCGTCGTATTTGGATCAAACTAAGTTGTCCGTGTACACTATTCACTACTATTCGATCAATTTTCAGTACACGACTATCATCAAAATTCCTACCACTCGTATAAAATAACAAAAAGTATTGTCCATGAAAGATAATACCCAAAGTAAGAAGAACTTGTAAAGAGAAAACATCAACTCATAGAACCGAACGAGCATCTTGAATTCTTCTTTCATTCTAAT
>Ga0208826_1001715_pt1 | contig 17709 bp, 27 predicted proteins | sample AD_UKC115_MetaG_FD_184451 | JGI IMG/M metagenome (GOLD analysis project Ga0208826, IMG submission 184451) | Active sludge microbial communities of municipal wastewater-treating anaerobic digesters from Hong Kong - AD_UKC115_MetaG (SPAdes)... | ecosystem: Engineered > Bioreactor > Anaerobic >...
CATCAGACGTAAAATGGTCTATTTGAACGCCTGATTCAGTGGTCGTCCAATGATATTTACCTACATCAAGTCTTACTGCAAGTGATGTAACTAACATTGGCTCATCAGCTTTAGCTGAAGTTATAACATTATGATATTCCTGTCCTGTAACAATCTCGTAATTTGTAACAGCTTTTCTCGATCCTTGCGGATTTCTGAAAAATTCAATGGTAGGATCTAATGTTACTCCTCTGCCTACACCGTTCTGTCCCGTTGTTCCATAAAAATCTTTATAATGATAAAACGTCCAATCCCTCATTTTTCTTCCCGAAGTAAGTTCGGAATTTTGACTTGCCTGAAGTGCAAGCTGTTGTAATTCTGAATTATTTACAAATGTTGGCATTATTTTGCCCTCCTTTATTTATTTTCCTTTTTTATTATCTTCTTGAACTTCTTGTACCGCTTAAAGCCATTCCTGTATTAGTTAATGTTTGTGAACTTGCAGGCAATTTTAATCCGCTCATTGTTCTTGCAGGGATTTTTAAACCAGATGTAGTCGTAGGTGTAGAAGCAGGCAACAATTTTGGCATAATATAAGTATCTGCTACATCTTTCATTGCGCCTACTACAGATCCCAGCAATAACGCTTTTGCTATAGGTTCATTTTTAAGGAACTTTTTAGCAATTATGAATAATACTACACCTGTTCCTATTTGAGCGACAGGCTTTAAATTTCCTGTTCTGAATTTTTCAGGCAGTGCATACATTGGAACAATATTTGATCCGAGCATACCTGCCGTCAATAATCCTGCTTCTTTTAAAGTGTTAATTATTGATTTAGTATTCATCGGATTTATCAAAGTTCCTTTTCTTGCAAATCTTTTTGCAAGTCTTGATTTTCTTTTCACTTTGAATCCTCCTTTAACTTTGCTTACGCTAATTCTATGTGAACTGCTTTTTTTTACTGAACTTACTTTTTTAGATTTTCTTTTTTTCATGTGTTTTACTCCTTTGTTTACATAAGTTCCGTTGAGTAATTGCATATCAATTACTTTTGGTTTACTTTTTACTTTTTTAACTTTATTTATAACTTTTTTTACAACTTTCGTTTTTTTGGTTGGATTACAAAATCTTATACTTTTAAATTTTTTAAACTTTTTATTTTTTGTTTTTCTTGTTTTATTTGCTTTTTCAAGTTTAAATTTTTTTATTTTGCCTTTATTACTCGGCGGATTTAATAAAAATATTTTTCCCATGTTATCTCCTTTTTTATAAATCACTTTTTGAAACTTTTTTATATCCCCACAATCTATGGAGAGATTCAATTATGATTTTATTTTTATTTTTTTTATCTAAATATATCTTTTCAAATCCGTTAAAATCATGATGAAAAGTTTTATTATGATATTTCCAGTTTTTCTCATTCCTAATATATACGATACTGCATAATTTGTCAATGTCCTTTATTTTACGTTGTAAATTTATAGACGATAAAATTATTTGTTTTGGTAAATTTTTATTTATATATAAAGTTTTAAAAATTACTTTTTTTTCTTTTCCTTTATTATTTATATAAATTAATTTATAAAGAGAAGCGGGAAATTTTATAATCATTTATTTTTTCCTTTTTTAATTAAATAAAATATAGCAATAAATAATATTAAACTTGATATGACAAGAATTACTTTTGTTTTTATTGTCATAGGATTAAAATTTAAAGAATATTTGGAACTTAAATTAAGTATTGCATTATTGAGTATATAAATGTTTTCTATATGGTTGTTTAAACTTGTAAGCGTATCAGGTATAATTCCGCCGAGTTTGCTTAAAGTTCCCGAGTTATCGGATATTTTTGTTAAATAATCAGTTGTTAAACTAAAATCCATTAAAGATTTTAACTCTGCTATATCTTCGCCCATACTTAAAATTTCATTTATTTTAACAGATAATTGTTCATTTTCTGTTTTAAGTTTATTAAAATCTGTCTGATATTGTTCATATAATTTTTCTGTTTCTGAATTAGTTTTTAATTGATTAATTTGTTCCTGCATTGTATTTAGTAAAGATGTAGATCCGTAAAATACAGAGAGTTTTCCAAGTAAAGAAGCAAGTTGTTCTTTTAAAAGTTCTGTAAGCATTTTATTTCCTTTTTATAAATATTACGGCAATTAAAATTAATACTAATGCTCCGCCTATAATATAATAATTTGTATAACTTTTCTTTTCGTATATTGTTCCTAAATCGCCTAAATTTATTGCATTATAAGAATCTGCTTCGCTTGCTGAAATTGATGTTTTATATTGTCCGCTTTGTATTCCCGCCTGAATTTTTTGTAATGCTTCACTTTGCGCAGATGTGGGATTTTGACCTGTTAATTGTTGATAAGCCGAATATACGCTTACGCCTGATTTTGCAAGATCAGATATATTTGAAATTAAATTTGATTCTTTTAAAAAAGAACTTGTATCTTTCAATATATCATAACTGAAAGTACCTGCATTATATAAAGATGTACCGGTCCATTTAATGCCTTCATAAACGTTTGTCCCTACAAATACTCCGACATCAGCAATGCCTGATCCTATAGAACTGAATATATCCCATACACTGCCTAAATTATTTTCATTAAATACAGGAAATATATATCCGTTTTTTACAGGAATTTTTGTATTGTCATAAATTTTTATTCCGTTATATAAACAATATTTATTTTTATTTATAGTATATTGTTTTTTGTTTATAGGTATTAAATTCATTTTATTTCCTTTTTAAAATAATAATAAGAATTATAATCGCCGTTAAACTTATTCCGCCAATTAAAAGCCATTTAAGTAAATTGGAATTTTTAGCAACATAATAAGTAGATCCGCCTAAATTAATTTTTTGATAATCAGAAGCATTTGATCCCTGCGGTATTGACTGTGTTATTCTACCTTCGGAAATTAATTGCTGAATTTGTTTTAATGATGATAATTGATCGTCAGTAATTAAATTTCCTGAATAATTATTAATTGTAGATGATATTTGATCTGATAAAGATTTTACATCATTAGCAAATGACAACATACCCTGAACAGTAGATGAATTTTGAATGTTTGAAACGGCATTAGATATATCTTCATACCAATTTGTATCTTTTTCCTGCGATACAGTAATATTAGATGTTCCTGTTGAAATGTCAAAAATGTCTAATACACCGCCTAATTTATTTTTTTTAATTGTTCTAATCATAAATATTCTCCTATAAAAACATTAAAGCAACAATAATCTTTAAAAAAGTATAATCAAATTCAGTTGATTTTATATCTTCTTTAATATTTTCTTCTATTTTATTTTCTTCTTGAGGATATAGAACAGGAGTTATTTTAGATTCATCATCTATAATATCCATGTCGGTAATATTGTCATATTCTTCTTCTTTTATTAGTCCGATATTTTGTTCAGTCATATTATCTCCGTAAAAATATTATATATGAAGATGTAATATTTTTCAAATTTTTATTTATTAATTAATAAAAGACTTAATAAAGTTAATAATACAGGCTTACTGTTTGTTTGTAATGAATTTTCAGAATTTATTTTATTGATTTCATTTTCACTTATTGCTATTTCAGGTTTATTTGAAATTATTTCTGTTGAAAAATTATAATTATCTATATTTTTATTTAATGCTGATAATAATTCTTCATCAGATATTAGAGAAGTATCAAAAGATTTATCATCTATTTGTATTTCTATATTCTGCTGTTTTATGTCTAATGTTTCATATTTGCACGCTATAGAAATTGTACTTAAATAATTTGTCTGTGATATTTGAGTTAAATTATTTAAATATTTATTTTTGGATAAAATATATCCTGAATAATTATTTATATATTTTGTAAAAAATTCAAATAATATATCATAAAAATTAATTTGTATTCCGTATTGTGTATTACTTATATCATTATTTAAAATTAAGCTGTTGCTTGAGTTTACTATAGATTCTATTTTTGAAAAAATTTCAAAAAAGAAATATTCCTGTTTATTGATAAATAAATCGCTAAGTATTGAATATTCGTATGCAAAATCAAAACGGATTTTATAAAGTTCCGAATATAAATCATTAATTTTATTTAACAGCAAATTTTCTAAATTTATACATTCTTTATAATCAATAATTTCATTAACTGGATATTGCAATAAAGTATTTTCAGAAATTTTATAATTTTTAAAAATAATATTTTTAGAAATAAAATTTGAATTGTAATAATATTTATCTATATTTTTTTGAATCTGCGAAAGAATATTATATACAAAATAATTTAAGTCATTCCAATTATTTATATTAATTTTTTCAATGGTTATTCCATGATTATATAACCATTCAAAAATAGAACTTAATTCTTTATAAATATATTCACTGTCTGTAATAATAATGGAATTTACATCTATATTATTAATTTGTTGATTTTTATCAACGGTATTAAATTCAATATAAGACTTTAAAAAATTTTCTTGAGGAATTTTAGTATAAAAATTATCCTCAATTAATTTTAGATCATTTACAAATTTAATATTATTTGTAACTGTAACTCCATTAGATTTATTATAAACAACATTAATTTTATTAAATATTGAAACTATCATATCAACAAAAATATTTTTAATTTCAAAAAATTGTCTATACATCTCTATATTTACATTAGATTCTATATCTTCATATTTTATTTTTTCATATAAAATTTTTAATCCTATAATTTTATTTAATAAATTATATGCCGTAACGGATTTATTAATTAATTTATCAATATCGTTTAATAACGATATATCTTTATTTTCGTATCTTTTTTTATATATCAACATTATATTTATAAATTTTTCGATATAAATATTATTAAAAATTACTGTCATTAAACTTTTCGTGTTAATCATTTTTAACATAGAAAATATTTCATTAAATTTTTCTTGAGGAAAATTTTGTAAATTACCGATATTGTAGCTTGATAAATCTAATAACGGTAAATTCTCTGTAAGTTCTGTAAGCATAAGTTCGGGATCTGTAATATCTTGATTTTTTATTTGTTCAGAATAATTACTTTTTATATAGTTAAGTAATTTTAAAACATTGTCTTTAATAAATGCAATATCGTCTTTAGTTTGATTTTCTAAATTATACATTGAAATTTGATCTATCATAACTAATATTGCATTTAATGAATCTATATACATAGATAAAGTTTCATTATCAGCTGTATTAATTCTTATTTTGTCAAGTTCTAATATATTATATTCAGAAATATAATCTTTAAAACTTAATACAGAAATATATTCAATATTATTCTGTTTAATTAAATTCAGCATATTTTGTTCGTTAATTAAATATGTTGAAATAGGATTACTTAATAAATATGTATTAGTAAAACTTGATATAAATACTTTTTTAATAATGTCATTAGTATTTATTTCTTTTTTTAATTCTGATATAGTTTTTAATTGATTGTTTAAATATTCTGTTATACCATATTTAATTACTTTATTTGGATCTATACATCTCAATACTCTTTTGGATTTTCTAAAAACAAGAAGAACTTTATCTCTTTTCCTTTTTATACTGTCAACACTCCACATAGCCGATAACATACCATATACAACACCGCCAACAAATAATACAGCGCCTATAAGTCCTAAAGCACCTACAATAGCTTTTGTCGCAAGCAAAAAATTTCCTATACCTAAAGATACAGAATTTGAAACTGTAGCTGTTGCTATATTAATTCCTAATTCTATACCTGATACGACAAACTTTCCCGTATTTACTGCTAAAGATACGGAATTTTGTATATTTTTATAATCTTGTAATGATATAAAATCACTCATATTATCTCCTAAGGGTTTTCATTTCTAAACGGATTTTCGTTTGGATTGTCGTCAAAAGACGGATTTCCAAAACTTAAAGGTTGTTCCTGTGAAGCTACAGCTTTTGCAAGTTCATAATAATTTTTTCTTAATATTGGCAACTGTTTTTCAATTTGCGATTTATCAAAAAAAGAATTTGTATCAGCTAAATTTCCTATATTATTAATATGTTCCTTAATTACTTCTTCAATTTTAGTTAATAAATTTATTCTTGCAAACGGAGGATAATTTTTATTTAATACAATATCTGAAATTTTCTTAAAATTTTCTTCTAAATTATCTAAAGAAATATAATTTAAAATATTTATATCTCCCACTAATCCAAAAACTGTCTGTGAATTATAATATCCCGATACATTTGATTTTTCTATATCTGATCCTACAATATATTTTTGTATCTGTTTAATATAATTTTTTATATCATCATAAATACCTTGTAATATTAAATGTTTTTCATTATCATAAATTACTTTTTCAGGAATAGGAATAATAAAGGAATTAAAATCTTCTTGAGAAACGACATTATATTTAATACTTCTATTGAGCATACTTTCCGATATTGAAGAATCGATATTTCCTTCTATCATGTCAACTTTAGAATTTTCAAAAGATATATCAGAAATTTGTTTATTAAATATTTCTTTAAAATACTCTTTTTTTATTTCATATAATTTCATTATAAATATTCTTATAATATCATCTAATGTAATATATTCATTATAATTTACATTACTTTCGGATTCAGAAAAAATTAAATTATCGTCAACATAAAAACTCATATATTGAGGATTTAAAAATAAAATATTATCAGGAAGAATACCAAATAAAGATCTTCTTGATTGTTGACTATTTAAATATGGTGTTATAAAAGGATATGGAAAATATATAATTATATTTCTATTTACTAACATGTATTGTTCAGCTATATACATTCCTACTGTTCTTACATTATATGCTTTTCGCATATAATTAATTGATAGTTCTTTTCCTTTATCTATATATGAAAAATTTGTATAATTTTCTCCAAATAAACTTTTTAAAAATTCTAAAATATTTATTGAAGATATTATTTTATAATCTGTAAAATTATAATTAATAGGTAAATTAAAATATTTATTTATTAAGTTTCTATTCTTTGATATTTTAGATTTAATATAATATACGTTAGCCCCCGTAAATAAATATTTACCTTGTCTGTAACTTAAATATTCATCTGTATTAAGTAGTGATAAATCTAAATCAGAAATAAATCCTGTATATATTTTACTTAAATAAAAGTTGTCAGCTATTGACGAACTTTTTAAATCATCAAAATCTATATCGCTAAAATTTTTTATTTTCATTATATCATTTAATTTTAAATTTATAGTTTTTTGATTTTCGTTTATATAGGATATTTCACATGAATTAAAAAAACTATTAAATTCATTAATTAATTTATTAATTTTTTCTTCTATCATAAAACCTCTATATCTTTATAGTTTGTTATTCCTAACGGGTGGTAAATAAAGTATCTTTCTATGTTTGAAATATCCATGCAAATATCATCATTATTTATTTTTACATAACAATAAATATGTGAAAAATAATCTTCATTATTAAATGCAACTAATCTTATTATAGGAACATATCCTGCATTAATTATTAATGATCCTGTCAATACCGTTGAATCATCACAGTCCCCTATAGTTCTGCCGTCAAGTACAATTTCATTATATATTCTTTCATCTGTTTTTACATATTCGGCATTTTGTATGTCTTTTATATACTGAAAAACAGATTTGCTGTAATTGTAAATCCCTTCCAATACTTGCATATCGGAAGGGAAATTTTCAAGTCTGCTACATACTTTTGTTTCAAATAATAATCTGTAATTTAATTTTTTTGTAGAATTAAGTATATAATTTTTAATTATTTTCGCCGTCTGTAATGAGTTTTGAATCTCCGTCATTTGAAGTATCATTTGTTTCTTCTCCGTTTTCGTTATCATTGTCATTATCAGCATTATATATCAATTCTTTGATTTTTTCAACTATTGAAGAAATAAATACTCTTATATCTTTATCCTGAAAATCAGGTATTTCAAAAATATAATCATAAGGTTTTATCAATTTGTTTTCAAACGCTTTATAATAATCCTCAAAGAATTCTATGCCTTGATACAAATATTCCCCTATATCTTTCGGATCTGCTTTTTTTGCATATTCAATTAAAATCATTTTTTTCTTTGATTCAAAGAAATTTATTATAATTGCTTTTTCCATATCTTCATTATTAATTTCAGGCTGTATCTGTTCATTCTGTGCCTGAAGTTCAGGAAGTTTCTTATTTTGCAATATTGTAGGTATTAAAGGAGCTACAATTTTAAGCAACATGTCCGTTGAATCTTCTTTATCGGGTTTACTATCTTCTTTACCTGATTTTAATTTTTCTGCAATATCTAAAATTTTTTCTATATCGTCAGGAAAATTTGAAGATTTATTACTCGATATTAAACTTACAATTTTTATTATTTCGTCTAAATTAGAACTTGGTTGATTATTATTTTTGTTTGCAAGTAACGCCGTCATTATTTGTGTCTGCTGATTAGTAGTATTTTGCATTTGTGCCATAAGCAATTCGATCATTTTATCATTAGAATTATTTTTTTCTGATAACTCTTTTTTTATATCGTCCATTGTTATTGACGGTTTATTTTCTATAGGTATAATACTTTTGGCATATAATACAGTCAGTCTTTTTTTTATTTTTCCGCCTACTCTTATATGATATTCATATTTACCACCGCCGTATTGACGTGCAATATCATCAGGTCTAAAATCTGATAAAGGATATGACTGCACTTTTTCTCTCTGTCCTGTATTTGTGAAGTGAAATACAGATACAGTAAATTCCTGATCATCTCCACATTCTTCAATGATCTTTTGAAGTGATGACGGAATATCATCTGTGTCATTTATTTCTTCATCAATTAAAGCCGTTTCTTTAATAGGTATTTGATTATCTGCTTCCTCTATATTGCCCTTATCTTTTTTAGCGCCCATATCTACTTTCCCCCTTTCATTTTATTATACAAATCGTTTATATTATTTTTTGGAATTTCAGCAATAATTATATAATTATTGTTAGAATCTTTAATATCTAATTTATATCCTTTTAAACTTAAAGAACTAAAATATTTTTCAATTACTGATTTTAAAAATATTTTTACAATAAAAAAAGGAATATACATTTTTATTTCTCCCATTTTGATTTAATAAAAAAATTATTTTCTAAATATTTTATTAAATATTTACATTCTTGTATATTGTCGCATGTACTTAAAAAATTTTTAATATTTAAAACTTTGTCGATTGACGGATAATCTTTTGCTATTTTATTATCTCTAATTATTGTAGGAACTGCATTAATCCAATTAAAATATAAACTTCTTAAAGATAAACTGTATTCAGGCTTAGGCTTTTCCCATTGTTCATAAATTTTATAAATATCATTTAATAAAATACTTTTATTAAATTCACAAGGTATATGAACTTCATAATCAAAGTTTGTTTTTTTATTTTCTTTTAAAAAATATTCTGTTAATAACAACATTTTTTCAAAATATGATTCTGATTTATGTTCAATTATACCTTTAGAATATTTAGGTATATTATTTAAGTCTAATTCCTCTAAAAGATAAAAATCGTCATTAAACAATACAAAATTTTCTGATATATCAATATTTTTACAAACATGAAAAATTTTATCTCTTGTATTTCTACAACAGTCTTTTTTTTCTTCAAAAGGAACATGTATTACCGAATTATAATTTATAAAATTTGGTTTATATCCACAAATATAAATTTTACCTATATTTTTACCGAATTTTTCTAATGATCTTAAAGAATATTTAAGTTCATTATTATTCCAATTTGAATATGTCAAAACATATAAAATATCCATCATATTAGTCCTTTATCTGTCCACATTTTTTCTTTTCTTGATTATATACTCCACAAAGTTCTTTCATACAATCACTCGCTATAATTGTAGGTACTACTTGTCCCGAAATGTTATTTTTTGCCATAACAGGAACATTCATAAACGGACATTTTTTAATTTGTTCTTTTTGTTCAGCCATAATTTTTCTCCCTTTTAATATTTATAATGTTTACATCTTTTATTTCTTTTTAAAATTTTTTTTAAAGTTGATAAAATACATACTTCACATTTTCCGACAATACATTTTTTACAATGTTTAATTATTGTTTTGTATGATAAATATACTTTTATTTTATCAGTTTTTTTTATTTTCATAAAATTCCATTACTAATTGATGAATAATATATATTACATTTGATGAATATGTAATATAATCCGTAAAAGGATCAACTTTAAATAAATTGTTATATTTGAAAATTTCCTGTAATTGAAAAAATATCGATTTAGGAATAAGTTTATAATTAATTCCGCTCCATGTACACATAAATTTATAATGATTAAAATTTATATTCATAATTTAATTTAACAATTTTTTAATATTTTGTCAATATTTGAATATTGTTTAAATCAACATTCTTTAATTCTTTATCCTGATTCATCATAACTAACGGAGTAAGTCCCTGCCGTAAAGCAGATCTTACTCTTAACATCTTTTTAACAGAATATGTATTTTTTTTATTTTTTATCAATTCAGTTAAAATTTTTGTATCTCCGCAAAAACCATGTAATGCAAATTTTTTAAGTTCGTCTTTTTGGTTATAATGCAAATATAATTTATTTCTTAAAACTATGCAAGTTCCTCTTACTTGCACTTCTAATCCGCCTAAACCTTTTTTAAGTTCTTGTTCATTTATTCTTAAAAAATTACATTTAATTGAATCGGTAGAAGAATGTATAGCATGATATTTATGCTCTAATCTGTGTAAATATGCTCTTGTAAATCCTGTAATTAAAGTAGCAATTAAAGGATTAAACATTCCGCCTGCTATAAATATTTTTTGTTCTTTTGGTTTAGAAATTATTTCTTGTGTTCCGTCATTATTACATAAAATTTTAATTTCTCCTACATTCATATCAGGATTATCATTAATTTCGTCATCATTTATCGTACTTTGTACAAATTTACCATATAATGAATTCAAAAAAATTTTATACATGATTCTTTCTTCAGGAGATTGCGAATGTTGTTTTTTATCATAAAAAAAATTTACATATTCTTTTAAAGGATTAAAATTATTTGTTTCTTTAATAAGCCAACCCTGTATAATTTTTAATTTTTTAATTGAATTATCACTCATTGCCTCTCTAAGTTCATAAGAAGTTGTCCATATACGAAAAGCTGATCCTTTTTTCAACTCTTTAAAATTATGATCAAATATACTTGGATATTTGCACCCTTTATATATTCCTGATATTTCGTATATCCCTTCTTTATCTTTCTGAAATTTATTTGTATTAATATATTTGCAATGATTAAAATTAGGTATATTAGCCATAGCATAAGGATAAGCGCTCGATATATCAAGTTCTACACAATCTTTAAATATTGTCGGTCTGTCAACATAAAATCCGTTTCTACCGCCATGATATGATAATATACTTCCTGATAATGCTTTAGAAGGTATATAAGGAAAATGTGTCCTTTTTTGAAAAAATTTACTTCTAAAAACTCGCATAGAAAATTGCGCTGCGGAAATACAAGGAGCAACGTTATATTTTTTATGCTGTTTTAAAATCCAATCTGCAATATGCCATTGTACAATAGCGTCTTGTTTGCTATATTCAATAAACTTTTTATTTTTTAATTTTCTTTCTCCTAAATAACAAGGTTTTTCTAATTTTTTATAAGGCAATTTCAATTTTTCAGCCCAACTTGCTAAACTTCCGCCTGAAAAAAAAGCTAACGAATCTAAAATCATTAAAACAGTTGATCCTTTTTTATCATTAAAAGTAATTTTGCAAAAGTTAGTCATTGATAAAACAGCCTCTACTTCAATATCTGCGGAATAATTGAATCTTATTCCTGATCTACCTAAAAAATCTTTGTGATATTTAACTAATAAAACTGATAAATCAAAATTTAAGTTATGATAATAAACTACGTTTGTATGATTTCTTTCAATATTTTTTTTAAAGTAATTTATAACTGTTCTAAGCACATTGTTTCTATTTATCCAAAAAAAATCAACCTTTTTTCCGTCAGGAGAAATTTGCCATGTATATGGTTCTCCCTTAACAGTTTCAAAATCCGCTCCCCAAAATTTTATTCTCTTAGGAAATTTTCGGACTTTATTGTCAATTCCGTCTGTTATATATGTAGGAATTTGTATATTTCTTAACATCTTATAATTTTCTCCTTCCTAATTCATTAATTTTTATATGTCTTAAATAATCTATAGTAAAATGATTATTTAGATCTTTGTTCAAGACACTTAAAAATTTTACCTTTGACGTAAACTGTTGCTTATCTTCGTCAAATACTTCATCTACGTTTCTACCTTCAAAAAACATAAATTCTATAGGAATATCTACAAAATATGAATCTACTTCTTTATCAGCTCGTATTCTGTCAAAATCTAAAAAAGGAAAATATTTTTTTGAAATATCTTCTCCTTTTTCATCCAATCTTATTCTATCATCATAACCTAAATTTGATGTTTCTCCTTTTAATAAATTTATGTTTTTACTGTCCGTATTACCAGTAAAATAATTTTTTACTCTGAACATCTTTTTTACATATTCATTTTTTATAATACCTAAATTATAAAAAATTTCCGCAAGTCTTGAATCTAATAAACTTAATTTATTTTCAGGAGAAAAAGTAAATAAATCAGGATTTACTTTAATTTGCTTTTGATTATTAAGTATAGGATTAAAATGTATTTCCCCTCTTTGTGTGTTATGTCCCTGTAATTTCTGTCCCGCAGGAGCTACAGCATAAGTTCCTATATAAAATTGCAATATATTTTTTGACTTATATCCTTTTTCAGCTTTTTTATATGTAGATCTCATAAACAAAAAATATGGAACATATATATCAAACATCTGAACTTTTTTATCTTTAATTTTATAAAATCTTTCAATTTCTGTTCTTATCTTTTTTGTTTTATATCCTGTTATTATTTCAACATTTCTGAAATATTCTTTTGCTGAAATAATAACATTGTTTTGTTGTCTTTTTGTAAGTAATAAATATTGAGATTTATTTATTTTTTTACCTCTATGATAAAAACTAAATCTTAAATATTTTTTTCTCACTGTCTTAAATTCAGGAATTTTTATTGTTTCCTGTTTTGTCTTTCTATATATCTTTAAAACTTTTTTTCCATTTTTATTTACTGTTTCAACATCATAATAAAAATAACCTAAATTTTGCTTTTTGTCAAAATCAAAACAAAATAAATTATTCTGATCGATCATTTTATTTTTTGATAAAATCGACGGCAACGGCAAATTTATATGTTCTTCATGTTTGCTGTATGTCTTATCATAAAATAACTGCGATTCAACAAAATACTTTTTTATCTTTATATTTTTTCCGTCAAGCATTATCGATTTATTATTTTTATAATTTTCAATAAATTGCTCAACATTTATATAGTTTAAATTGTCAATTAATTTTCCGTCAGAAATGAACTTTTTTCTCATAAATTTTACCTATCTTTTTATATATTGAAACGGACAGAATATTCCCTATTATATCCTGTCCGTTTAAAATAATCAACTATCTGAATTATCCTTTAATAAATAATTCGTAATTGTGGTATGACTTTTTATCTTTCTTATTTTCGATTTTTCCATTATAAACAATCTTTACTTGTTCTCCGCCCTGTAATTTAGCTTCATCAAATAAATATGCTAAATTACCCCTTTCATCTGTCTGCCACTTTTTACCTTCATCATCTGTAAAGAAAAATCTGCGGACAGTTATTTTTTTACCTTTTTTTGCAAACTTCGACTCCTTTTCGACACTTTTTTCTTCTACAAAAGTTCCTTTAAATTCTACTCCTGCTTCGTCAAATTTAATAAATTCAGAATCAAATCCGCCGATTTTTTTATAACCGTCTTCTACTTCTGCTGATTTTTTTACATTTTCTTTTTCATTTTGTTTCTTTGACATAATATTTCTCCTTTTTTCCCTTTTATTTTCTACATATAAATAGGGTTTTATATGTATTTTTCTTTAATTTTCTTCATTTTTTCTTGATTTTTTCTTCAAAATCTCTTAAATCTATCTTCAAATTTACTTAAAATAACTTATTCTTTTTGTCTAAATCTGATCGTTCAAATTCATTTCTTCTAAAATTTTGTTTTAATGAATCAATCAAAAATGGTTGATTTACCGATATATTTTTATTTTCCGAAATTAATTCATTATTTAAAATTACAAGTCCTGATGCCTTAACTTTGTCCGCATATAACATGGAAAATAAATAATGCTCAAATTCATTCAATTTCCTTTTCCTCGATTCTGTCAATAACTTATCAAAAATATATTCTTTATCTTTTTTTAATAAATCTAATATAAATCTTTTCATTTTTAATTAGCCTCCTTTATTAGTTCACATAAATCTTCTAAACCTTTCATTAGTCTGCAAATCATACTCCAATGTATTCCCTCATCGCCTATACCTCTTATCTCTCCTTTTTCTTTAAATGCACCTATCTGTCTTGATTTTTCATTATATACAGATCCTTTGACAAACAATTCTTTTCCTTCTGTATAAGATATATTACTTTGTTCCAATTCCTTATATCCCATTTTTTGTAAATCTTTTAATATATTGTAAATAATTTTATTTCTGTTTTGAGTTTGACTTTTGATCATCTAAATAACCTCCTTCATTTTTTATAATTTGTTCTAAATTTTTTATTTTTTCTTCAAGTAAAGTTTTTTCGTGAAATATTTTAAGCTGTTCAATCTCTAAAATCAACTTAACATTATGCGATAATCCTAAAGTTAAATCGTTTTTAATATTATCCCCCATTTTTTGTAATTCAATATATCGCTTACTTAATAACTCTAAAATTACTCTATCAGTAATAATTCTTATTTTTTCTTTCATTTTACCTCCCGCAAATTTCTTTAAATTTACAATATCGACATTTGTTTATATTTTCAGTTAAAGGAAATACTGTTATTCCTTTAGGCATGTTATAATCAACAGATGCACAATATTTATTCATATCGTCAATATCTATTCTTATATTATCAATTAAACTCTGTTCTTCTATTTCATTTGGTATTTCAACCTCTATAACTTCTTTTGTTTTTAAATAATATAAAAATAATTTAACTTTATTAAATTTTAAATCCAAAGAATTTTTAGCCCATAAATAATAATATTTCATCTGATTAATATGTTTTTGATCAAAATTTCCTGTTTTCCAATCTATTATATTAATATTATTATCTTTGTCTAAAAATAAATAATCAACTTTCATATATGCTTTCATCTGTTGATCTCCGTCAAATATCCTCGTTTCTCCATACCCATCAGGCTCTACAATTTTTTCAACTGCTGAAAAATTATAAATCTTATTAAATATACTATTTTTAAAAATATTTAATAAAATTTCTGCTTGATTAATTATATTTAAGTTTATATCATCATTAGATATTTTATTGTAATATTCCTCAAAATATTTTACAGTACTTGTTCTCTCCAAAATTAATTTTTCCCCATTTAACATATCAGCTATTTTATTATGAACAAAAATACCTACTTCCAAAGGAATTGAAGATAAATTATTTAACATAACTACTTTTTCTTTAAACTTTGTATCTAAAATATATTTATTATAATATGAATAATAATATTTTCTTTTACAATCGTTAAATATATTAATCCTCGACATACTCCACCCTAATTTTGAATCGAACGGAAACTTTTTTATTTTTAACATTTTATTTTTCTCCCCTTATGGTATCAATACAATTCTTTCTTTTACACACATTGTAACTCCGACTACCTTATCCCTAAAATCTTTTGCAAAAGACAATGTTTGAAACTCTAAAGGCTTACATCTTAGTTTTTGCTTTCTGTCTATAAAAATATTTGTTCTTACTCCAAAATCTTTTGAGGCTGATCCTACTAACCATGCTTCCGAATTGTGTAAAATGTAAGTCATTTTAATTTCTCCTTTTCATCAAATAATGTTATTCCGCCTTTTAAAAAATTTAACAATCTTAAATATTTATTTTTATATACAAATAATTCTCCTTTTTTACAAGTAATTGAAAAATCATGAGATAACCTATTATATACTTTAATACTACATTCATTATAACTTTCATAATTTTTTACATCTAAATAATAATTAAATTTAGCACATCTACTACACTTATACATTATTCCTATTCGTATAAATACTACACTCTTTTTATCAAATCTTTCAAAACTTTCACATTTACTTTTTGATTTACATATTATTCCTTCGTGCCAATTTCCACCTTGACAAAAACATTCACTACATTTTAAAGATATATCTTTCTCTATAACTCTCAATATATTACCATTGTCAATAAATATTGCCCCTACTCGATATTCTCCCTCCATCCAAAAATATATCTTATTAATTATAACCAAATATACAAAATTTATATAAAATATTATTTCTGAAAAATATTTTATTATAAAAAATATCGACATTGATGTTATAATTGATATTGCATATATCCCTATTATTAAACTTAAAGTTAAAATAAAATTCATTTTTGTTCCTCCTTTTCTATAAAATATTCTGCAATTATTTTTCCGTTATCATAACTTATTTTAACTTCTTTTTCAAAATTATTTAATTCTTTTAAAAATTTGTTTACTGCTCTTTCATCATCAAATATTTTTATTTGTTTAATATAATTTTCATATTTGTTATATAATTTATCTTGAATTACAAAATATTCTCCTAAATATAATTTCCAAGCATAACTAATTCTTTCATTATTATCAAGATCTAATTCATATATTAAATCTTTATAATCTATTATATTTTCTTCAAAAGTTATTAAATTTAATACTTTAACTTTCATTATTTCTCCTTTAATAAATTATTTAAATTGCATATTTTTTAAAAATTTACACTTTTATTATCTTATCTATCTAACGCATTACATATTAAATTTTTACATTCTTCTCTATTAATATCAAAACAACAATCAATACATTCTTATCATTAATAAAAACTTCACCTACTTTATATTCTATCATTTATTCTCCTTTCTTTTCGTCATACTTTTCAAAAATTATATTGTCTATATCTTTAATTAAAACTTCTATTATTGAACATGAATATTGTTTAACAAATAATATTCTATCTCCGTCTATGAAAAAACAATACAACTTTTCTCCTTTGTCATTTTTGTAAAAATTTCCGACACTATACTTTTCTCTTACTCTCATTACTTTTTGCATTTTTGCCATTTGAATATCAAGAAAATGACATAATCCGTCTAATCCATGAAACTGATTATCTTTTTTATTTATATCTCCTTTACATTCAATAAACATTAAATTATGAATACATCTTCCTGTAATTGATTTATCTCTATGACATACAGAATCAACAACACATTTATAAAAGAAACAATTTTTACAACTTGTAAATTCAACTACTTCTAATTTTACACCATTATAATTAATTTTTTCTCCTACTTTTCTCATTATTTCTTTTTCAATCATTTTTATTTCTCCTTTCATTCAAATTCTTTTCCGCACTAATATTATAACAAATATATTTAAAAATATTACAAGTGTGTAGTCCTAAAAGAGCGTTTTTTGAAAAAATGAAATATTCGTTTTTGAAAAAAAGGGTATTTTTAAGGACTTTTTATACGTTTTCTCGAC
>Ga0208826_1001718_pt1 | contig 17693 bp, 10 predicted proteins | sample AD_UKC115_MetaG_FD_184451 | JGI IMG/M metagenome (GOLD analysis project Ga0208826, IMG submission 184451) | Active sludge microbial communities of municipal wastewater-treating anaerobic digesters from Hong Kong - AD_UKC115_MetaG (SPAdes)... | ecosystem: Engineered > Bioreactor > Anaerobic >...
AATTCTTTGATCACCTGAAAAACACATTAGATGCCTCATCATCCAGTATGCAGCGTGAAGAATCTCTCAATGGCTGGATGTTTATTAATCATTTAAGCATGCTGGTTATATACAGGTTATATGAAATTTTAAAAACAACGCCTCTTAATAAACAGGATAAACTCTTACATAAATACTCTCTAATGGATGCTGTTGATCATCTTAAGTCGGTAAAGAAAATAAAATTTGCACCTGACGAATTCGTGATTGCCGAAATTAATAAACCAACAAAAAAACTACTGGAGAAAATGAAAATAGCTATTACCTAAAAATTTAGGGTTTGGGTTTAAAAATTGATTGCACAAATGGTTATTCTTTTTTAAAAAAAATTAGGAAATGTCATAATATTTCGAAAGGTTTTTATCCCTTTCAAAAAAGCTTGTGTATTTGCAAATTAGAATCTATATAAATCTGGATAGTATTTTCCCCATTTTAAGTAAAAGGCTCTAAAACGTCCTTTGGCTTGTTCTATACTGTCTTTGGGGTTTCCCGTCTGAAATACTTCTTTTAAATCTTCGCATACTTCTTTCTTGTGAGCGGGTTTTACACTGCTCAACAAATTACACTCTAAATGTACAACACAAAATTAAAGTTCCGATTGAGAAAAGTATTGAGTTTTGCTTTCTTCTATTCCTTTTAAAGCATCGCTCACAAATAGTTGTACCTTTTTTCTGACTTCGACACATTTTAAGAGACATTTCTGCAACAATGATATAATGAATATTTATAATTTTTTGCATCACTGAAAGGGAGCACGCAAAAGGAAGAAGAGGGAGATTTTTGAAAAACAAGCTTAATTTTTAGTAAGCTTTTTTATTTCAATGAAGAAAGATAGATTTTTTCAAATATTATTCTCATTCAATTAGTTGATTTTAAGTTATATTTAAAATTTATCATAATAAAAATAGTTTTTATTAAACTAAAATACTTTGAATAACGTTTATTATATAAAAAATATCAATTTTCGATAATAAAAAATTTCATTTTTGTTGTATTTAATATAATTATGTTAAATATTATGAAAAATTATCTTAAATATTTATATTTACTGTAAATTTGTTTCATTATGAAGAAAAGAACTATTTGGATATTGATTATTTCAATGGTTGTTACATTTGTAGGTTTAATTTTGCTACAAATTCGCTATGTGAAGATCAATACTGAAATGATTGAGAACCAGTTTGATGAAAATGTACAACGAAGTTTATTCCAAACAGTAAGATTGGTAGAAGAAAATGAGGCACTACAATATTTAGGTCAAATATTAGATGAACCAGATTATAAAACGGAAGAAAATAACAAAAAACTAAATTTTACTAACAATCGGTTACAGTTAAAAGATAAAGAAACTAATTTAACACAAAATTCAAAATCAGTTGAGGAATCAAAAGAACTTGCTAAAATTCAGTTGTCTACCAGACAAGGGAAATCGACCATTGAAGAGACTTCACGTGAATTGCAAAAAAAGTTTTTAGAAAAATTTTCGCGTTCAAGAACTATTTTAGACCAAGCAGTTTTTAGGTGGTTAAAAGAAGCAGAAAACAAAGATATTTCAGAAAGAGTTAATTTTGATGAACTTAATGGAATTCTCGAAAATATTTTAAATAATAATGGCGTAAATTTACCATTTAATTATTCTATTGTTGACAAACAAGGCAGAACAATTTATAAAAAGACAAATGTAACGACTAAAAAGGAGGAAGTTAATCCAAAAAATGTATATTCTCAAAAACTTTTCCCGTTCGAAGAAACCAGTCATCCTTATTATTTGCAGGTGATTTTCCCGACAAAACAAAGTTACATTTTGCATTCAATGAATATGTTGCTACCTTCAATTGTTTTAGTGATTTTGATACTGGTAATTTTTATTGTAACTATCATTATCATTTTCAGGCAAAAGCAATTAAATACTATGAAAAATGATTTTGTAAATACAATGACTCACGAATTAAAAACACCCATTGCTACCATTTCATTAGCATCACAAATGTTGCAAGACCCCAATATTGTAAAAACACCAGAAACACTACAACATTTGGCAGGTCTTATTCGTGATGAGACCAAACGATTAAGTTTCCAGGTAGAAAAAGTGTTACAGATGGCACTTTTTGAGAAAGAAAAAGCAATGTTAAACTTGAATGAAATTCATATAAATTCATTGATTCAAGATGTTATCAAAAGCTTTTCATTAAGAGTTACCAGTAAGGGCGGCGAAATAATTTCGAAGTTAAATGCTACAGACGACTTAGCTTTGATCGATGAAGTCCACTTTACTAATGTTATTTTTAATTTAATGGACAATGCCCAAAAATACACTGGAGATAAACCTTTAATTTTAACCATTGAAACATGGAATGAAAAGGACAATATCTGTATTAGTATAGAAGATAACGGCATCGGAATCCGAAAAGAAGACCTAAAAAGAATATTTGATATGTTTTATCGGGTTTCAACAGGCAATTTGCATGATATTAAAGGATTTGGGTTAGGATTAGCCTATGTAAAAAAAATTGTAACAGATCATAATGGAACTATTAAAGTAGAAAGCGAACCAAATATTGGAACTAAATTTACTATTACATTACCAACTCTAAAAAAACAAAAACAATGACAGAAGAAAAAACTAAAATTTTATTATGCGAAGATGATGAAAATCTTGGCATGATATTAAGAGAGTATCTACAATCGAAAAATTATGATGTAGATCTTATGTTAGATGGTGAAGCTGGATATAAAGCTTTTACTCATAATAAATACGATTTATGCATCTTGGATATAATGATGCCAAAAAAAGATGGCTTTACATTGGCTGCTGATATTCGTGCTATCAACAGTAATGTACCTATTATTTTCCTTACTGCAAAATCAATGAAGGAAGATATTCTTCAGGGCTTCAAGTTAGGCGCTGATGATTTTATTACGAAACCATTCAGTATGGAGGAATTGCTCTATCGTATTGAATCCATTATGCGTAGAATTAGAGGAGAAAAAGCCAGAGAAGTAACGGTTTATCAAATCGGCAACTACACTTTTGATACCCAAAAACAACTGCTTACCATCAATGGGGAAACTAAAAAACTGACTACCAAAGAGTCGGAACTACTCACTTTATTGGCTGCTAACATGAATAATGTTTTGGAACGCAATTATGCTTTAAAAACTATCTGGGTAGACGATAATTATTTCAATGCACGTAGCATGGATGTTTATATTACCAAGCTTCGTAAACTGTTGAAAGACGATCCGAATGTAGCCATCATTAACATTCATGGAAAAGGCTACAAATTAATTGCTCCACAGCCAAAAGACAAAAATTAAGTTATCAGATTTTTCTTTAACAAAGCGAGGGAATTCAACAAAGAATTTCCTCGCTTTGTTGATAAGGATTTTTTCAAAAAACAATGCAAAACTTACTGCTAAATTCGCACTTCTAAGTTGAACTTAGGTTATTGCATTTTTTAATCTATTTTGAATTTATCTTAAAAACAACATCGAAACCGTTTCGGAGAGGAGAACTGGTCAATTGTAGAAAAAGAAAATGAAACAGTTCATATTCAACTTTTACTTCGTATTCACTGACATTTTCTTCTTTGATGAAATTACCAAAATTTCGTTCATAGCTCAGAAACAAATTATTGGTGAGATATTTCCCCACTACAAATGAGCCGTTGCTCAATGAACCTTTACTTTTGAATTCTACATAATCTACATTAAATGCACTTCCCAATAATTTAGTGATTTCAGAAGAGACGAAAGAGCCAATTGCTGTTTTAGCTAGGTCTGAACTATTTAGTCCTTCGTTTATGGTTGCTTGTTGATCAAAGGAAATGGCATCGAGCTGCGTACCGAACAAAATATAAGAGACAGCGTCGCCTTCACTTATAAGTTCATCGTCAAGTGTAAAAGCAATTTCTGGGGAGGAAGTTTCACCTGTTACCTGAATCACTAATTTTCGTTGTGCTCTTGCCTGATCATGAAAGGTATAACTTGCTTTTAAATCCAAGATGGGATTAATTTTTTCTCCACCAGCAAAGGTAACTGTCCCTGATTCCACTACAAAAACTTTTCCTAACAAATTATATTGTCCTCTTACTACTTCTACAGAACCAAAAAGTTCGAAGAAATTGTAATGTTTCATAAATTCCACATCACCCGATAACTCAAGACGCATGTTGTCATTTTTTATCCAGGTATTGTGCGGAATTTTTACTCGTATATTTCCTTGTAAATTGGGAAACATTACGCTACTTTTTTTTGACACTTGTTTTGAAGTGTCTGGTCTTAATTTAATGATCATCGAATCGCCCGGTTGCATTTTTTCAATTTCTTCAACCAACAAAGGTTTGGGCATTTCAGGAACAGAAGTTTGACCGATTAATCGCATAACAGCAGGTAAATAAAATTCTGAACGTGGAATGGTAACTTCGCCTGAAAAATAAGAACTATCCTGATTGGTGGCAAGTGAAGCATTTCCTGATAATTCCATATTGTAATATTTATGACTGATCGGCTCAAAATTGTTGAATTCCACTTTCATTCCAGCATCATTTATTTTTAAATTATTTAGTGGTGGAATTAACTTAACATTTCCAGTTGCCAGCATAAATCCTTTCTGACTTTTAATCAAAAAAGTATCCAGTTTTATATTATTATTCTGAAATTCCAAATTGGTTAATATTGTTGGATAATTAATTCCATATTGTTTCCATAATAATTTTCCGTCTGTAATATTGAGTTGACCTTCCAGATTTGGCTCCGATACAGTTCCATTTACCGCTACATTACTTTCAATAAAACCACCGATTTCAGCTTTTGGTAAAAACATATGTAATACTGTCAGCGGAAATTTTTCTATAGAAAGTTGCAAGTCAACGGGATCGGTTTTTTTAGAAAGTAAGCCAAATTGCATCGTGTCCAGCCGAAATTGCATTGGAAGTTTTCCTTTTATCAGCAATTGTCCACTATCTTGTGGAATCATTTTTACATTTGCAGTTATGAATTTTTTTTCGTAATCAGCGGTTGCTTCAAAGTCATTGAATTTATAATTTTGATAGGAAAAATTGTCAATATTCATTTTGGTATTTAAAATAGGCGAAGTTGCACTACCTTTTAAATCAACATTTACATTCAATAAACCATTTACTGCAAGTTCTGGAGAAAATAAAGTAATCAATTTTTGACAGTCGATGTTGCTCAATGAAACATTTAAATTTTCCGTTCCTTTTGTCTGCATTTTACCATTTATAGAAAGATTGGGCACTGTATCATTTCCATAAGCAAAAAGTTTTAAATGGTTGATTTCATATTCGTTTTTATCCAATTTCACGAAAGCAGTATCAGAACCTTGTCCCCATTGCAAATCTTTGTATTTCAACATCCAATCTGACAAACCAATCCGAATCGCTTGTTCCATTTGAACAAAAGAATGAAAAGAGGTAGAAAAATCTTTTCCATTGATTTGCGCTTCCAGACCAATATTTTGCGGCTTGAACTCTGCATTTACATTAACTTCGTCCAGAGGCATATTATTTAAATTTAAGCCTTGAGCCTCAATTTGGCTTTTCACATCATAATCTTGTGCTGAATGAATTTTTCCGCCTGCTGAAACAGTCAGATTTTTAAGACGATAAGATTGAAATTGAGTATTAAAAAGATTGACTTTCATTTGTGCGAGCCAATTTTTTGGCATTCCTTCCAGATGAGCTTGCAGTTGTGCAGCTGTTTCCAGTGAAGGAAAATCGACAAATTTTTTAAGTTCACTGGCACTATCAAGTGAACATTGCAAATTCAGGTTTGATACTTTTTTTAAATGATAATTACCATTCAGACTTAAATGAGCTGTTTGCGTCGCTACCGAAAGTGTGTCAATGATGATATTTTGATGTTGAAAATGTATTTTTGAAAAAAATGATTGCAAGTTAAGTCCATAAATAGTAGAAGGAGAAAAACGAATTTCAGTGTTTGCATTGATTTGTTCTGGCTTTAAGCCCGCTCCATTCAGCAATAACTGTAAAGATAAATCGCTGTTTAAGTTATTCTGACCTGTTAACATTGCCAGATTCAAATGTTGTGTCAATAAATCAAGTTGATACTGAGGATATTCACCTAAAACGGAATCAACAGAAGTTGTTAAGGAAAGCAAGCCAAAATTGCCATTTCCTGTCAGCAAACCTTTCAAGTTTCCTTTTTGCAGATTAAAATCGAAATTCAAATTTTCAATTCTGGAATTATTGTTTATGACAGATTGTGTCAATTCGCCTTTAAGATTGGTTTGCATAGAATGTGGGTTCAAACCGCGACCTTGTGCTTGTATTTTTCCATTTAGCTTTATGTTAAGAGAAGAATTTGTCAACCATTGACGAAGATCTATTTGCTGAAAATTCAGATGAATTAAATAAGCTGGTTCCATTTTTTTTGATGAGCGAAGCACACTGGCAAAAGAAGGAGAAACCACTTGAAGATCAATTTTTTGTTGTTGCTCTTTTACTGATAAAAGCAACTGCAATTCTTTTTGAGTCAATTGGGTGGACAGTTGTAGATTAGGCTTAACTTTTAGTTGAAAATCTTTCGGTAAAAAGGTTTCAAACTCATTGAGATTCAGGGGTGTAGTTTTTAAATGAAAAAATGAGTTTTTAGAAAAGTCAAGATTTATTTCTCCATCAGCATAAACATTGTTTTTAGCAGTCTGTAATGCAAAATCTGTGAGTTTATAAATTTTGTTTGCCATTGCAAATTGAAAACTTAAATTTTTTATTTGCAAATCTGGTTTTAAAGTTTTCAAATTCAATTTTTTCAAATCTACAGCTAAATGGTTTTGCTGATAGCTACCTGTCAATTCGATATTGAAATGAGCAATTTGTTGAGGCAATTGTTTATTAAGCGAGTGAATATTAATCAGAGCTTCATCAAGCAAAAAATGATGAATATCAATTAACATGGTAAAAGGTTTGCCTTTTTCTTTTTTGGGTGGTTGAGGCTTTATTATCTTTTGAAAATTCCAGCTTGAATCCGCAAACTGAAGAAGAGAAATATGAGGTTGTTCCAAACTGAGTTCATTGACAACAATTTTTCCGTGCAGCAAAGGCAATAATTGATATTTTACATTCAATGATGAAACTGAAAGAAGAGTGTCATTTTTTGAAATAAGAAAAATATCTTTCAATTGTAAATGTGTGAAAAAATTTCCTTTCAAAGTTCGTACTTCCAATCTTGCAGAAAGAGATTTATTTACTTGTTCTTCAGCAAAATCAATCACCTTTGATTTTACATAAGGTGTTTGTATCAACAATCCAGCAAGCACCAATAAAATAATGATACTTGCCATTATCCAGCCTAAAATTCGCAAAATATATTTTATTACTTTTTTCATCATTACTAAAAAGCTTGACCAATGTTGAGAAATACTTGTGGTGATTTTTTTGCATTCCATAATGGAAATCCTACGTCCAGTCTTACTACACCAATTGGCGAATTAATCCGTAAACCGCAACCAGCCGTATAAGCCAATTGATTAAATGGATAGTGAAAAGAAGAATTCCACACATTCCCCATATCAAGAAACATGGCACCTTCCAGCAACCAGAATAATCGATGACGAACCTCTATACTCATTTCCAAAACACTTTTTCCACCCATTGGAGAACCATCATCGCGCAAAGGACCTAAACGAGATCTTCCCCAACCTCGAATAGAATTACTGCCACCAGAATAGAAACGATCTTCTACCGGAACAAACTTACTGCTATCAGAAGAAAAAATTCCGCCAATCAAAATACGTCCAGCCAGTGAAAAATTAGCGATCTGGTCATATCTTCTTGCATCAAAACTGCAACGTATATAATTAAAATTACTATGAAAAATGTAGCCATTCATTTTTACGCTGGCATTAAATACATTTCCTCGCACAGGAGAAGTCAGCGGATAAGAATTATTAAAATTGTAAGAAAACATCAAACCAGATTTATCATACAAATAATCTTTGCTTTCAGGATTAATGTAATCACCATTTGTAGTGCCTTCGTATTGTTTCACATTTTCCATGTAGTATCCAAAAGAAGTATTCATCTCTTTAGAAATGGAGTAAGTCAAAGGCAAATTTACACCATAACTCTGGATATTATATCCTGGTTCTTTTTGACGAAGTAAAAATGGATAAACTGAAAAGGAAAAATCTTTTGAAAAAAATTGAGGTTGAATCCAGCTTAAACTGACATGATAAGGTTCTAACGCCGAATGTTTCAAATACAAATGAAGTCGTGAAGCATCGCCAAATAACGAACGATAAGTGACATCAACAAAAGCTCGAAACTCATCTTCTGTGCCATAGCCGATGCCAAATTCTGTACTTAAACGGGAAATTTCTTCGACAGTAATTTTCACAGGGATAGGGTTTCTTTTGGTTGTAATATCCAGTTGTGGTTGCAGAGAAATAATTCTAAAAAGCTGTAAATCGAATAAATGTTTTCGTGTTTTATCAATTTTCTTTTTGTTAAAAACTTGTCCGGAATCAAAAGTACATTGGCGATATATCAATTGGTCTTTTACATATTTGTTGCCTTCAATGGTTGTGTTTCCAAAAAAGCATTTTTCATTCAATCTAACAGAAAAAAGCACATCAACTTTGCTCAAATCTGGTTGTAAATGAATTTGTTGTTCACATTCTGCATAAGCGAAACCTTTATTTTGAAAAAAATCCTTAATAAGATTAATATCACTATAAATTTTATTATCAGTAAAACGTTCTCCTGAAACAGTGAGCATTCTTTTTCTGGAAGGTAAAGAGAAAGAATCTTTTTTTACTTTTAAACTATCTTCAATTTTTATCTTTACTTCACCAACCAACACTGGCTTGTTTTCCACAATTTTAAAATATAAATCCACTTTCTCCTTTTTATCGTTTTGGGCCACTGAATCGAGTTCTACGCTGGCATTTAAAAAACCTTCGCATTGATAAAAACGAACCAGCCGATCAATGTCTGATTGGATAAAATTTTCATTATAAATAACCGGTTTTTTTTTGGAAAGTACCTTGTCTAACCATTTTGTTTCGTGCAAGGTTGTTTGTTTCAATAGTTCAGATTTGCTGAAAGACTTGTTGCCACTAAATTTGATTTTACCAATTTCATAACCATTTTGAGCTGACACCTCAGCACAATAAACAAAGAAAAGGAAAAATATAAGTCCGGAAGAACAGTTATATAGTGTAAAAATATTTTTTTTAAAAAAATTGCTCATTAACTTTTGTAATTGAAATTTTTAAAAAATTTGAACATATCAGCAAAAAAATACGTAACCCAAAGAATGTGAGGTTTACTTTTTTGCTACTGACAAAATTAGAATTTAATTTCAAATTTTAAACCAAAATTATCAAAATGAATTATTTAAATTTAATATTCGATTAACGAGATACCTTGAGGCTTGCTTCGGGGTTATTCATTATCAAATTGTGTTCAAAAAGGAGAAATAATTTGAAAATAGTTGGGAACAGGAAGTTTGATGTGATGGATAGGAGAAATGAGATGCAGGTCTTATATAGATCTTAATTTGAAATACATAAACTTTTTTTGAAAGGAATAAAACCATTCGAAATGTTATGACATTTCCTAATCTTAAAAAAGAATAACCATTTGTGCAATCATTTTTTAAACTTTATATAATAAAATAATTTGGATTTAGACATAAAAATGCCTTTTATGAAACGTCTGAATACCCAAAAAACAAAAAAATCCCACATCTCTCTTTGTAATAAAAACATTTATTTTCAAAGAGTTACAGAGAAAAAACATAGAATTGAACAGAGAAAAAATTTACAACACAATATGATAATTTGATATCAAAACAATTGTGTTGCAACAATGGTAATACAAGTTACAAATCTGTATCACCATTGTTAATTTCAATATTCACAGATTTACAAATATATAATGCAAGCTTCAAAGAATGGGGTAAAGAAATTCACATTAAAAAAACAGTTTCTTTTTAATCTAAATCTTCATCAGAATTAAAGAAATCTTCTCGCACAAATTTAACATATTTGGGTTCTGTAGGTACATAAGTTTCATCATCCCACAAAGTGCTGGTAATCATTAAATCAGCACTGTAACGATTACAAGCCAGTGGTACATTATGAATTCTACATTGACGAAGCAACATTTGAATATCTGCTTCGTGTGGTTGAGGATTGAGATCATCAATTAAAAAAACTGCCAAATCAATTTTTTTCTGAACAACAAGAGCAGCTATTTCAGCATCACCTCCTAAAGGTCCTGAATGCATACAAGTAATGTCAACTTCAATTCCTCTTTCTGCCATTGCTTTTTTTATTAATTTACCTGTAGTACCTGTACAAAATAATTTGTGCTGAGATAACATTTCAGCATTATATAAAGCCCATTCTACCATATCAACTTTTCGATTATCATGAGCTACAAGAGCTATTTTTAATTGTCTTTTCATAAAAAATTAATCTATAACGGTAAATAATTTTTAATTTTATTCAAAGATAAGCATTTTTTCATAAGTAACGAAAAAGATACAAAATGAATATATACAATTCCTGAAGCTCTTGATAGTGTAAAGTTCTTATCATTTCTTCAAATGATTAATATTTAAGTAAAAATATTCCAATGTATATTTATTCAAAAAATAAATAAATTTAAATTTTGTTATAATGAATAATTACTTTAAATAAAATAGAGTGATTGTAACTTTTTTATTACTTTTGCAAAACAAATTGTATAATTATGATTAAAAATGAAGTAAATATGATTTTTAAGGAAGAAATATTTCGGCAATTTTATGCAACATTTTCTATAAAAATTGAAAAAATACAATCACAGCTTAGACATCCATTAACGCTTACTGAAAAAATTTTATATGTCCATTTAGCACCCAATGAAACGATAAAAAACTTTCGACGAGGAATAGATTATGTAAATTTTGTTCCTGACCGTGTGGCTATGCAGGATGCCACTGCTCAAATGGCACTTTTACAATTGATGAATTCAGGACGAGAAAAAGTTGCCGTGCCTACTTCTGTTCATTGCGATCATTTAATTGAGGCAAATAATTCAGCATGGGAAGATTTAAAAAAAGCTAAAGAAATTAATCAGGAAATATATGATTTTTTGAAAGCAGTTTCAAATAATTATGGAATTTATTTCTGGGAACCTGGAGCAGGAATTATCCATCAAATAATTTTTGAAAATTATGCTTTTCCGGGTGGAATGATGATAGGAACTGATTCGCATACGCCAACTGCTGGGGGATTGAGCATGATAGCTATTGGCGTAGGAGGTGCTGATGCAGTAGATGTTATGGCAGGGCTTACCTGGGAATTAAGAATGCCAAAAATCATTGGAGTAAAACTTACAGGAAAACTTTCAGGTTGGGCATCACCAAAAGATGTAATTTTAAAATTAGCCGGAATGCTTACCGTGAAAGGTGCTACAAATGCCGTTTTGGAATATTTTGGCGAAGGTACCGAAACCTTATCAGCTACGGGAAAAGCCACCATTTGCAATATGGGGGCTGAAGTTGGTGCTACTACTTCCATATTTCCATATGATAAAAAATCTGAACAATATCTCAAGGCTACGGGGCGAAACTCAATTGCTACAATGGCAAACAAATTGAGTAATTATTTAACTGCTGATCCAGAAGTGCTGGCTCATCCAGAAGATTTTTATGATAAAGTTATTGAAATCAATTTAAACGAAATAGAACCTCATATCAATGGTCCATTTACACCTGATGCAGCTTATCCTATTTCAAAATTTGCCAAAATAGTTAAAGAAAAAAAATATCCGCAAAAAATGGAAGTTGGATTAATTGGTTCTTGTACCAATTCTTCTTATGAAGATTTATCAAGAGCTGCTTCTGTTTTTGAGCAAGCCATTGAAAAAGATTTGAAAATAAATGCTGAACTTTTAATCAATCCAGGGTCTGAACAAATCAAAGCCACTGCTGAACGCGATGGTATATTGGAAGTTTTTACAAAAGTAGGTGGAGTTATTATGGCAAATGCTTGCGGTCCTTGCATTGGGCAATGGAGCCGTAAACTGATTCCTGCTGATCGTCCTAATTCTATTGTTACTACTTTCAATAGAAATTTTGCCAAACGAAATGATGGCAATCCGAATACTCATGCTTTTCTTGCTTCTCCTGAAATAGTTGCTGCACTGACTATTGCCGGTGATTTATGCTTTAATCCGTTAACGGATTTCTTAACTAATGAAAAAGGTGAAAAAGTAAAGTTAAGTGAACCGATTGGTTTTGAACTTCCTTCTGCTGGGTACGAAACAAAGGGAAAAGGTTATATTGCTCCTACTGGGAAAAAATTGCCTATCAATATTGACCCACATTCTGAAAGATTGCAACTCTTACAGCCTTTCCCAGCCTGGGATGGAAAAGATATGATAGAATTAGCTTTGTTAATTAAAGTCAAAGGCAAATGCACCACAGACCATATTTCAATGGCAGGTCCTTGGTTGCGTTATCGCGGTCATCTGGACAAAATTTCTGATAATTTATTAATGGGAGCAGTAAATGCTTTCAATAATAAGACAAATAGCGTTCTTTATCCTCCTACTGGTGAATACATACCTGTTTCTGCAGCAGCAAGAAAATATAAAGCAGAAAACATTGGAAGTGTGATAGTAGCCGAAGAAAATTATGGAGAAGGATCTTCACGTGAACATGCAGCAATGGAGCCTCGCTATTTGAATGTGAAAGCTATTATAGCCAAATCGTTTGCTCGTATTCATGAAACCAATTTAAAAAAACAAGGAATGCTTGCTCTTACCTTCATTAACAAATCAGATTATAATAGAATTAGAGAAGATGATAAAATCAGCATCTTAGGATTAACTGAATTTTCTCCTGGTAAAAATTTAAAAATTCAGTTACATCACAGTGATGGCACTACTGAACAATTTGAAGTTGTACATAGTTATAATCAAACTCAAATTGAATGGTTTAAGGCAGGCAGTGCTTTAAATTTCATAAAAAAACAATTTGAAAAAGGAAACAATTAAAATTCAGAGACAAAATATAAAACAAACATATATTCATTTTCAAAAATTAAGAAAGTAATGAAAGAAGAATTTCTTATTTATAAACTCTCCGAAACCATTAAGAAGACCAGTAAAATTGACAAAGAACTTTTTACAAAATATAATGTCAAACGAGGATTAAGAAATGAAGATCATACTGGTGTGCTGGTAGGCTTAACGCGTATAGGCGACGTAGTGGGTTATGAACGAACGGAAACTGGTGAACTGAAACCTATTCCTGGGAAACTTTATTATCGTGGAATTGATGTAGAAGAGTTAGTAAATGGCATTCAGAAAGAAAATCGATTGGGATTTGAGGAAACTGCTTATTTACTTCTTTCAGGGTATTTACCCAACAACGAAGAATTGGAAACTTTTTCACATATTATTTATGAAAAAATGCCGCTGGAACATCAAGCCACCATTAGCATCTTGAACCTCAAAGGACATAACATAATGAACATTCTGGCTCGTAGCGTATTGGAACTTTATATTTATGATGAAAATCCGGATAATATTTCACGAGACAATCTTATCAAACAATCTCTTAATCTGATTGCCAAATTTCCAACCATTATTTCTTATGCCTATAATGTATTGCGTCATCATGAAAAAGGACGTTCCTTACACGTACGTCATCCAAACGAAAATTTTTCATTTGCCGAGAATTTTCTGTATATGATAAAAGGGAAAGACCAATATACGCCACTTGAAGTGCAAATTCTTGATTTAGCTCTCATTTTGCATGCTGAACATGGTGGTGGAAATAATTCTACTTTCAGTGTACGCGTAACCAGTTCTACCGAAACCGATACCTATTCTTCTATTGCTGCAGGAATTGGTTCTTTGAAAGGTCCACTTCATGGAGGTGCTAATCTGAAAGTAATGGGCATGATTGACGATATGAAAAAGAATATTGCTGATTGGACAAATCCTGAAGAAATAGATAAATATTTGCTCAAAATTTTGAACAAACAAGCTTATGATAAATCGGGCTTAATTTATGGAGTAGGGCATGCAGTTTATACCATTAGCGACCCAAGAGCAGTATTATTGAAAAAAATGGCACGTGAATTAGCAAAGGAAAAAGGACTTGAAAAAGAATTTAATTTTCTGGAACTGATTGAAGAACGCGCCATCAAAACATTTATGGAATATAAAGGAAAAGATGTAGACAAACAAGTTTGCATTAACGTTGATTTTTATTCAGGTTTTGTTTATCAAGCCATTGGTCTGCCACAAGAAGTTTATACACCTATTTTTGCAATGGCACGCGTGGTTGGCTGGTGTGCTCACAGAATTGAGGAACTTAACTTTGAAAGTAAACGCATTATACGTCCTGCTTATAAGAATGTCAATGAAAATCAAGAATATATTCCTCTAAGTAAAAGATAAGAAACAAAATTTTATAATACTAAACGAATGACCAAAATAAAAGTAAATCAACCTATTGTTGAATTAGATGGCGATGAAATGGCCAGAGTAATGTGGAAAATGATTAAGGAACAGCTCATTTTTCCTTATCTCGACTTAAATATTCAATATTATGATTTAAGTATTGAAAATCGTAATGCTACAGACGATCAGGTAACTATTGATGCAGCTTATGCTATAAAAAAATATAATGTGGGTATTAAATGTGCTACCATAACGCCCGACGAAGCACGAGTCAAAGAGTTTGGATTAAAGAAAATGTGGAAATCACCGAATGGAACGATTCGAAACATTTTAGGTGGAACAGTTTTCCGTGAACCTATTATTTGTTCCAATGTTCCTCGTTTGGTTCCAAACTGGGAAAAACCGATTATCATTGGACGTCATGCTTTTGGTGATCAGTATAAAGCTACCGATTTTGTCACCAAAGGCAAAGGAAAACTAAAGGTAAGTTTTACCAATGAAAATGGCGAAACGCAAGAATGGGAAGTTTATGATTTCAAGGGTGATGGTGTAGCATTAACCATGTATAACACCGATGAGTCTATTTATGGATTTGCTCGTGCTTGTTTTCAAGCGGCTCTCGAAAAAAAATTACCTCTTTACTTTTCTACTAAAAATACCATTTTAAAAGCTTATGATGGACGGTTTAAGGATATTTTTCAAGAAGTATATAACACTGAATTTAAAGACAAATTTCAGGAAATTGGTATCACTTACGAACATCGATTGATTGATGACATGGTAGCTTCGGTATTAAAATGGAAAGGTGATTTCATTTGGGCTTGTAAAAATTATGATGGAGATGTTCAGTCTGATGCAATTGCTCAGGGATTTGGTTCATTGGGATTAATGTCTTCTTATTTGTTGACACCCGATGGTAAAACTATGGAAGCTGAAGCAGCTCACGGCACTGTTACGCGACATTTCAGGCTTTACCAGCAAGGAAAAGAAACTTCTACCAATCCAATCGCTTCTATTTTTGCCTGGACACGTGGCTTATCACATCGTGGCAAATTAGATAGCAATCAGAAATTAATAGATTTTTGTCATATACTGGAACAGGTTTGTATTGAGACAGTAGAATCAGGCAAAATGACCAAAGACTTGGCATTATTGGTTTATGGTGAGAAAATCACCCGACAAGACTATTTATCTACCGAAGAATTTTTCTCTGCTTTGAAAGAAAATTTAGCTAAAAAATTTTCTAATTGAAAAAAGTATTCTAAAAACCCTTCTGCTGTGGAACGACAGCATCAGTTAGGCATATGATTTTTTAGAATTAATTCTTATAATATGATTTTAAACATTTTATCTGTCGCCTTTACCATGTAGATATTGCCAGCACGAACATGGATTTTTGAAATATTGGCTGTCGTTTTTATGGACTTAAGTATGTTCCTGTTATATTGTAAACAGAAATATTAAGATTTGTATCAAGACATTTTACACCAAGTTGTTTCCTAATATAAAAAAATAATATTTATTTTTGCTCAAAAAAATAAACAAACGACATGAGCAAAACAGCAAAGATTAAACTGTATTTAACAAGTGAAGAAATTCTTTTGAAGATAAAGGGAACAGTAGGTTTTTGGGGAGTTCAAAAATGGTTAATTTATACAATCACTCAATTATTTTTAGAAAATGTATCAGAGGAGTATAAGGAATTTGAAATTATCATGCAGTTAGATGGAGCAGGCTGGCATAAAGCAAAAGGTTTAAAGATTCCGTCAAATATATATTTCATACAACAACCTCCTTACGGTCCTGAAGTCAATCCAACAGAACATTTTTGGGATGAGAGAAGAGAAAAGCATTTACACAACAAGATATTTGATTCTTTAGCGGAAACAATGGAAGTGGTTTGCAGAGGAATAAACGAATTAAATGAAAAACCTGAGTATGTAAAATCTATGACTTTATTTCCTTATCTAAATATTATATTTTAGAACGTAACTTAGTATAAAATCAGCCGGTATCCACAAATGGCTTTGCATGAAATCATTATTTTTGTAATAAAGAAAAGGGATCGGTTTCAAAGAAAAAAACAAAAACCATGAATAAGAAAACTAACATTTTACTGTTTGCTGCTTTTTTGCTGATAGGGTTTCTGCCTTTGAACGCTGCCAAGCTGCAAAAGGAACCCATTAAAATTCTGGCTATCGGTAACAGTTTTTCCGACGATGCCGTGGAATATCTCGACGAATTGGCACTGGCCGACAGCATTCCGCTGATTGTTGGCAATCTCTACATTGGGGGTTGCTCGCTGGAAAGACACTGGAAAAATGCTACCGAACAACTTGCCGATTATTCCTACCGTAAAAGCAATTTGGGCGTTTTCACCAATCAGGATCACAAAACACTGTTGGATGGACTGCTCGACGAAAATTGGGATTTTATAGTAGTACAGCAAGTCAGCCAACTTTCAGGAAAATACGATACTTATTTCCCTTTCCTGCCTAACTTGATGGAATTCGTCAAAGCACACGCCAAGAATCCTAGAGTCAAATTTGCGCTCCATCAGGTTTGGGCTTATGCACAAAACTCTACCCACGAAGGTTTTGCAAATTACGATTGGGATCAAATGAAAATGTATCTTGCCATTACCGAAACAGTGAAAAAGGTTGCAGCCACTACGGGAATAAAAATAATTATTCCTTCCGGAACAGCCATCCAAAACTGCAGAACCAGTGAAATTGGAGACCATCTCAACCGTGATGGTTATCACCTCGATTTGCTTACCGGCCGATATGTTGCATCTTGTACATGGTTCGAAACTTTTTTCCATAGAAGCTGCATTGGTATTGGATTCAAGCCGTCCGGCGTTACCGAGCGACAGGCAACAATAGCTCAACATGCTGCACATTATGCTGTTCGGAGACCTTTTGAAATTACTTCTATGGCCGATTTTGCCTTTTCTTTTCTTCCAATATCAGGCAAAATAATTCCTGAAATTTTGGTTTATTAAGTTAAGAAAAATTTTAATTTATTATTTCTGTCCTCCAAAAAGATGAAAACGGAAAAATATCAATCCGGCATATATGAGAAGGATAAAGTACCTTTTTCTGCAAAAAAGTGCTGAAAGAGGCTCTACTTAATCATCTAAATTCAGGTTAAAAGTTATTAAATCAGATTTTTAACGTTTCAAATAGCAGTATATTTGCTCAA
>Ga0208826_1001720_pt1 | contig 17673 bp, 13 predicted proteins | sample AD_UKC115_MetaG_FD_184451 | JGI IMG/M metagenome (GOLD analysis project Ga0208826, IMG submission 184451) | Active sludge microbial communities of municipal wastewater-treating anaerobic digesters from Hong Kong - AD_UKC115_MetaG (SPAdes)... | ecosystem: Engineered > Bioreactor > Anaerobic >...
GATCACCCCACGCACAAGGCAGAAGGTTACAATCCGCTTTGCGGCGACCAGCTTTATCTGACATTGCGGATGAAGGACGGCCGCATTGAGGATGTCGCCTTCGAGGGTCATGGCTGCGCCATCTCCACCGCCTCCTCGTCACTGATGACGGAAGCTTTAAAGGGAGCAACGCTAGCCGAGGCCGAAGAGTTATTCGAGGCCTTCCATAGCCGCTTGACGGATGATGAATGCCCGGCCGAACTGCTTGCAAAGGACTTGGGCAAACTGGAAGCACTGCAAGGCGTGAAGGAGTTTCCCGTTCGCGTAAAATGCGCCACCTTGTGCTGGCATACCATGCTGGCCGCGCTGCATGAGAAGCAGGATCCCGTAAGCACGGAATAATGCAAATGGATGAACCGGAATCAACTCCAGAGTCGTCAGCGGCACAGCCGACAGAAGCAAATTCAGCGGAAGCGCCGTCGCTGCTGACACCCGAGGAAATTGAGCAGCGCCGCGATCTGGTCATTGAAGTCTGCCGCCATATCTACGACCCTGAAATCCCGGTCAATATCTACGATTTGGGATTGATCTATAATATTGACGTGAAACCCACCGGCGAAGTTTCGGTGCTCATGACCTTGACCAGTCCGAACTGTCCCGAGGCCGAGGCGCTCCCCTCTTCCGTGCAGTTGCACGTTCGCAGCGTGTTGCGAATCAAGAATGTCAGCGTCGGGTTGGTCTGGGATCCGCCGTGGTCGTGGGAGCGGATGAGCGAAGCCGCGCGACTGGAGTTTGGATTTTGACTTCAGCCGATCTTAAGTGCCAGTTGCGAACTGGCGATGAGATGGGCAGAATGTGAATTGGGTCTTCGACCTGACAAAACGTAGGTTGGGTCTCCGACCCGACAAAACGTAGGTTGGGTCTTTGACCCGACAAATAGTAGGTTGGGTCTCCGACCCGACAACACCAACTTTCTCGGCGAAGGAGAAGCTCTTCATGTATTGGCATCAGTCGAAATTCTGGCGCAGCATGGTGGTGGCGGGGATCGCGGTAAGCGCAGGTTTGGTGTTGAAGCTCGACAGTCGGGCACAGACGGACAAAACGCCCATTGTGATTAATGATTCGACAACGGCAAATCCGCCCAATGTGCCGATGCCGCCGAATGTGCCGAACGCCCTGGGCGCCGAAGCGCTGGCCCAGCGTGAGATGGCTCAAGCAGCGGCCGCCGGAGCACCTGCAGTGGCCTTGGGCGGCGGTTCACGCCTCGATGCGCTGGTGCGCGGCGGTTTCATTCCCTGGGATACGGCGCGAGGGATTTTTATTACGCTGAGCGACACGGGCGATCGCATTACCGTATGGGAACTGGGCACCGATTGGTCCAGTGCCGCCAATTTTAATGTAGCGCGTTCGCGGGTGATTGCAGCAGGCCAGTAGCGCTTTGCCTTTTGAATTTTGTCATTCGAAGGAGCGCAGCGACTGAGAAATGTTTCGGCAACAGATTTCTCGCCGCTGCGCGACTCGAAATGACAAAAAATCATTGGCTGATATTAAAAAATCCGGACCTCGCAAGAGATCCGGATTTTTTCTTGATGGATGGTCGTGGTGAATAGCTGCTTACTTATACGATTCATTCCAATTGTCAAAGAATTCATCCGGCATATTCCATTCGCGATCCACGCCGTCATACCAGAACTTCTCGCGTTCGCTTAGGCCCGACTCGGAAACTGGAATGATCTGGGGCTTCACAAACAAATACAGCGTGGACTTGTCAACCGTATCGTTCTTCGCCTGGAAGAACCAGCGGAAGAATGGCGCATCCATCAGCCATGGCGTGCCTTCGCGGTTGGAAATCATGCGATGCCCTTCCAAACCGCCAACCACAATGGTCTTGCCATCCTGGATGATGGCCGTGGTCGTGGCATTGCGCTCATCCACTTGAGGCGGATCCAGCGGCGCGCTGCCAACACGGCGACGGAAGATCTTCTGCTGCACATTGATTTGCATGCGCACATAGCCATTGGCCGTGATGGTGGGCGTAATTGCCACTTCCTGGCCTGCTGGCTGGAACACGATTTGTTCCGTCGTAATGCCGCCAGCGCCAGTGGATGCCGTGCCCTGAATGTAAGGAATCTGTTCCTGAATCGTGATTTTGGCTTCCAGGTTATTCAGCGTAATCACACGCGGATTGGCAAGCACTTTGGCCGCGTTATTGGTGGCATTGGCCTGAATATCGGCTGTCAGGTTGTACTTTTTGCCAAAGATATTGATCGTGTCGCCAATGGACCAGTTGAAAGCAGAATTGTTGATGGGAGTGGTGTTGCCGAGAATGTCCATTGGAGTTTTTGCATCGCCCAACGAACGGCCATTGGAGATCGCCTCGGCATCAGGGCGAAAGACATTCCACGTAATTCCATGCGCCTTGGTGAATTGCTCGCTCACATCCACCAGGTGCATCTCCAGCATGACTTGCTTTTCCGGCTGATCGAGCTTGGTGATCAATTCGCGAACGGTATCAATGGCCGGGGGACTGTCGGTCACCACCAGCGAGTTTGACTCGGCATTGGCCTTAATTTGCCCTTGTGTGCTGATGAACGGTTGCAGCGTGGCTACCAGATCGCCGGCCTTCACCCAGTTCAACGGGATGACCACGGTGTTCAGTTCCACCGTTTGCTGGCCCACTTGCGTGGAGGGGACGATGCGCAGAATGTTGCCCGGTTCCTGCACATAGGCCAGGCGATTGACGCGCAGGATTTGATCCAGCGCATCGCCGAGGCGCACATTTTCCAGATGCAGCGTAATGTTGCCGCTCACTTGCTGCGGATTGAACAGGATGTTGATCTTGCCCTTGGAACCAATCAGGCGAATGACGGCGTCAATGGGCTTGTCGTTGACATCAATCGTAACCACCTGGTCGTAGGTCCCGCCTTTCAGGCCAAAATCCTCGGGCCGATCCACCCGGCGCACTGAACCGGTGTCGGTGAGGGTTGCGGCGGCGGCTGGTGTGGCGCGCGGAGTTGTAATGGGCATAGCCGGCGCCAGCGTGGCTCGCGGCACCTCCCGAATCACAGCGCTTCCACTGCCACCTGCGGCAACGGATTGTCCCGGCGCTGCGGCCGTTACTCCGGTTGCTGTAGTGGCATCCGTTCCGGATACGGTGGTGGCGGCAAACGCCGTGGCACCGGAAAGCAATATAATAGTGCCACAGATCCACTGGACTCCCAGAATCCGCCTCATGATCGCGCTTCTCCTTTCAGCTGAAACCGCAGAGAATTCAAGTTGCACCGCATTGACACTTTATTCGGGAGCGACAAAACAAACGAGCCCCATTGTGTTGCACCTGCTGCTTGTTGCGTGTTGTTACGGCAGCGCGTCACCCCGCACCGGCACTTCATAGTCCTTGGTCATGAATTCATTCGTCACAGAGAACACGACCGATTGATATTTTATCTGCTTGATCTTAACCCCTTGGAAACCTTGGACCTCGTCGCCTGTCTTGAGGATCTGGTCGCCGATGGAGACGAACGAGCCGCCATTGGGATCGTAGATGATGGCGCGCGTCTGGTCGGCCAAGCCCTGGGGCAGCACCGGCTCCACGATTTTTTGCGCCGGAAGCGAGCCGGTTGGAGTTGGACGAAGCGGAAGTTTTTTCAACTCCTCAATGCGCGCCTGCAAAGCAATGATATTGGTTCGAACCTGAATTTGGTATGTGGTTTCGGTCAAACTCGGCAACAACTTCTGGTAAACCTGCAAGGCTTCCTCCAGTTTGCCCTGTGCAATGAGCGACTTGGCCTCGGCCTCGCGCACATCAAACATCAATTTATCGGCCACCCAAGGAATCAGCATCGGATCGGTGCGCGCTTTGCCTTGTTCCACATGCCATACCCAGCGCGGATCCGAGCCGAGCAATTCCTTCAGTGCCTTGGAATCCTGAAGCAGGTCGGGAGCGGCGCCAATGCCCACGGCCTCGGCAAATCCCCGTTGTCCGCCAATTTCGCGCGCACGCTGCACGGCCTGCATTGCACTATTTGACGCCGGCCCGCCGGCAGTTGCGCTGATCATGCCCGCCGTTGTGCCGCTGGTGGGCTGATCCACAGCCGCTGAGGTGATTGTGCGCGGATGCAATAAGGCGTCAAAGAAGCCGGTCGGGCGCCGTGGCGCAACATCCTGCGCAGCCGCCACAGCGGACGCCATATTGGCCAGCCATACCAAGCCAACCAGCAGTGTTCCCCATCGAGCCAGTGCCATTCGAGCGTTTTTCATGGGCTTCCCCTGCGCTTTGCCTATTTGTTGAACATAAACGTGCCGATTTGGATATCCACCGGATGATAGCCGGGCAATTCCTCATCATTGGAAATGGTAAAGGATTTCACGCGCATCAGCCGTTGCGGATTCTCTTCCACCAGGTTGAAGAACACGCCCAATTCCACATACTGCGCCATTGCGCTGACGCGCCACGGAATCTCGGTATAATTCGAACGCGGCTGGATGGCTTCGCCATTGACCGAACGAACCTTGACGCTGGAGCGCTGCAACATATCGCTCAAACTGGCCAGAAATCCCTCGGCATTCGGCGTGGCCGGCAAACGCCGGGATGCTTGTTCCAGGAAAGCCTTTTTTTGCTGAATCGTTTTCTGCAGGTCAGCTTGGTTTTGGATCTGCATCAATTGCCGGTTGATCGTGGCAATCTGGGCGGACTTGCTTTCCTGTTCTTTCTTCTGTTTCGTGATTTCGGGCTTGGCCCAGATATACCAAGTGTAAACGGCGGCAATCAGGCCGACCAAACCAATGGCCAATCCCACCTGCAGAATGCGCTTATTCTTTTCAGACATGGGCAGTAATCCTTTCGCCGAAGACTTACTTGGCTTCTCCGGACATGGGGATGGTCGTCAGCGTAATGGTGAACTGGCCGACTTCCTTGCCGCCAACCACCTTCGTGAAATCCAAGCCGCCACTGCCAACCGCCGTATTCAGGAAGCCGTCCATAAACCGCACTTTCTGGCCGCGATTATTGGTAGTTTGATATTGCTGCAGGTCATTCCAGAACTTGTTGAAATTGTTTAAACTTTCCGTGCTGTTCTTCCCCGTGGTAATGCCTGTAATCGTCAGGGTTTGTGTGATGATGGGGATCATAACCGCAGCAGGAGCAGTGCCTGTCTTCTTGGTGAGTTTCTCATAGTCCGCACGCCGTTTGATCGACTCTTTTGTTTCTTCCTCTTTCACGGTTTCCTGTAATTTCAGGTTTGTAATAAAGACCTGCGGGTGGACAATGTAGCACAACATATTTAATTTCTGGCTCCACAGGATGCGATCCGGCGGATCCAGCGTTTTGAGAATGGCTTCCTTGAGCTTCAACTGCTCGCTTTGCGCGATCAGCTGCTCGTATTCGGGCATCATTTTATCGCGCAATTTTGTTTTTTGTTTCAGCGTCTCGGCAAGTTCTTGCGAGCGTTTCTTATTGGCTTCCACTCCGTGGAACACCATGTAAAACGCCGCCGCATCAATCAGAAGAAAGAGCAGAATGAGGAAAAGAACAGCCGGCGAAATGCCTTCGCCCCGGCTGGCTGAGACGGCGCGGCCGCGTCCTCTCATTTCTTCGGGCAACAGGTTAATGCGGATCATGGGCTTACTCCATCACGCCGCGCAGGGCCAGTCCAATGCCCACGCTGAGAAACTCGCGCGAGCTGTTCAACAATGTCTGGTCCAGGCCCGAACCGGAAGGATTGATGCGCTGCAACGGATTGATGATCTCCGTGGGCAGATTCATCTCGTGGGCAATAAACGCCGGCAGATTTTTCATCCGCGAAGTGCCGCCGCCCAGGACAATTTTCTGGACGGTCCGGCCGTTGGATTGATTCTCAAAAAACTGGATGGAGCGGCGAATCTCGCCCACCAAATTCTGCAGACTGTTGCGAATGGCCTTGCTGGCCAGGGCCTCGGGCGTGGAATCGCCGATGGATTGGCCGGCCATTTCCTCCACGGCGCCTCGGATCGTCTCCAGCAGACTGCCGCCACCGCCTGTTGGCGGATGCTCTTCCTCAGCCATTGGAGCGCCTTCGGCCAATTTTAGTTCCTCCGCCTGGTTAAAGCTGATCTCCAGACGGCTGCGAATGGCCTGGGTGATGCTATCCCCGGCAATGGAAATATCACGCGAGAAGCGCGACACGCCGCCGACATAGATATTAATATTTGTAACGCCAGCCCCGATATTCACCAGCGCCACAATTTCCTGGCCGCCTGGTTCATGATTGACTTCGAAACAATTCAGAAAAGCGAAACTATCCACGTCCACGATGCTCGGTGTAAGCCCTATTTCGCGGAGAATGGAAAGATGATTCTCGACAAGGTCTTTTTTCGCGGAGACCAAAAGAACATCAATTTTCCCCACGCCTGCCTGCTCGGCATGTCCTAAAACCACCGAATCCAAGTTCACATCTTCCAAGCGAAACGGAATGTATTCCTCCGCCTCCCAGCGCAAAGCATTCTTCAGTTCCTCTTCGGGCATTTCAGGCACTTGGATATAACGAACAATGACGGATTCGCCACTGACGGCCGTGATGGCATTACGCAACGTAATCCCGGCAGTATCAAGCGCCTTGCGCACGGCATCGACCTTCAAGCGCCGCAGTTCACTGGCGTCTTCCGGGCGGCTTCCGCGCGGGAAAATCTCGGCAATGCCGAATTTTTCCAGTTCAATCCCTCGTCCGCTGCGCTTCAGTTGAATGGCCTTGACGCGGCTGGAGCCTATATCCAGACCAATTGTCCCTTTGCTTCGAAACATAGCATCCCAGTCCCGAAAGGCAAAATCCTGCCGCGCGAATCGCGCCTTGGCAAACTGCATCTTGGCTGGGAAAACAGGACGTTTTCCAGCATGGCCAACTTTTCATAGACAATGAAAGATAACGTTGCAAGGAAAAACTGGTAAACCGGTCAAAATTCCGACAAATGAGGCATACAACCCACGGATGCACTCTTAATCAATTTCCTGCCAGTTAACCGGTGAACCCGAAAAAAGCATTCGGTTTTCTTTTCGGACGTTTTAACGTTTGGTAAAGTGTTTTGCTGCACTTTTTTCAACGATACCCAGACCAGATGCTGACCTGGGTATTCACGGCACGCGACTTGGCCGCTAGTTGCGCCGAATAAGCAGATTCATTCCCAACTGCATCAATCGATGTCACACGGTAATAATACCACTGGCCATCAATTAAATTCCGGTCTGTATAATCGGTGGGGGTGATCTTCTGCCCTGTCAGACACGAATAAGGACCTCCCGGAACAGAGGAACGATAAACTTTGTAACCCGTAATGCCGCCTTTGGTCACAGCCGTCCAGCGCAGAGTCAATTGCCCGTTGGCCACGCCGTTCGAATAGGCAAGCCCGGTCGGCGGCTCGGGTCCGGCCAGAGGCAGTGCCGAAGCAAACACGGATTCCGGCGACAAAATGCCATTCGCGCCAATAGCCCGAACTTTGTAATAATAGCGTAACGAAGTGGATAAATCGCTGTCGGCATACAAAGCGGCGGTGAGAGGCGTCAGGTTCTGCTGCAAATACATGCCACCTGGCGCAATAGCACGGAATACCAGGTAGCCCGTCAAACTGCTTTCCGAATTGGGTTGCCACGAGAGGCTGATTTGATTCGCGCGAGGACCGGAAACGGCGGTTACGTTCTGCGGGCGCGCCAAGGGTGACGCTGAGGCCGCCGGGGAAAAGGCGGACATATTGCCATCCGCATCAACGGCCAGCACTTTGTACGTGTATGTGATCCCAGTTTGCAGGCCTGAATCATGATACTGAGGATCGAATATTAGCGAAGCGTTCAGCAATTGATCACTGCCGCCGCCGGCTTGCGAACGATACACCCGGTATCCTCCGCCTTGCACCACATCCGCTTCCGTATTCGCATTCCAGGTCAGGTCCAGCGTCCCGTTCTCAGGTCCGCCGAAAAGCGAAACTCCTGTGGGAGCATCTGGAGGCGGCGAAGCCATGGCGCTAATCGTATTAGAGTTGACGGATTCCACGCCAGCACTGTCACGAGCGCGGACAACATAATAATAAGTTTGATCGTTGACCGGCACGGAATCCGTGAAAGTTAAGGCCTGCATAGTAGAAGAAATGGGAATGAAACTGGAATCGGATGAAGTGGATCGATATAAGTTATAGCCCGAAATATCTGGATCGGCAGCCGCGTTCCATTCCAACAGGATTTCACGTGAGACGGAACCCGTGTGTGCATGCAAGCCCGAGGGTGGCGCGGGCAAAGGAACGCCGCTGACAATATCACTCCAATCCGACATATTATTATCCGCATCCAGTGCCTGCATTTTATAATAATATGTGCAGCCATTCAGGAGAGAGATGTCGCAATAAGATGAATTTGTAATGGGAGAAACAGGAAGCAATGTCAATGTACTGATAGATGTGCCACGCATCAGATTGAAACCTGCAATATCGGGTTCATTATTCGGCAGCCAACTTAACATCAGTAGATGCCCTGATGATCCCCGGGTCACATTAAATGCCAATGGAATCGCTGGAGGCACATCCGCTTGGGCGCTAGCACATTGGGACAGAGCAGATTCATTCCCGCCTGTATCCTGTGCGGAAACCCAATAGTAATAACGGCTGCCGTTTTCCAAGGATAAATCGTCATAACAAACAGAATCACCGGCTGGCGGCCTGAACAATGCCGCATTGAGGCGAGGCGGAGAGCTATCGGCTGAATTCGTGGAACGATAGATATTATACCCCGCCAGGTCCGGTTCAGTATTGGAGTTCCATGATAATGTGATCTGATTGGAAATTCCTCCTCCATGGGCCGACAATCCCCCAGGAGCGGCGGGAGGAGTAGCATCTCCGGGCGTGGCACTTACAGTTATCGATGGCAACGATGGCGTCAAATTGGAGCTAATCGCATTAATATAATAGAAGTAAGTCGTCGAATCATTCACCGCCGCATCTGTATATTGCAGATTTTTCGCATTGCGCAAGAGAACGAATGGCCCTCCTGCATTGGTTGCCCGATATAGAGCATAACCCGAAAGAAGCGCATCATCAGGATTGCATGACCAGGAAAGATCGATGAGCCCACGGCCGGATTGTGCGGATAAGCCTTGCGGAACAGCAGGGCGGGCTACAGCCAAAGCTTCAGATGAAAATGCAGAATAATTAGGTCCCGGCGATGCATGATCCACCGATTTAGCAGCATAATAATAAGTCAGGCCATCCGTCAGCCCTGAGTCGATATAAAACGTAGAATCAGCAGAGAGAATTCCTGATGTATTAATTGGCTGTGCAGAATAATTCCCCGAAGAAGTGCCTCGGTAAATATTATACCCTGCAAGATCACTTTCAGCAGGCGTGTTAATATTCCAGGAAAGGCGAATGGTCGTGCTGCCATAATTCCCGTTGGCATTAACTTGCGTAGGCGGCGCAGGCGCAACCGTGTCCGCTGGCGTTGCGGTGGCGGGCGTAGTTTGAAAGGAAGACTCATTCAGGAATCCGGGCAACTGAACAGCGGCAGTGACGTAATAATAATACGGAATATTATTGATTAAATTTTGCACCCGAAAAGATGTGCCGGAACACAACTCATTACTCATGCGAGAAAAAGGCCCGCTGGCCAGGGTGCTTTGATAAATGCGATAACCCGTGACAGGCGTGCCGTTTGCTTCCACGGCCGACCAGGATAAATCAATGGCGGCTCCGGCCGGAAGCGCTTCAGCTAATAAATTAGCAGGAACCTCGGGCGGCGCGACATCTTCGCCAATGGCCATTTGGTCAATGCGCAATCCGATCGCATCATCATAAGGATAATCAAAGACTTCATTGGGAGCATTCTTGATGCTGAACCCCATGCCTTGAATTTTATTCATGTGCGGCGCATGCTGAGCAGGGAATTGGAATTGCAGTTCAGCGTCACCCCAATCATCCACCTGCTCCATATCCTGCGCCGCGCCATAGGATGTATTAGTCGGACGCCAAGTTGTATCATTTAAGCGAAACGTTATCTGCTGCGGGGTTTGCAAATCCGATGCAGACATCCAGCGCGAACTTTCAAACCATTGCTGGTCATCATGAATGAATGCGGCCAAGGACAAATTATTCATTGGCGCGCCCGAGGATAGCGTTGAAAGGCGCAGCGAAGCATTCGCCCCGCTGCAATCCACGGAATAAGCAGGACTTGCGGCGCCCAAAGATGGCCAACTTACTTCCGAAAAGTTAGTTGTGGAGGTATCAAAGCGCGTATAAACTCGAGTGCCTATAACACAGCCTGGGCGGCGAATCAGCAGGCAGCCTTCCGCTGATCGAATGAGTATCCCGCAATTTGAGCCAATGGGTTTGGGATCAGCATTGAGAGATTCATTGCTAACAAACCCTCCCCAGGCAAATCTAGAAACACTCGTGCGGCGAATTGTTTCGTTTGAAGATGTTTTCGGTGTATCGATGTAGTAAGACGTATCGCAATCAAAAGTCTCCACCACGCGGGCTACCGCCAATGGAGCAGCGCTTCTGGCCCAAAAATATAATAAATTGAAAACAATTACACATCCGAGGGTGAATAATCGCATTGCCTCTTCCAGGCCGGATGGTGGAGCAAAACTTTATTGCACCTGTCCTTTTGTAATCTGCATGAAAATATCTTCCAGATTCATTTCGAGTTCCTTCACGCCAACGACCTTGCACCCCTTCGCCACGAGCGTTTCAAAAATGAAGGAATAATCTTCGCACTCCAGCGGAATCTCGACTTCCAACCAGTTGCCATCCAGGCGAACGGATTTCACGTTCGCATGATCGATCAGCGCATCATGCGCTTTTTCCGGATCACTCTTCACTTCCACTTCAATGATGCGCTTGAGCATCATGTGATTCTTAATTTCCTCAATTTCTCCTGCTGCCTTCAGTTCGCCCTGTTCAATAATGCCAATGGTATTGCAGAAATCCGATAGTTCCGTCAGGATGTGCGATGAAATCAGGATCGTCTTGCCCATACGGCGCAGCTCTTTTAATAGTTCGCGCAATTCAATGCGCGCGCGCGGATCAAGGCCGCTGGCGGGTTCATCCAGCAACAGAACCTGTGGATCGTGGACGAGAGTCTTGGCCAGGCATAGGCGCTGCTTCATGCCGCGCGAAAGCGCCTCGACATAATCATCGCGCTTTCCACCAAGATCCGTTAATTCCAAAACATCAGTGATGATCCGTTTGCGGCGTGCTTTTTCGATCTTATAGGCAGCAGCAAAGAAATCCAAGTATTCCCAAACTTTCATATCATCATAGACGCCGAAGAAATCCGGCATATAGCCAATCACGCGCTTTACTTCGTCCACTTGCGTCAAGACGTTATACCCAGCAATTTCCGCATAACCCTCCGTGGGCTTAAGCAGTGTGGCGAGCATTTTAATAGTCGTTGTTTTACCCGCGCCATTCGGGCCAATGAATCCGAAAATATCGCCTTTATTGATAGTAAGAGTTAAATTCTTAACGGCAGTAAGGTTCTTGAATTCCTTGGTCAGGCCCTTGATCTCGATCATATTCCACTCTCCTGGGGACCGCTCGCTGGCATTTGGGATGGAGGCTCAATTACGCCATTATAACTAATACTGACATCCTGAATCTGAACGGAATCGGACTTATTCTGCAAGATGCCACCCTTTTGCTGCTTTACAAATATGCGTGTAAATACCGTCGCATCAACCGGACTGCAATACTGCGGAATTAACTTATATTGGTTGCTCTCGGTAAGATTGCCAAGAACCTGCCAGCGGCGCATATAATAATCATAACACGCGACCTCAACATCATACCCGCTGAAACTGGCTACACTTACCTTCACTGTGGCATCTTTAACGGAAAAACGCCCGTCCCACAAACAAGGACTGCTGGCGTATGTAATCTCGCCGTCACTGGTCTGATAAGCGCCTTGCCCAAACACAAGATCGGACATCTGGTTGTCCGTTTCAAAATTAACCACTTCCGTGGAAGTCAGGCTGTCGCTTAGCTGCAATGGGCCAATGGAGGCGATGCGCAACGGCATATCCTGCACCAGCATTCCGGCATACGCATATTCATTGGGCTGCGCATTCAGAACAATCGGTGCACGCGATTTGCTCACCCATGCGATCAACTGCGGCCGAATCCGTTGCTTGTTCAATATAGCCGGAGCTAACTTGGGATCAAAACAACTATTCCACAATTTGCCGCGCAAAAACGAACTGACTTCCGCCGGCTGACCCTGTAATTGCAGAGGCAAATTGTCCGTATTCATATATTGATAAAATGGTCCAGCCACTCCCGCCAATGCCGTCCATCCTGATGATTGCGATAAATGATTTCCAGCGAATGCTAATTCCCGCTGCCGAGTTTCCCCCGGCTGAATCGTGCCCAGCGCCGCATAGGTTTTTCCGACCTTAAACAAGGCATTTTCCAAAGGCAGTGGAGAGTTATTTTGCAATTTTAATATAAATCTTCCATTTTCCAAAACAGCTTCGCTGCTAATGCCGCCGCCTAAACTTACAGAAGTCGAGGCGGTATAACTTTGCGATGTCCATTGGCCAAATAACTGATCCGCCACTTCCATCTTGTTATCGGATTCATCAATGACCAGTTGACGTCCTGTTCCGCCGGTCGAAGTCTTCTTTGTCCCGCCCAAAGGATGGACAATGAAAGAAGGATCATATTCACGCCAACGCGAGAAACTGGCCAGCGTGCCGCCCGACGCGGAAGGCTGAATGGCATACGAACGTTTGCGCGGCGAAAAAAGGCTAATGGTTTTCTCTAGACGCGCCTCCGCCGCACCGCTTGGCGCTTGCAGCAGATCCATCTCGCGCAAGATCATCAATCCGCCTTTAGTGGTGGAGCCAATCAGATAGGTAATGATCGTGAACACGGCCACAATAGCGGGGATCGTCAGCCACGCCATTTCCAGGCGCCGCCGCTTGCGGAGCATGTAAAAATTAATCGGCCCCACCAGCACGGTGTAAATACCCAGAAGCAGAAACACCAGCCCCAGCGATGGCAGGCGCGCCGCCTTTCCAAAAGCAAAATCCAGATTGCTCTGAGTGATTTGTTCCGAAACGGAAGCATGTGGTCGCTGATTCGGCGCATACAGGACCGAATCCCAAAACGCCGCGGCAGTGGGATCGACTCCACCCAGCGCCTGCAGATCGGCCCCGCAGAAGATCATCTCCCCCGCACCCACTTGCGCGCGCGCGGCAATGGGCGCGCCATCCAGCCACCACATGGCTTGGGCCTTATCCTTTATTTGCATGGCCGATACGGGAAACCGAACGCGCCCTTGCGAGGAGATGAACTGCGCCTCACGCGTGCCATTGAGAGTCACCGGCAGATACGGCGCCAGAAAGCCCTGCTGATACGTCGCCGTTGCCGGACCGCCTACACACAAAATGCGTCCGCCAAAATTAAGCCAGTTGATCAGCGCCTTGCGCTTGTTCTCCTCCGGCATTCCAACAGACGGATCCTGCGCAAAGCAGATCAGATCCACCGACTCTAGCGCCTGCCAGATATCCGGCAACTGCTCCGGGGTGATCTGGGCAATGACCGTGTTGCGCAGCCACACACCCGAAGCAGGAACAAACGCTCCGCTGCGACTGACAACCAGCACCAGCCGCTCATACGGCTTCAATGCCTTCAAATAATCATGGTTCAGCGGCCAGGTGCGATCCGTGCCATCACCTTGAAATCGAATCCTGCACTCGCTATCCTCGGGAATCTGCACGTAAGCGCTGATACGCAAATGCTGCTGCGCCGCAAGATCAACGCTTTTGCGGAACTGCCGCGGATCGCCTTCGAGCGGACGCGTTTCGACCGATAGCAATCCCTTGCTGCCGCTGGCGGCCGTAGCCTGGCGATCAATATACAAGTTCACCGGCGTCCATTCGCCCGGCCGGAAGAACGCGGCATATCCCACATCAACGGCATATTCATCGCGTGCAAGTGCTGTTGCGGAGACCAGCATTCCGATAAGCACAAGCAGCCAGGATTGGATCAGGCGCATGATTCGCAATCTAATTGGAAATGCCACTGAGGTCTTCCTCAATGGGAAAACGGATTAGACCGCAGGAAAACAAATTGTTCAAGTACACATGACGACATAGTTTCTTTTTCTGCGCGAATGAACGCTATTCACGCTGTTGGACAGCGGACTTAGGCGTTGACACTCGCTGGCAGGCGTGGATAACAGGACAAAGGGTCTGCCAAGGCGATCCCCTCCGCAGCCCCGACAGCATGTAAAACCTTGTTTTGATTGAGTTTACCTACCATGGATTTTGAACCGGTTGAGAAGAAACGCCCCGTTATTATCGAAAACATCATCCCGCCGGAGAAGAAGCGCGTCCTCAGCGGCATGCGTCCCACCGGGCGGCTCCACATCGGCCATTGGGTCGGGGCACTGATCAACTGGGTCAAAATGCAAAAGGAATATGACGTTTACCATATGGTGGCCGATTGGCATGCCATGACCAGCCAATACGAAAATACGCGCAATATTCGCGAGAATTCGCGCGAGATGGTCATTGACTGGATTTCGTGCGGGCTGGACCCCGAGCAATGCACGATTTTTGTCCAGTCCCAGATCAAGGAGCACGCCGAACTGGCGCTGCTGCTGGGCATGTTTACTCCCGTGCCGTGGCTGGAGCGCACCCCTTCTTATAAGGAAGCGGTGATTGAGGGAAAGAACCAGTCGCTGGAGACGCTGGGATTCCTCGGCTATCCCGTGCTGCAAGCCGCCGATATTGTTTTGTATAAGGCCAGTTTTGTTCCCGTGGGCGAAGACCAGGTGCCGCATCTGGAGATGTGCCGCGAACTCGTGCGGCGCGTCAACTTCCTCTATGGCAGCTTGTTCATCGAGCCGCAGCCGATCTTGAGCCAGACTCCGCGCCTGCCCGGCATGGATGGGCGCAAAATGAGCAAGAGCTACGATAACTGCATTTATTTGAGCGATCCGCCAGCGGCGGTGCAGAAAAAGGTGTCAATGATGATCACCGATCCGGCGCGTGTGAAGCGCACCGATGTCGGCCATCCGGAAGTCTGCTCGGTGTGCGCGTATCAAACCGTCTTCAATCCCGACGAAGCCGAGGCGATGCATGAAGGCTGCCGCACGGCCACGCTGGGCTGCGTGGATTGCAAGCGGCGACTGGCCGAGAAAATCAATGAATTACTCGAACCGATGCGCAAGAAGCGCGCTGAACTGGAGCAGAAACCCAGAATCATCGATTCCATCCTGAAGGATGGGAATAAAAAGGCGCGCGCCTTTGCCGAGAAGACCATGGCCGAAGTGCGCGCCGCGCTAAATTTGCCATAGAGAAGAATATGAGTATCGCCGAAGTGTATTGAAGGAGAATGAATGAGATACTCCGATGGAGAGCTTGAGTCACTTCTTTGCAATATCGAATCCGATCTTTCCGAACGGAAAGAAACCTGGAAAGGCGATGCACCGGATTCCGGACGACAAGCGGTTTGCTCTTTTGCCAATGATCTGCCTGACCATCGGCGGGCCGGCGTACTGTTTATCGGGGCCAAAAATGACGGCACACCTACGGGCCTTCCAATCACGGATGAGCTGCTCCGCGCATTATCTGATATTAAGACGGATGGTAATATACTTCCGCCGCCTTCCATTCTGGTTGAGAAACGTATTCTAAACGGTGCGGAGATGGCTGTCATCACTGTGCAGCCTTCGGACGCACCTCCTGTTCGTTATAAAGGACGCATCTGGATTCGCGTTGGGCCGAGACGAGCACTGGCTACGGCGCAAGAAGAGCGCATTCTGAATGAAAGACGCCGATTTCGCGACCTTCCTTTTGACATCCATCCCATTCCAAGTTGCGATTCTTCCGCACTGAGTCGACTATTATTTGAGCAGGAGTATTTGCCCAGGGCCTTTGCCCCTGACGTTCTGGCGGCGAATGAGAGAACCTTCGAGCAGCGGCTTGCATCATGCCGGATGATTGCCTCGGCAGAGGAACCAACGGCGACTGTTCTGGGAATACTTATCCTTGGAGTTTCTCCACGAGATTGGATTCCCGGAGCATACATTCAATTCTTGCGTATTGATGGGGACACATTGAGCGACACGATTTCTGATCAAGCCGTGATCGACGGCGACTTGAGCCAGGTTATACGACGCATTGACGAAAAAATAGACTCGCATAACCGATCTCGGGTTGATATCCACTCAGCGGATCGTGAAACGCGCATTGCGGAATATCCGCGCGTTGCTCTTCAACAATTAATTCGCAACGCTGTAATGCACCGCGCCTATGAAAATACGAACACGCCAGTTCGCGTCACATGGTTTGACGACCGAATTGAGATCAGCAATCCCGGAGGTCCTTTTGGTGTTGTCACCAAAGAAAATTTCGGCCAACCCGGCATTACGGACTATCGTAACCCTAACCTTGCCGAAGCTATGAAGGTGTTGGGGTTGGTGCAGCGTTTCGGCATCGGCATCCAGACCGCCCGGCGTGAATTGCATAAGAACGGCAATCCCGATCTAGAATTTGTTATCGATCCAATGACAGTGCTGGCCACTGTCAGGAGGCGGCAATGAGCGTTCCCGTGCTGACTTTCTTCAATAATAAAGGCGGGGTTGGAAAAACTTCTCTTGTTTACCACTTGGCATGGATGTTTTCCGAAATTGGTAAGAAGATTGTGTCGGTTGACCTGGATGCTCAGGCGAATTTGACAGCTGCCTATCTCGATGAAGACAGACTTGAGGAAATCTGGCTGGAAAAATTAGACGGCACAACAATTTACCGGGCGATTGAGCCTCTCACCAAGGTGGGCGACATCGAAGAGCCGCATCTGGAAATGATAAACGAATGCCTACATCTAGTTCCCGGCGATGTCGCTTTGGCCTCCTTTGAAGACATTCTATCTGGAGCTTGGCCGGCGAGCATGGGCGACAGCAATCTTTACAGGCCATTTCGGATTCTGACTGCCTTCTGGCAGGTTGCCCAAATGGCAGCACAAAAAATTCGCGCAGACTTGATCCTGGTCGACGTTGGCCCTAATCTCGGAGCAATTAACCGCTCTGCATTGATTGCATCGGACTTCGTAGTCATTCCACTCGGCGCCGATCTTTTTTCCTTGCAAGGTATTAAGAATCTGGGACCGACACTCCGGTCATGGCGGGATTCCTGGAATAAGAGACTAGATAACTGGAAAACACCGGATTTTGATTTGCCCAAAGGGACAATGTCACCTTTGGGCTATATCGTCCAGCAGCACGGCGTTCGATTGAGCAGACCCGTTAAAGCCTATGATAAATGGGTGAACCGTATGCCCGCGGCCTATCACGAAAATGTGCTGCAAGATTCCACGAAAGCCGCCACTCCTTCAGCCGACAGCGAGTGCCTTGTTACTTTGAAACATTTTCGCAGTTTAATTCCAATGGGTCAGGAAGCGCGAAAGCCTGTTTTTCATCTTACTTCCGCTGACGGCGCAATTGGCGGCCATGCGCAGGCTGTGCAAGAAGCGTACAGATATTTCAGGAGATTAGCTGAAGAAATCCTGAATCGAATGCAGGCAAAGAACGGCTTTGCAATATAACACCCGTATTCATTCTGAGATTACAAAAATGTCCTATACAATTAATCTTCCGGTCTTCGAAGGCCCCTTTGACCTGCTGCTGCATCTGGTCAAGGTCAATGAAATGGACATCTCCGACATCAATATCGC
>Ga0208826_1001721_pt1 | contig 17668 bp, 17 predicted proteins | sample AD_UKC115_MetaG_FD_184451 | JGI IMG/M metagenome (GOLD analysis project Ga0208826, IMG submission 184451) | Active sludge microbial communities of municipal wastewater-treating anaerobic digesters from Hong Kong - AD_UKC115_MetaG (SPAdes)... | ecosystem: Engineered > Bioreactor > Anaerobic >...
AAGAGGCCAAGAAAAGATAAGCAAGATCTTTTTTTGAATATTTATTGAACTTTCTTATAAAAACCAGCATAACAATCCATGCAATATTAAATCTTATGAAAGCAGCAATTACAGGATCTATTGCATCCACAACTACTTTGGTTGCAACAAATGAAACACCCCAAAAAACAACAGTAAGCCACATCAAAAAAATACTTTTTTTCAACCTGCTCCTCCATCAGTCTCCGAATGGTTCAAATATAATACATACGGGCTTTTTTATATCCATAAACTTTTCTGTGTCTAATTCTTTCATTTTTATGCCGGACATTCTTGAACCTGATAAAAATTCATCCACCTGTGAAAGGGCAAATCCAACATGGGTAGTCTTATAATGCATAGGAATAACCATTTTCGGCTCTATTCTGTTTACTATGCGCAATGCTTTTTCAGGACCGACCGTATATATTCCCCCTGTTGGAATCATAAGTATATCGATCTTTCCTATTTCATTAAAAAATCTTTCATCAGGAATGTGACCTATATCTCCCATATGAACGACCTTTATACCCTCGTCAAAAGAAAAGACATACACTATGTTGTTTCCCCTTTGAGTGCCAAAAGACTCATCATGGTAGGTCTTTATACCTCTTATTAAGCATCCGTCCAGTCTGTACTCACCATCGTCATTGATAAGAGCAAACTTGCCTTTAACCCTTGAATGGGCATTATGATCATGATGCTGATGACTTTCTGTAATAACATCTGCAACTATATCTGGCATTTTATACCCGAATGTTTCATCAAAAGGATCGGTTACGAACGTCATTCCGTTGGAAAGCATTCTGAAGCACGAATGTCCAATCCACGCTATCTTCAATTTCTCCGCCTCCTTAACAATATGAAATTATCCACCTTGCTTCATACGGCTCAAGCTTCATACCATCAACCTCAGCTGGTTGTGCTGAAAGATTATTGTAAACTATTAATTGTTTTGAAAACTTTCTCCTCTTTACTTTTAACACAGACATAATAGAGAAAAGCTCTGGTGCAGATAAAAAAAGTTCTCTGAAACAGCTTCTCAGATTGGCAGTATACTTTATGAAGTCATAGATTCTTTTTTCACTGCAATCTCTTCCCTCTGAAATCTTTTGAGCTAGATGCTCGTCAAAATAACCTCTTACAAGATATCTTGTATCGTCATATCCTGTTTCCTTTTTTATTGTTTCGTAAAACTCATAATCATTTTTCATGCCTATCTCATCACCATAATAAACTACCGGATTTCCATCTAATGAAAAAAGCACAGAAAAAGCCAATATCACTTTTCTGTAATCATTATGAAAAAGATCATAGGTTCTTGCCGATATCCCCGCTCCTTTTCTGAAATTCCACCTTTCATCCAAAAGATAGACCCGTCCGAGATTTCTTTTCTCTTCTTCACCTACTGCTTCAAGCGAAAGCTCATCGTGACACCTTAAAAAGTTAAACCACTGGCATGAGGAAGGAATTTCAGGCATTACGGCAGGATTGAATAGCTCTGAAATTTCTTTTGGATCTGCTTTTGCAATTGCCGAAAAAATACCGGTCATAAGCGGAAAGTTATACGCACAGTGGCATTCATCGTCATTACCAAAATATTTTACAACCTTGGCCGGCTTTTCATTAGCCTCTGCAAGAAGAACAGTACCCTCAGAAACATAGTCCAGACATGCCCTGAAAATCTTTAAGATATAATGCGATTTTTCAAGTCCATAACAGTCTGTTCCCTCTTGTTTGAAAAGATATGGAGCAGCATCCATTCTGAACCCGTCTATATTCTTTGATTGCCAGAAAAGCAGGATATTAAGCATCTCAAGAAGTACTCTTGGATTTGAATAGTTAAGATCCGGCTGACTGTCATAAAACCTGTGGAAATAATAGTCTGATGTCTGATCGTTATACTCCCAGTTACTTTTCATTATTCCTTCGAATACTATTCCTGCTCTGGCGTATTTATCAGGAGTATCGTTCCATATATAGTAATCTCTGTATTTTGCTTCCTTTGATTTTCTGGCATTGGTAAACCATTCATGACTACTGCTTGTATGGTTGATAGCTATATCAAAAACAACTCTTATCCCATTAATGTGAGCCTGATGAATAAAATCAAAAAAATCCTCATTTGTTCCAAGATTACTTCTCACATTGTAATAATCACTAATATCAAAACCCTGATCCCTCATAGGGGAACTCAGAACGGGAAGTATCCATAATGCAGTTACACCAAGCTCCTTTAAATAAGAAAGTTTCTCTTGGGCAGCTTTGAAGGTTCCGCCGAACCTTTCAATATAAACCGAGTATACCACGGAATTCTTGTACCATAAACTTTCCTTTACAGAGTTACTTTTTGTGTTTTTGTACTTTTCAAGGACTGTCATGAGCAGCAAAAGCTCATTTTCACCGTTTTCACCATAAAGCTGCTGCCAAAGTTTTCGTATACTTTCCATCTGGTCCTCCTAAAAAAATTCCACAGACAGTCACCTGTCCATGGAGTATAAAGGATGTAAGTAATTTATTTTGGTATCTCCACATTTCCATAATCTCCGATCACAAATCTTATGGAGTTGGGCTTACGTTCTATGCTCGTTATCTTGGCGTATGCACCTATTATAGAAGAGTCTATTCTTGACTTAAGATTGCTTATTCGTGCATTATCCAATATTATTGAATTTTCTATTTCCGATTCCTCTATATTGGCACCGTTGCCTACCGATGTATATGGACCTATAAAAGCATTGGTTATAGTACAGTTCTCCCCTATTATGACAGGTCCTCTTACTATTGACCCCATAATCTTTGAATTTTTGCCTATATGCACATTACCGTTTACCACGCTGTTCTCATAAACATTTCCTTCAATAAAACTTGTTTTAAAGGTTTCAAGAATAACTCTATTAGCTTCGATAAGGTCTTCAGGTTTGCCGGTGTCTTTCCACCATTCCTTTATTATCTTTGCGCCGACTGTTTTACCGGAAGATATCATCCACTGTATTGCATCGGTAATTTCATACTCTCCTCTGGCTGAAGGTTTCAAGTCTTTTATTCCCTCAAAAACCATAGGTTTAAATATGTATACACCTACTATAGCAAGATTTGAAGGCGGTTCTTTAGGTTTTTCAACCACTTTGACCACTTTATCCTCTTCCATTACAGCTATGCCAAACCTTGAAGGGTCTTCAACGGGAGTAAGAAGAATTGAAGAGTCCAGATTTTTTTCCTCAAAATCCTTTATAAACTTTCCCAGATCAACGGTTATCATGTTGTCACCCAGATACATCAGAAAAGTGTCCTCTCCAATAAATTCCTGGGCTATTGAAGCAGCATGAGCTAATCCTTTCTGTTCAGCCTGTACATGATAGCTAAGATTGAGTCCTATTCTGCTGCCATCTCCTAATGCGGCCTCAAAATCTTTTTTGTTATCAGGATTGACTATTATGCCAACGTCCACTATTCCTGCATTTTTTATCATTTCAAGGCTGTACATTATGGTTGGTTTATTAGCTACCGGAATAAGTGGCTTCGCATTAGTAAATGTCAATGGTCTTAGTCTCGTTCCTTTTCCAGCACAAAGTACTATCGCTTTCATTTTTCCCACCCCTTTAGTATTTTTATCAGATCTGCGGTTATGTATGGATTAGCGTATAATGCTTTTTGATCGTATATTCCCGCTCTGCTGCCGTCAAACCGGACAACCTCCCCGCCGCTTTCTTTAAGAAGAAGATATCCGGCAGCTATATCCCACGCATTTGCCTTGAGACTTATAAACGCATCGGCAAAACCTGATGCGGTATACGCTGTCTGTATCGCTGCACTGCCTATTATCCTTATGCGCATAACCTGATGCTCCAAAAGTTCAAAGTACCTGTATGTCATACCTTTTATATTGCCCATGGTTATTATTGACTTGCCCAGATCCTTTGCCCAGTGCGGCATAATCTTTTCATCATTCAGAAAAGCACCATATCCTCTGCGGCAGGCAAACATCATATCCATCTGCGGAGCGTACACCATACCTATTTCAGGCTCATCACCACGCACATAAGCTATGGAAATACAGTACTCTCCCATCCCCCTTGAAAAGTTCACTGTTCCGTCTATCGGATCTATAACCCAATACTCACTGGCCTGAGGTCTTTTGTCCAAACCTTTTTCCTCAGCAAGAACTTCTATATCTCCAAATTTTGTTAGGAGTTTTTCCATAAGAAGATCCTGAGTTCTCAAATCAAGTTCTGTTACTATATCGTCTGGTCCATTTTTATCTTTTACATCAAAACTAACCCTTTTCCATTTCAACAGTTCTTTACCACATTCATACACTATATTTTTTAACTCTGAAAACAAATTATTCACCCCACCATGCTACCTTATTCTATCTTTTAAATCCTCTTTTATTTTCTGAACATCTTTCCAATTGAGTTTTTTTATATCACCTGGATTAGGAACATCTTCAATTGACCATGGACCGAACTTTACCCTTCTAAGTTTTATCACATTATGATTGATCGCCCTGAACATGAGCCTTACCTGACGCTTTTTCCCCTCGGTTATAGTAACTGTTACTTCTGAGTTTTCACCCTTTTTAAGCACTTTTTCAATCTTGGCCGGCGCTGTTTTATACGGCTCTTCTTCAATCAGTATTTCAACACCCTTTTCCAGCATTGAAAGCTCCTGTCCGGTAGGGTTACCTTTGATAAGCGCCTGATACGTTTTCTCTATTTTATATCTCGGATGCATGAGAAGATCGGCAAGCTCACCATCATTTGTAAGAAATATAAGCCCGGAAGTACCGTAATCAAGCCTTCCTACATTGAATACTTCTTCCTTTACAAAACCTTTTATATCGTCTGTTATTGTTTTTCTTCCATATGTGTCGCTCTTTGAAGAAAGAACATCAACAGGTTTATTATACAGATAATACACCTTCCTGTCTGCCTTTATTATATCGCTGACCTTATATATATATCCTCCGAACTCTACCTTATCCTCAGCGGAGACTTCATACCAAGGCTCAATAATCACCTTACTGTTTACTTTTACTCCCCCGCTCTGTATAAGGGAAATTGCTTTACGTCTTGCCAGTCCCGCTTTCTGTACTATTGCCTGTAATTTTTCCATCTTTTATCTCCTCAAGTTTTTTAATCGTATCCTGTGAAAGCCATTCAAAAAAATTATCGCTTAGGGTGTAAAGAAAAAGTGATTTAGTATTAGCTTTCTTTACTTTTTTTACAAGTCCGAGTTCTTTAAGTCTTAACAGTTGAGTGTAACTGTTCCTTCCCCTTGACTTCTCCACTTCGGAAAGTCTTGAGGGACCGTTAAGATACAGAATAGCCAAAACCTCAAACTGTGATGCTGTAAGTTCAAGCTTACGAGGTTTGGGAGTCACAAGCCTTTTTATTTCGGGTTTTATCTGAAAAATAAACCTGTCTTCGTTTTTCGCAAGCTCAACACCATGTTCTGCTTCAGAGTATTTCTTCTGTAAAAGCAACAAAATTCCCAGAATTTTTTCTTCAGTCATGTCCAGAATTTTTGATATATCTTTTATACTTATGCCCTGGGACTTTATAAAAACAACTGCTTCTACCGTGGAAATGTCTATCTCTTTCATATACTGACCGTCTCTTTATTATATATTCTTATAAACTCACTGTCTTCATACTCAATTATACCGTCTTTGAGCATGTTCAAAACCGCCAAGAAAAATACCACAAATTTAAGTTTCTGATTCTCGGACAGTTCAAAAAGATCTTTAATGCTGAACGATTCATAATCCTTAAGTATGCCTGCCGCCATCTCAACAGTATAAAGTTCTTTAACAATCTGAAGCTTTTCCTGCAGAAGCAGAAAATCTTTAAAAAATCTGTCTATCTGTTGAGAGATATCGCCCGACAGGACGGAGTTGTTGCTCCTCACAGCCACACTTCTGATACTGGGAGTTCCAAAGTCTTCCTTTATAAGCTGAGTTGCAGATTTTATAAGATTATAATCTTCTATTATCTTATAAAGCGTATTACGGTGCCTCTTAAGCTCCTGGTCACTTTCAGAACGAGGAAGAAGTTCTCTGGATTTAAGATAAGAAAGATAAAATGCGAGTCTCATAAACTCGCCTATATCCGAAAGATTTTCTTTGTTATTTTCAACATAACTTATAAAAATATCAGCTATTTTTGAGACCGGCAGCTTTTTGACCGACAGCTTCTTCTCGCTTATGAGTTCTACCAATTTTTCAAAGGGGCCGGAGAATATGTCGAACTCAATCTCTATATCATAAAATCCCATCCGGTTACCACCTTAATTTCATGGCGCATCTTACTTCATTCATAGTATTGCACGCAATCTCCCTTGCCCTTGCATTACCTTTTTCAACAACATCCCTGGCATCAGCTTCTGATATATTTGAAAGATTATCCCAAATTGGCTGCATCTTGGCTTCAAGGTTTTTCAGGAGAACCTTTTTACAGTCAATACAGCCTATTCCTGCACTCTTGCATCCACCTGTTACCCACTGTTTTTCATTTTCGCTGTTAGTGAAAGCTTTGTGAAAATCCCACACCGGACATTTTTCAGGATCACCAGGATCAGTGCGTTTCATTCTTGCAGGGTCAGTTATCATAGGCATTATCTTGGACTTTAACTCCTGGGCATTGCTGTCAATAATAATAGAGTTGTTATAAGACTTGCTCATCTTTCTTCCGTCTGTTCCCGGAAGCTTTGCAACTCTGGATATTATAGGCTGCGGTTCTTTAAGTATTTCGACTCCGTAGGTCATATTGAACTTTCTGGCTATTTCCCTGGAAAGTTCAAGATGGTAGATCTGATCTTCGCCGACTGGAACGGCATCAGCTTTATATATCAGAATATCTGTTGCCATAAGTACAGGGTACCCTAAAAACCCGATTGTGGAAAGATCCTTATCTGTAACGTTTTCCTGCATCTCCTTATATGTGGGCACTCTCTCAAGCCTGGAAACCGATATGAGCATTCCCAAAAGAAGAGAAAGTTCAGCATGCTCTTTAACGGCAGACTGAATAAATACTATTGATTTTTCAGGATTTATGCCACAGGCAAGATAATGCCTTACAAGATCAAGCGTAGCATCATCAATGATCTGAGGGGTATCTCTATGAGATGTATATGCATGCCAATTGGCTATAAAAAATTGTGTATCATTACCTGAATTTTGAAGTTCTACCCATTTTTCTATAGGCATAAGATGTCCAAGATGCAACTTGCCTGTCGGTCTCATTCCGCTTACAATCTTCATGTTACACCTCCAAAAATATGAATTACAAGAATATTTTATCATACAATTGGTATATTTTCATGATTTTATAGTAAAATATAAAAAGAATCAGATTTTACCGGGGAGGTATTTTAAATGTTTTGGAAAAAAGATAAAAGCAGCGAACCTGTGAACCCTGAGCTTGCCAGAGAAGTTAACAGGAAAAAGAGCAATTCGAACTTTATGATAATAACTATAATATTTTTTGCAGGCCTTTTTATCGTAAATTACTTTATGTTCCAGGGTATGCAGGTTAAATACGATGTAATATCTCAAAAAATATGCTATATAGTCAACGAGGATATGTCTGTAATACTTTCGTCAGATATGAATCTAAGAGCAAACGACCAGAAATCCTATGATAAGCTTATTGAAGGTTTTAAAACTTCTGATGCTGAAAAAAAGAAAAAGTATGAAGAATTTCTTGACGGTCTGGAGAAAGACAGCCAGAAACAACTTCAGGTAGTTTCATACTCCTCTACCTCAACTACTCAGGATCTTTATCTTACTGTGAAGGAAGATGTAAAAATAACTGGATTTATCGAAAAAACGGATGACTACACTTATATATTCAATTTAAAAAATCAGAAATTAAAGATAGACGATAAAACTTCCCTTTACATCTATGCACCACAAGGCTGGATAATACAGAGCGCCGTTCCTGTCCCACTGATAATAGAAAATGAGTATGCAATGTGGAAAAATGCCGGTCAGATGGACTTCCCGAATGTAATAATGATCCGTCAGCCGCAGTAAGGTAATGATCTCTAATGTCTCTTTATATTATATGGTTTTTGCTGATCTTAAGTCTCAGTGTTTCTTTCGCAACACTCATTTTTGCGGTAAAGCTCGCCAGGAAGCTTAATTCTTTCGAGGATTATTTCAACAAAAGCAGCACAGATTATGATGCAGATACTTCCCTTTTGCTTGCAAGGTTTCAAAAAATTACCTCTGCCAAACTCAGGGCGCTTGACAATAAAATAGACGCTGTAGACAGTCTTTTAAAAGACTCCGAAGCCTCCTACTCAAAAGTACTATCTGCCATGCAGGATTTCGATAAGTTTGTTGACGACAATAAAAAAATCCTGAAGACCATTGAATCTCTGAATGATGAAGAAACCCTTCAGAAATTTAAAAAACTGGAGAAACCACGAAAAACATCTCCTAAAAAAACAACCACCGCAGCCAAGAAAACTTCGGCTCCTAAAAAAAGATCATCGACGCTGCCCGCTGAACAAACAACCGTAGAACCCACAGTGCAAGATAAAGGAAACATTTCTCCACAGGCTGAATTGCCAGATATTTCCTCTTCCGATAATACTTCCGGACAGAGCAAAAAAGAAAAAATATTCTCCCTTTATTCCAGAGGCCTAGCTCCTTCGGATATAGCAAAGGAGCTGGGACTAGGAACCGGAGAAGTTAATTTGTATATTGATCTTTATAAAAAATAATCCGGAATTACTTTTCAGAAACGTAGAACTTTTACAAACCTGTATATGCCGTATCTGTCTGCGAGTTTTTCAATGTAACCGAACTGAGAAAGAATCCTGCAGGTTTCTTCTATAAAAAACTCCGTTGTTTCAAAAAGCATGTACTTTACTTTTTTAACTTCTTCGTACTTTGAAAGCCCTATAAAAAAATCCTGTCCTTTCTCTCCTGCATAAAGTGCATTTACTGGTTCGTACTGAAGATCCCGGTTTTTATAGCTTGAATGCACGTATGGAGGATTTGAAACTATCATATCAAGTTTTTCTCCTTCGAAGGGCTCCATAAACATCCCATGCCTGAAATCAATTCTCACCATATTCTTACAGGCATTGTACTGTGCAACTTCAAGTGCCTGAGAAGAAATATCTGATGCAAAAACATGAAGATATGGATTAAGCTTTTTAAGCGTAACCGCTATGACTCCTGACCCTGTTCCTATATCGGCAACTGTTTTTATTCCACAGCTGCTTATCAGCTTTATGGCATACTCAACAAGATCCTGGGTCTCTTGCCTTGGAATAAGAACGCGTTCATCAACATAAAACTCTGAAGCGCAAAAACTTACTCTGTTGGTAATATAAGCAAGCGGATATCCTGATACAAAATGCTTAATTATTTTTTGAGCTATAGGAAGGGGAATATCTATACTGTCGTTGAATATATATCTGGAAGGATCTTCATTATAAATATAAGAAACAGCTTTTGCAAGAGAAAAACGGGAAACCTTTAAGTCTCCCGGTATTTTTTTGTATACTTCTCCTAAGGTCATTTTATATTCCAAGAACCCTTCTTACTTCTTCTTTTGCCATGTCTGGACTCCACGGCGGGTCAAAACAAAGTTCCACCTTGACATCATTTACTCCGGCAACTGCCTTTACCTTACTTCTCGCATCCTCAGTTATAAATCCTGCAAGAGGACACATTGGCGTTGTAAGTGTCATTATTACATTTACATTATCCTGCTCATCAACTTTTACTTCATATATCATTCCTAAAGACACTATATCAAAGCCTATTTCCATGTCATATACATTAGAAAGTGCCTTAAAAACATCTTCCTGAGTTATTTTTCCCATATCGTTCTCCCTCCGTCAGAAATTTTTTGAATTAATTACCACAGAAGCATTATTTTTGAACGATTCAAACTCCTGTGGGAGAATTTTATCAAAATAATCTTTAGCCTTCATATCTCTGAGGTTAATTAAAATATTATCTTTAGCTTCATCGAAGGTAAGCTGTTTTGATATGGCTTTCTTTTCTATCCTGATTATAACGGTTTTTTCCTGGACAGCCGAAGGTTCAACTATACTTCCCGGCGCTCTGGTTTTGAGTACTTTTGAAAGTTCACTCTCTTCATCAAGATAAACTGTGGTTTCCTGTGCATATGATGTCTTTAAAAGCAACGCATATATCTCGTCAAAAGTATAAATTCCGTCTATTATCTTTTGATAGTACTGCTTAGCTTCATCATTTTTATCAAAATAAAGAAGCTTTATTGTTGCATAAGGTCTTGACATATAATTTTTCTTGTTAGTATCGTACTCCTTTTTCATCTCTGAATCGGTAAAGCTGTATGAAAGAGTTATTTTTTCATGAAGTTTTACGATTGCGTTTTTGTACAGAGCCGAGTAAAATTTTTCATTTATATAACTTGCTATGTTAAGATATCCTTTGGTAAAAAGGTACATATCAATATCTTCCTGCGTAAAACTGGAATCCTTGAAAATCTTTTCTATATTCTGCTTGAAATAATCTTTAGTTGAAGTCCTTTGAAGATCAATGCCCTTTGACTCAACAAACTGAATAAAAAGAACCTCATTTATCAACTTATCCCTTACATATTCAGAGTATTCATTTAAAAGTTCTATTCCCGTGGCTGTCTTTGTCAGCGTATCGTAAAAGTCAGAAAAGTTAAGCTTCAGAGACTGTAAAATAACCAAGCTCTGACTTCGTGCTGTAAGCAGGTCATTATCAACTGTTTCGTTGTTTGCCTTAAAAGCTATGTTCTGCCCAAGATCATCGTATGTAACCATAGCAAAAAGCCCTATGGATAAAACCGTAATAAATACCAGAAAAAAAAGTTTTTTCATCCTTTTTCACCCCTTATTTTATCCCACATTTTGATTTTATCTTCTTCCGAGTACTCATTGAACTTTTCATCTGCAAGTTTTTCCAGAGAAACAAATCTTTCGTGAAACTCTTTGGAGGCCTGGTTAACAAGGCTTTCAGGATTAATATTTTCCTTTACGCTCATATAGATTATTTTTTCCAGCACTCCTTTATAATTTCCGGAATAAAGATCTTCACTAATGAGTTTTTTTACATCATAGCCAAAGTAAGGATCGAAACCCACAGCTAATGAGTTTTCAAAAAGCCTTCTTAACTGGATTATAGGAGGCGCTCCTCTTTTATACTTGCCTATTCTGCACATTTTTCCATTATCTTCTCTGGACTTTAGCATCTCCCACTGCTCATAAGAATAGCCCTTGCCATCAGAAAAAACATGCGGATGCCGTCGTATCATCTTTTCACTGACTGCACAAAGTACATCCCCGATATCGAACTCCTTATCTTCATAAGCTATCTGCGCATGAAAAATACATTGAAGCATTAGATCACCAAGCTCTTTTTTCAATTCAGAAGTATCTCCGCTGTCTATACTTTCAACAACTTCATAGGCTTCTTCTATCACATAAGGTCTGAGCGACTGATGAGTCTGTTTCTTGTCCCACTCACAGCCTTTTTCCGATCTGAGCTGTTCCATTATTTCTAAAAGTCTTATAAATTCTGATGAATACATTTCCTTTCTTTTCTGATCCATGCGTACTTCTCCCTTATTTGTACATTCCGTAGTAACCGGCTATCTTTTTAAGAAGACCTCCAACGGTATCGTTATTTTTATCCCTACTGTATATAAGTTTTATATACTCCTGAGCCTGGAAACTTTCGAGTACCTCGTCCGCAGTTATGGCTATCTTCTGTCCTTGGGGAGAGTACCCTATAAACGCACATAAATTTCCCGACTCATCAAAAATACCGGAACCTCCCAGTAAAGCATCTTCACAAATAATATCCCGGTATTCATATGTAAAAAAGTTTACATACCCAGTCTTGGAATCTGAAAGGTCAAGTCTTAAAAACCTCTGTCCGATAAAATCATAAAGCTCATACCCGTTGGATTGCGAAAAAGCCAGAAACGCCGACGGAATATCCTGTCCAATCCTGTCTTTAAGTATCTTTATTACACAAAGATCCTTAAGCTTTTTATTTATATAAATACTGTCAGGTGCAACTCTTTGATCTCCTATCTTAAGCCTTAAATCCATGTATGAGAAATTCTGTTCATTAAGCTTTGACATTACCGGAATTATCCCACATGCCGAAAGTGATGTCAGGATATACAGAGACTCCCCATCTTCATAAAAAATACTTCCAGATGCAGAAAAAACGTACTCTTCATTGTCTGAAAACCTGAAAAAAGAAGATATTGCCACCGTACAGCTTCTGATATCAGAATTTTTTTTATTTTCATCTTTCTGAGCAACTTCAAGTGGCGTATTTATATAACTGACATAACTCCCAAAATGATCTCCGTTTGGATCTACCCATGGCGTCAGTCGACTGTACTCTCCAATCTGCATAGCTTTCACTTCACCGCTTTCACAAGGGATTAAAAGCTCGGCTATACCATCGCTATCTACATCATCAATAATTACATTTGCAGAACATGTGCCGATTATGTCGGCCTTAAATTTCATTTCATCGGTAAGAATATCGTAACTATAAACTTTTCCGGATGAAGAGACCAAGAAGATCTTATTGTTCCAAGAAGCTTCATCTTCATACAGCCCTAATACCAGCGGCGATGAAAAAAATGCTTCTGAAGAAACTTCTTTTTGCTTGACAAGCTTTCCCATAGAATCAAAAATACTTATCTTCCCTGATTCATCAGCAATAATTATATTTATGGTTCCTGACGAGTAAAGATCACCCGCTGCGGGGTTTGAAAGCACTCTGCTCTGAAGATCACTTATAATTCTTGCATTTCCAAACTTATCACTATAAATAACCTTCCCGCTCAATGTACAGTAGACTATCTCAAAATCACCGTCATTGTTTATATCACATATCAAAGGCGATGAAAAAATATCATCCCCCAGCTCCGACTGCCATAATATCTCTCCGTTAACATCCAAAAGAGTAGACACCCCCTCAAAGGATGTCATAAGAAGCTCATACTTTCCGTCATAGTTTATATCTACAGGCTGTGGCGGTACAGAATAATACTCATATCCTGTAAAAACTCTTGAAACCATGTTTCCCAAATAATCCCACAGATAAACAAATCCATTCATTGATGCTGAAATCACATATCTATCACTTTGCTCTTGCGAACAGCCATAAAAAAAAGAACATGGAGCCATAAAATAATCATTGTTTTCTGTCAGTTCTACCCAGAGCCTCTTAATTTTAGAGTCTTTATCAAGAACATTCACAGTAACATACTCACCTTTTTTCATATCCTTGAGTATCTGCATTATATCCCACCAGCTGAGAACATCACGCCCCTGAACCTTGAGTATTCTGTCTCCGGCAGAAAAAACATCCATGTAATCATCTGCACAAACTATACTTCCGTCCTGTATGGACACATTAAAAGGAAGATCAGTAAAAGCAGGAGAAAACGAAGTGGTCATCTTCAGGGTGCCTCCGATGACTTTAAAGACTTGTACCGGACCTTGAGCCAGCACTGCTACTATTTCACTTTCCCCGTCATTGTCAATATCCTGACAGAAACTTGGAAAAACAGGCGCTTCTGTCTGAACCGAGTATCTGGTATGACCATCTGTCCTGTCGATAATACTGAGAGAACTATATTGTTGAACATCTGAAAAAGAAGAACCAAAAACATAACTATTTTTATCATAAAACCGTGGAATGTTTCTTATAAAATGATCCTGCTTTCCTGCTTGACCATCCCAAAGAATAATTGAAAAAATACTGCACGCACATATAAGCATTGCTACACAAAAAAATAGCCTCTTCATATCTCCCCCTTATTACATACCGATCCTCAACAGCCTTTGAGCCGAAAACTCCGACCTGTCTGCAATTATTTGCCCGCTTACGATCAAAGTTCTGACAGGATCAAAAGTAATTCTGAATTCATTAAAAATCCCATGCTTTTTTACCATCTGCTCATGGATTTTCGTTGGATACCCTTTATGCCTTTCAAAACTGTACTGTGGATATTTTCCGGATAGCTTTATCATGTATGCATCTCTTTCATACTTAGCAATAATTGAGGCTGCACCGATGATTGATGATTTCTGGTCTCCTTTAATTATACACTCATTCCTGAATGGAAACTTAAAATTCTTACCGTCAACTATAACATATCCTTCTCTGCCGATAGAAAAAAGCTTTTCATAATTGCTCAGCATACTCATCTGCGTAGCCTTGAATATATTGTATAAATCAATATCTTCGGCACTTACATAAGAACTCACAAAGATAAGATTTTCTGTTATTAGCCTGTACCTTCTTTCTCTCTCTTTCTCATTAAGTGACTTAGAATCTGCACCTACCTCACATACAAATCTCATCTCATCAAGATTTGAAACAAAAACAGCCGCAGAAAATACAGGTCCGGCTATAGGTCCGCGTCCGGCCTCATCCATACCGACGACATACCTGTATCTTTCAAAGTAATGCATATCAAATCCGTTCAATATATCGCCTCCCTGATAATTTTATCATAGCATGGAGCTTTTTCAAAGATGCTTGACAGTTTTTGAATAGTATGATAAAATTGATAAAAATAATATTAGGAGTGCTAACTATGTATAAAAATAATACATCATTAAATTCAATAAGCATATCCAACAGATGGTGGTGGCATCTTTTATAAGGTGCTCATTCCGTATTTATATCTGAAAATATAAAAATAGCGGGCACCTTTTAACTAAAAGGTGCCTTTTTTATTGGGTTTCTCCACATAAAAAAGGAGAAACCCAAATTTTATTATACAGGAGGAGATACTATGACAGAAACAACCTTGAAAAAAGAAGGCTATTACGGAAGTTACGGAGGGATGTTTGTACCGCCGGTTCTAATGGAAAAACTCGGACTACTTGCTGATGAATTTGAAAAAGCCAAGACAGATGAAAGCTTTATACATCAGTACAGATACTATCTTAATGACTATGTAGGCAGACCTTCACCTCTATACTATGCAAGAAATCTTTCAGAAAAAGCCGGAGCAAAGATCTATCTCAAACGGGAAGATCTCAACCACACAGGAGCTCATAAAATAAACAACGCCATAGGACAGGCTCTTTTGGCAAAAAGGATGAATGCAAAACAGATAATTGCAGAGACAGGTGCCGGACAACACGGTGTTGCAACTGCAACAGTCGCAGCCTTATTCAATCTCCCATGTAAAATATTTATGGGAAGGGAGGACATAATAAGGCAAAAACCTAACGTACAGAGGATGGAAATGCTAGGAGCAGAGGTCATTGAAAGCACAAGAGGAACCATGACCTTAAAAGACGCTGTTGATGATGCTTTTGATTATTATGTCAAAAACCCTGATGTATTTTATCTGCTCGGTTCAGCTGTTGGACCCTATCCTTATCCATCTATGGTTAAGTTTTTCCAGTCAGTCATAGGAAATGAAACACGTTATCAGATTCTTGATAAAGAAGGAAGACTCCCTGAAAATATTTTTGCATGTATAGGCGGAGGATCAAATGCCATAGGAATGTTTTCGGCATTTTTAGATGATAAACAGGTTAAACTTTTCGGAGCTGAAGGAGGAGGGAGAGAGCTCACAAATGGAAATACAGCAGCAACTCTGACTTTAGGCAAACCCATCGTATACCAGGGAACCTACTCTTACTGCCTGGTAGATGATAAAAACCTTCCTGTAGATGCATATTCCATCTCGGCAGGACTTGATTATCCAGGAGTTGGACCGGAGCATTCATATCTTAAGGATACTCTGAGGGTAAAGTACTTTCCAATAAGCGACAGTGAAGCTGTAGATGCTTTCAAGCTATTGTCACGGCTAGAAGGAATAATACCGGCAATAGAATCTTCACATGCAATCGCTCTCGCACTGAAAATTCTTAAGTCAGAACCCGGACTATCTGTAATCAACCTATCAGGCAGAGGAGACAAAGACCTGGGAAGATTCTGAAAGCACCGGAACTGCCAAAAGAAACCGGAAAGACAGTAAAGCTTAATTAATTCTGTCCTTCCGGTTTTTATTAATGCTTATCCGTTTGTATAGAAACCAGATTCCTGTAATGTTCATTAGTGTTTAAAAGCTCTTCATGCTTGCCTTCGCAGCATATCTTTCCATCACTGAGCATAAGTATCCTGTCAGCACTTTTTATTGTGGAAAGCCTGTGTGCGATAATTATAATCAACTTGTTTTTTCCTTTCTCCTGTTTTAAAAGCTCCTGAATCTTTTCTTCAGTATGCGAATCAATGTTAGAAGTAATTTCATCCAACAGCAACACTTGCGGATCATCCACCATGATCCTTGCAAAAGCCAGAAGCTGTTTCTGACCTCCGGAAAGGCTTACTTCGCTTATTAAAGTATTGTATCCCTTTTCAAATTTTTTTACAAAATCATCTACTCCCGTTTTTAAAGTGATCTCATTAAACTTATCCGCTTTTACTTCTCTTCCCAGAAGAATATTGTCTTTTATGGTTCCTTCCTTAAAGAACATGGACTCCTGTTCAAGATAACCAGCTCCACTGATTCCATACTCAGTTATATTATAGCTTTTGATACCGTCATAAATGAAAATGTTTCCTTCCTGAGCCTTGTACAATCCTAAAAGCATATTCATTATTGTAGACTTTCCCGAACCGCTTTCACCTACTATAGCTGTTATTTCACCACTTCTTGTACTGAAAGAACAGTTTTTTATTATAGATTTCTGATCAAAAGAAAAGCTTATATCTGCAGCTTCAAGTTTCGATACAACAGGCGGAACTACCATATCTGAACGCTTTTCCTCTTTTTCATCAAGAATACCCATAACTCTCTTTACAGAGCCATAGGAACTCATCTTAAACATATTGACCTGTATCATAAGCTGTAAAGGTCCGGCTATAGCCTGTATATAAGCCCAAAAAGCAAGAAGCTGCCCTACAGTAAGCATATCTTTTATGACCATATAACTTCCAATTGAAAAAACGGCAAAAGCAATTATTCCGAACATACCGTTTCCAAGCGTTCCTACAAGCTTAAGCACAAAAACAAGCTTCTTTTTACTCTTTATATAGTTTTCCTGATGCGATTCAAAATAACTGTTAAGCCAGCCATAAGGCTTACCGACCTTAATGAACTTTATATTTTCAAGAATATTTATTATAACAGCCCCCATCTTACCAAAAAGAGTTCTCTCGGTTAAACTCTTCTTCTGAGCCTGTTTGTTTATTACAGCCACAAGCATATAAAAAACGAAGAATAAGATAACTGGTATAAACGCAAGCTTCCAGTTCATAAAAAATATTATGAAAAGAATACCTGCAATCTGCATTAAAGAAAGCAAAGTAATCGGTAGTATCTGTGAAACCATCATGGTCACATTATCTATATCCGATATAAGATGAGTGGCCAGTTCTCCGGAACTGTTCCTGATAAAAAAGCTGTAAGGAACATCAAGAAATTTTTTTATTACACGCCTGTTGAGTTCTTTCTTTACTTTAAGTCCCGTGAACTCAAAAAGAATTTCCCCGAGATAACCAGTAGAAAGAGCCACAACCATAACTACAACAAGAATCATAATATAATGCATAAGAGAAGACATATCGCCTGAAGGAAGAGACTTGTCAACTATCTGCTGAAACAAAAGAGGC
>Ga0208826_1001722_pt1 | contig 17663 bp, 10 predicted proteins | sample AD_UKC115_MetaG_FD_184451 | JGI IMG/M metagenome (GOLD analysis project Ga0208826, IMG submission 184451) | Active sludge microbial communities of municipal wastewater-treating anaerobic digesters from Hong Kong - AD_UKC115_MetaG (SPAdes)... | ecosystem: Engineered > Bioreactor > Anaerobic >...
AGAGCGCAGTAGACGTAAACGGGCGAAACGTAAGGCAAAGAAAAAATGACCGCACCTTCCATTGTGGCCGGGGCCACCAAGGGCGTTGACGGCGCAAACACAACCGGCACGACCGTTACCACGCCAAGTTACAACACCGGTGACACAATCTTTGTTCCGGCTGCCTCTGACCCAACGTCACAGACCTTTTCGATTACCGGATTTTCTTCACTGACCGGCAATATTGACGTGCCAGTGTCTACACCAACCGGTACCGCAAATTTGTTGTATAAAACAAATGCCAGTAGCGAACCAGGCAGTTACACGCTCTCTGTTGGTACATCTGAGCGCCAAGCATGGATGGCCTTTGCTGTTACCAATGACGGCGGTTTGGGTGCGCAAGGGACCGACAACAGCGGCAATAGTTCGACGGCAACTATACCGGCAATCACAACCACAGCCGCCAACAGTCTGGTCATTGCCGTCATTTTTGGCGATCAAATCATTACGCCGTTTGGGGCGGCCACCGGCTACACCAAGCTAAACGAAGTCAGCGGGACATCTGCGGCCAGCGTTGCTGTGTATTACCAGGCCGTCGCAACGGCGCAAACCATTAGCGCGCAAAACGTATCGCTTGGTGCGGCCCGCGGCTGGCGTGCAATTGTGTTTGAGATTAAGGCAATTGTCACGGCAACGGGACGTTCAGTGTTTCCGGCGCTCTTTCAGCCGGTCTTGGGCGGAGGTCTATTAGGGTAAATTATGCGCCAAATCAGCACGAACACATTATCTAATCAAAATATTGCAACCGCCTTTAACGCGGCGACCTATACCGCCGACGCTGATCGCTGGCTGGTTGTCCGTTTGTTTGCCGATCAGGTGGCTGGCAACGGCGCTTATAGCGCTTACATCACGATTCAGCGCTTGGGTACAGGCAGCGCTTACGAAGTGCAACCGCGCACCACGGCCACGGTAGCGAGTGGTGTGACCGCCATTGCCTTTGTGACTATCCCGTTTCCAGTCAAAAATACGGACGTGGTTAAGGTGTATATTTTAGGCTTGGCCGGTGACACAACTACGCCCGACATCACAGTCGGGATTTGGGAGGATGACGGATTACGCCCCACGACCGCAGACCGCACGCTAGATGTGTCCAGTGGCGGCGAGGCGGGGGTTGATTGGGCCAATGTGGGTAGTCCCACAACAACGGTAGGGTTATCAGGTACAACGGTTGGCACGGTCACGACCACAACCACAGCGACCACCGTCAACGGCTTGGCCAGTGGTGTGATCACGGCGACGAGCATTGCCGCCGACGCCATCACAGCCGCCAAGATTGCCGATGGCGCAATTGACGCCGCTACTTTTGCGGCTGGGGCGATTAATGCGGCAGCTATCGCAGCGGATGCCATTACAGACGCCAAGGTTGCCAGTGATGTGACCATCGCCAGCGTGACCGGCGCTGTAGGTTCTGTTACGGGCAATGTGGGTGGCAACGTTGCGGGCAGTGTGGCCAGCGTGACAGCAGGTGTGACTGTGACTACCAACAACGATAAGACTGGCTATGCGCTCAGTAGCGGCGGCATACAAGCCATCTGGGACGCATTGACGAGCGCTTTGACCACAGCGGGCAGTGTGGGCAAACTGATTACAGACAACCTCAACGCCACGATTAGCAGCGTGTACAACCGGCTTGGCGCGCCAACCAGCGCCGACTTAGCCACCGACATTGCTGCGCTCCAAGCGGACACCGACGACATCCAGACCCGCTTACCGGCGGGCCTCAACAGCGGCAACATCACGGCGCATGTGGTCAGCATTGCCAACAACGCGATTACAGCGGCCAGCATTGCCACCAACGCCATTGACGCCGACGCCTTAGCCGCAGATGCGGTCACGGAGATCGGCACAGGGATCAGCGTGGCAGCGCCAACGGTGGAAGACATTGACACGTACCTTTCCGGTATTCATGGCGAGGGGTCTTGGGAGACAGCGGAAGGCTTTGCCACGCCAACGAATGTCAGCGACGGCACGGCGACGGTTGTCGCGTCCATCGGCGCGCTGAACAACCTGTCGGCGGCGCAAGTGTGGGGCTATGGCAGCGGAAGAACGCTCACCAGCGGGGCCGCACCGAGCGTTTCGGACATTTGGAACGCCACGACGCGCACCCTCACCAGCCCAACGCCAGGCAGCACCACGCCACCGGCCATATCGGGCAGCACCCTAAGTATCACGCGGGCGGTATCGTTCGATGTGACTGTGACCGGCATGACGATCCCTGCCAACTGGGACAAAATCTATTTCACGGTCAAGGCCAACACAACCCAAGCCGACAATGTTGCTCAGGTCCAAATTGTGATTACGAACGGTGGCGACGCGGGCGACGGCCTGCTCTATGTCAACGGCAGCGCAGCGGGTGACGCAACACAGGCCGCATTGACGGTTGACCAACCAGGTGGCGACATCACGGTCACAATTACGGATGACCAAACCGAGGCGTTGACGGCCGGTAATTATAGCTACGACTTCAAGGTGATCACTGACGAAAGCAAGTCTACCATCCTGGTGGCTGGGTCTGTTTCGATTAGCACACCTATCACGTTGGCGGTGAGCTAATGTTAAATCTCGAAGCGACCCAAGACCCGTTTGAAACGTTGGTCAATTTTGTGAAGGCCATCGTTGCACCGACCAAGGCCGAACAGGATGCCATTAGCGCAGCCGTGCGCCAAGGGTGGAGCGAGAACTTTGCCGGGGAACAGAGCGGCGACGGGCGGTCGTGGGCGGCGCTTAGACCTGGCACGGTGCGCAGTCGCATTCTTGGTGGCTATCCAGGCGCGCATCCGATCTTGGTGCGGACCGGCCATTTGCGCGCCAGTCTGCTCAGCGCGGGCGCATCCGACAGCTACGAGCAAACGCAAGTTAGCGGCAACGAATGGCAGTTGGTGGTTGGTACCGAAGACGCCAAGGCCATCTTCCACGAGCAAGGCACGGCCCGGATGCCCGCACGTCCGTTTATTGCGTTGTCCGATGGAGCCGAGCAGCGGGTAATCAGCGCGCTAGATACACTCATTGCGCAGATTGAGGCGAGAATCCTATAAATGGCAAGCAAGGATTTAACATACAGCGTCAAAATTGATGCAAGTAGCGCAGCAGCCCAAGCGCAACAGTTGCGGTCTGTGTTCACCGCGCAGTTGCAGAATATCCAAATCAACCTGCTCGACCCGGGCGCGCTCAACCGCGCCTTATCCGCCACACAGACGATCCGCAACGAGTATGCACAGATTACCCAACAGGCGCAACAGGCGGGCCAACATCTAAGCCAAATCAATGCCACCCAGTTACAGGCACAATACGACCAAATCGCCAGGGATGCCCAACAAGCGGCGCAGGCCATGCAGCAGGCGGCGACAGCGCGCCCACAAGCGCCACAGGGACCGATAGGTGGCGGTCAGACCGGCGGCGGACTAGGTGACACGTTACTGAAAGGTGCGGCTGGTTACTTGACCATCCAAGGGGCAAGACAGGTCGAACAATCCGCCGAGAATTTTGCCACACTTGGTACACAGGTCAGAAGAACATCGCAGAGCTTTACAATCTTATCTGGTGGTGCAGCGCAGGCAGAATCAAACCTGAGAGCCATCAAAGAGGCGTCAGGCGGCGCTGTAACCAACCTGAATGCGATGGACTTGGCGAATCAGGCGATCAGCTTGCACCTTGCCAACACCGCCAAGGGCTTCGGCGATGTGACCAGAGCGGCGCGTGAAATTGCTTTAGTATCTCCTACCATTCACGATTTAGGCGATGCCCTTTCGCAACTTGGTCTGTTTGCGGCTAACCCCCAAAGCTTTGCCCGTGCCGATCAACTGGGCTTGACCGCGACCGAAGTCAAAGACCGGATGAAGGAATTGCAGGCGGCCAACGCCGGTTTGGACGATTCTCAGGCCAAACTGCAAGCCTCTATGCAGTTGCTTGACGAAAAGTTCGGCAATCTGCTCAAAACCGAGGGTGCCCAGGTTAGCGGCGTTGAAAAACTCCAAGTTGCATTCCGAGACCTCTGGGCAGAGGTTGCCAAAGGGCCGGCAGGCGTAGCCGTTGATAAAGGCTTTGGCGCGGTTGGTGACGTTGTCGAAAAGCTTCGGGCTAGTTTTGGGTCAACCGATCCGTCTGCGCTAAATGGTACGCTGGAAAGCCTAATTCGCAACGCCAAGGAATATCAGGCCATTGGGTTTGATAAAGTCCCAGGCTTTGGCAGCTATATCGAGAAAAACATTAGCGGCTTTCAGGATTTGCAGAAAGCGTTAAAGGCGGCTACGGATGGCGTTGAAGCTGGTATCCCTAGCGCAGAAAACTATCGAACCGAAGTTGAGAATTTGATTATATCTGCTGCTCGATTCGGTGCGCTCACCGATGACGATATTGCCAAATTGCGTCAGATCACCGCAGAATACAATGTGGCCTCTAAAGCTGTAACTGGCTATAGCGGGGCTTTAGACAATCCGGCAGTGGCCAACCAACAAATCGACGCACTGCGCAAAACACGCCAAGAGCGTTTAGACAAGCTGGTTGAGCCGGTCAATACACTGGGCGACAACCTCAAGGGCATCGGCCTGGACAATTTCTTTAACCAACTACACGATGGCCTGATCAAGTCCGCAGAACTCACCGCTACCGAAAACAATAATCTTGCCACATTGCGCCAGTCCCTTGTGGATATCGGGCGCGCGGTGGCTGACAGTAATGGCAATATCACCCAAGCGCAACGTCAACAAGTAGAAGCCATCAATAGGCAGATTGATGCCTTGGTTCAGGCTAGTAAGCTTAACGAAAAGCTGCAAGAAAATGCCGCGCCTAAAGCGCCAGGGCAAAACCTCGAAGCGATTTACACACGCCTTAACGCTATCGTGGCCCAGACGCGGGGTCAGTTTGACGAGACCGCCAACGCCGCTAGAGCGCTTGGTGATGCCATTGCGCAGAGTGGCAGCGCATCGGCTGACCAGTTAGCCCAAATTGACCAACTCGCCGCCCAAGCAAATCAAGCCGATTTTAGCCGCATTGCTGAATCCTTGCGTGAATTGAATAGCGGTTCCCTAGATGCTATTCCTGGCATTGACAGTTTGCGGGATAAGCTCGCAGGCTTTTACGAAACGTTGGCGAGTGGGCAAGGCTTGACCGCAGCACAGGCGGCGGAATTTGCACAACTCACAGCCGAAGCGGATGTACTAGGCGGCTCTACATCGGCACTGGCGGCATTGCAGGATCAGTTAGGCTATTCCTTCCTAAACAGCCATGAATACGTGGCGGCGCTGGTCCAACAAGTTGCCAACCTAGAAGCCTTGTACGGGTCCGGTGCAATCGGTGCTGACCAGTTTGCAGGCGGCATGAATGCGTTGACCGGCGAACTCTACAGCCAGTTGCAAGCAGCTGGCAGACTCACGCCTGAACTGGCGCGCTTGCTGACCATGCTCAACGCTGTGAAAGCAGCGGCGAGCGGTGGCACGTTTGGCCCACCAGCGCCGGGGCAGTTCTTCGGCGGCTTTGGCGGCGGTGGCACGGTCAACACAGGGTCAGCGGGGTACTTGGCGGGGCAAGCACAGGCACAAGCGGCGGCAGCGGCGGCTAGGGTCAAGGCGGATGCAGCGGCACGCGCCGAAGCCATCAAGGAGCAGACCAAAGCCTCCAAACAAGCGGCAAGCGGCGCACAGAGCGCCTTTGAAGATGCCGCCAAAGGCACACAGAAGGCGTTTGAGAACGTAGTAGACAAGCTCAAGAGCGCGCTTGAAAAAGTGCCGGGGTTGTTTAGTCCATCTAAGGTAACGCAGGAGGACATAGACGCATCTAAGGCGGGCGTGTATCAGCCGAAAGCGGATGAGATTTTACGCCAAGTCAAAAGCGCCGCCGAGAATCCCGCCGACAGAAACCGTTTTGCCGGACAAATCCAACAAATCAAAGATGCGCTGAATCGCATCGGCGTGAAACCGGCAGACGATTTAAAGGCGTTAGCCGCCCAAGCCGAACAAGCTTGGTCTAATCAATCGCTATTCAGCGCCAAAGAAAATCTAAGCCTAATCAACAAAGACGCCGTTAAGATTCAGCTTGATTTGGCAAAGAAAGCCGAGGCAGGACGCCAAAACATTTACGAGTATTTTGGCGCAACGATCGATGCCGTGAAAGAGCAATTCGGCAAGGGCGATCCCGGCACAGTGCAAGCGGTGGCGGCTGAGTTGCAAGGCAGTCAGGACAAAAACCTGAAAGCGCTTGGCAAGTCGCTAGAGGATGGCATTAACGGCGCGGTTGAGAAGACGCTGAAAAACCTAGCCGCAGCCGAGGCAGGCTTTAGCAAAGGCGCAGGCGGCGGCGGGGGTGGCGGCGGTTCCGTCTCTGTGGGTGCAATTCCCACAAGTTCAGGCGGCGGTACATGGATTGACACCGTAAGCAAGAACGTGGGCAATGCGTACCAGAACTTTGCCAACCTCTACGCGCCCGGTCCCGGCGTAACCATCCCCAAGACCGGCACGACAGGCGGCATATATGGACCACCCGCACCGAATAAGCCCGCAGGCGTAGACACAACCGGCCTTGCCCCGACCGAGCTAACGGGCAAGGTCAAGATTAGCGAAATCACGCTTGACCCGGCGACCGTAACGGCGTTTGAAAACACGCTCTACAACACCTTTGCGGCGCAAACAAGCCGCCCCGCTGACATCGGCAAAGGCATTGCCCAGGTAATCGGTGTGTCAATGTCACAGGCTGATTTAAGCGCACCGGCCAGCGCCTACATGCAAGCCTTGGCGACGGCGTTTGGCGGCGCTACGCCATCACCTAAATCGCTAGGCGAGGCGCTAGATAATGCCATTCAAAACGGCTTCATTCGTGCGCCACGTGGCAGCGACATGGCGACCGGCTTTGTTACTGCGCTATCGGCTTCGTTTGGCACGTATGCGCCGAACTATACCGCCATCGGAGACACGATCAGCTACTCGATTGAATCCGCCATCGCGAATCGTACCGAACGCTTGGACATGGCCGGAAACTTTATCATTGACCTAGCGAATCAGTTTGGTAATGCCGACGCTATCACAACCTACGAATCAACCGGCAGCAACATCAGTTATTTGATTGAATCCTCGATTGCCAACCGTAGCGACCGGCTAGACATGGCAAGCGGTTTGATCAAGGACTTGACGACGCAACTAGGGCAACAAGATTACAGCACGCCCGTTGCACGGTTTACCGGCGGTCTTCGCACACAGTTTGGGGCGGATGCTGACCAGTTCAACGCCATCGGGCAAGGGGTTGCGCAGTTCATCGGGCTAGGCATCACCGATTACGATTTGTCCGGTGTGGGCGGCACGGTCATCGGCAACATTAGCGGGTCATTTACGGGTGACGCCGCGGCCACGCAGTTGCAAGGCATCGGGAGCGCGATCAGCGGGGCTATATTCCAAGGTTTTCAAAGCTCAATCGCCTACCAACCGTGGCTTAGCACAATCGTTCAAGAGGTAGTTAGTCAGGCAATGGAAAGCATGACGAACAGTGTCAATGACAGTCTACAGACGCAGGCAGTGGGGTTATAAATGGGCTTAGAACTTAATCACAACACCGTTCCAAGTGGCTCACCATACTACATGGGTACGGGTGGTACATTCGTTGCCAAACCACCGGCAACCATTCGCCAAAACGGGCAAGGGCTTGACGTAGTGGCGGGGTATGCGTCGGTTGAATGGTCGTGGCCTTACCTGACCGCTGTCGATTTTCGTTGGTGGACAACCACACTCTTAAATCTTGAACCGTCCGCGGTCTACAGTCACGCTATTCTATACGATTACAACGGTTGGCTTACCACCTACTCCAACTGTTGCGTTCATAGGCCAACGTTTAGTCATGTGCAGGGTGATACTTTTTTTGACGTAAAAGTGGTAATAGATATGCTTTTCTAGGGGTTATTTCTTGGCTAATTTTGTGCAGTGGCGGGCGTTTATCGGCCCTAAATTCCTTCCAACCTCACACACTTGCTTTTACGATTGGTCGGTGCTATCCAGCGGCGGCGAATTGCCGGATTACCCAAGCGCAACGCTGACTAGCACGTTAAGCGCGGGCAGCACATCAGCCAGCATTAGCGGCACATCGTTTTGGCCGAGCAAGGGCGGCTTTTGGGTGGGGCCGAATGGCTCAGGGCAATCGTGGGAGTATATCAGCTATCCGAGCAAGTTTAGCAGCCTGCAACGGGAGACAACCACAGGCGAACAAACTGGCAACCACAGCGCGGGCGCAACGTGTCGCTTTTGGTGGCCTGTGGATACCAACGATGGCCGGTTGCACCTGACCGAAGAAATGGACGACAATCTCTGCACGGTCACTTGGCGCGCCGAGATCGGCGGTGTGCTAATCCCACAAGCGGCCATGCGCAATCACCACCTGATTGTAGTGCAAACCCGTACCAGCATCGGCGCACTATACACTAACTTCTTGGTGGGTTGGCTTGACCAAATCCGTGTCAACGATGACGCCAAACGGTACAGCGAATGGAGTGCCAGAATCATCAGCAGTGCCGAAATGTTGCGCCGCCAACAGGTCAATGGCTTGCAGGTTGGCGATCTCGACATGGCGAAGAAAGGCAATGCGCAGGGGTCAACGCCGTTGGGGAGTCCGTACAAAGAACGCAATGTAGGCGATTATGTGGCGGCGAATCCATCCTTTGAGGCCGGTTCCACGATTGACGACGACGAGGGCACGCTATGGATTGCCGAGCGCTACATGGGTGACTATAACACGCCAGCGCCGAATCAAGACCCGCTCAACTATCCACCGACCAAGGCGAATACCGAGGTTCTGTTTACCCAAGTCTACTGCAATCCACCGGCGGGTCAAAGCGGCGGGCGGCGTTGGATTGAGTTGACGGCTATCAGCAATGTGAACGTCATCAGCTACCAAATCTTTAACGCTAACGGTACGGGCAGTAGCGATTACATCACCATCAATCCCGGCAACATGGGGACGGGTGATCACATCCTGATCGTGGAGGATAAAGACGTATTTGGTAGCGAAAATCCCTTACACCGGGAGGCGGCAATTTACGAATATCCCAACTTTTTCGCAAATATGTCGCCCGCATCCGGCGAACTATCCATCCGCTACACGCCAAGCGGCGCGCCTAACGCTTGGCTGACCAACATTAAGTGGGGCGACAATACCCGCAGTCAACCCCACGTAGACGGTAACGGTCCTGGCTTTTGGTCTGGGCCGCGCATTGCCTCCCCAGGGCAAGGCGAGACCCTACGCTATGTCTACGCCGACCCAGGCGGCACGCCCCAATGTAAGGATTACTGGCGCGTATCGAACGTGCAGAGCCCTGCCTACGACATCGGCACCAGCCCAGACCAGTGGCTGCAAATTGAGTTGGCGGGCATCGGGCTAATCTTGCGCGACGACATCACGGCCACGCATCCGGCAACCGGTGAAGTGCTGTACATCAACGATGCAAGCGGACCCAACACCGGCGGCTTGGCGAGTAGTGGCACGCTCCAGATCGGGAGCGAACAAATCAGCTACAGCACCAAGTACACATATGGCGTGCTTGTCTCCGCACGCGGTGCAAGTGGCACCACGCCGGCGGCGCATGCGGCCAAAGACGTGGTGTATGTCATGGATGGTGGCGTAGCAACGGATGCCGCGCCGATTAAACGCATTGCTTGGACGCGGCAAGGCGGCACGATTTACCCAAACAGCTTCCATCTCAAATGCAGCAACTTGCCCACCGGCGCACGCACGCCTGACAATGGTTCTGACTATGTGGCGGATTATGTAGACCTGGCCGCGGTGAGCAGTTACGCCTCATCGACCTATTCGCTCAACCTATCGCCCGCTAAGCGGATCAAATTCCTACTGATGACCATTGCGCGCATGACCGAAAACCCAGGCAGGCCACGCGTCAACACCATCAGCGCCTTTGCGGACGAAGCCTACTACAACCCTGACACTTGGCTAACCGGATCACAGACGTGCGGCGACATCATTACCAAACTGCTACAAAGCGGCAACATTCCAGACGGCGCAATTATTGTCAGCGGATACGATGCGCCCGCACCGAGCAAGACCGAACTCGCCAACGATGACGGTTGGACGCTGATCACAGATTTCTGTGATTACACAGGAACTAGGGTCATTTGTGGGCGTGACAGCAAGTTTACCATCACGGCTGACACCGCAGCATTCTGGGAGTCAAGCGTCTATTCAGCATCGAACACTTGGAACAGGGCCACAGCGTCAACGATTGAGCAGCAATGGCAAAGCCACGGCAATGTCTCGCAGGTGTCGCTCAAGTGGCAGAGCGCAGACGGTTCAGCGAGTGGGACCGTGGTCTATCCTGAGACGGGGGATTTTTTGGGCAAAGTGCTAGAGCTTGGACCGTTGATTTATCCCAACAGCGCAAGCGCGCAACTGTCAGCGATGCGCCGCTACATCATCAACAAGTATCCGTACACGCTGCATGTGGATTGCGCTGATGCGGTCATGGACTTGCGCCCCGGCACAATGCACCTACTCAACTGGCAGATTGACAGCAGCATGACGGCGTTATCTCGCTACTACATCGGGCGGGCGGTTGACCATAGCATCGACTGGATTACCGACCCAGTGACAAGCGCCAAGGCGTTGGTGTGGTCAACAAGTTTGGAAGATATACAGATAGATCGGGCAGGTGGGTTTTAAATGTTGCAGGCCAGTCCTTCCCTGGCTCTGTTATCAGCGGTGCGCTTGGGCCTGATTGTGAGCTAACACCTTCGTATCACAGCATTCCGCTCCTAGCCCCACAAGAACGAGGTGTCATATCGCCACCGTCGCTGCAACATTTGAGCTTAGTATAACACGGAAAACTTATGCCATCAAGAGCATTTACACTTAGTAAAACACGGCTACAATCGAACAAGCTAACCCGCACGCTGCGCAGCAATTTTAGCGCACAGCCTGACGTGCGCAGTGCGGCGGTGCTAGGCAACAAGCTTATAGCCGTGGGCGGGTCACTGTACGATAGCACTGTAGGCAGTGATGAAGTCGGTAACGCCGTCGCGGTGGTCAATGTGGGCAGACCGGCGGCGGCAGTCTATGCGCCATCTTCGGGTGGTGCGGCGGTTGTGTCTGTCAGTGGTAGCAGCGGCGGGGGAAGCGGCGCGACATCATTTAGCCAACTAGCAGGCACAATCAGCGACGGACAAGCGCCGCAGTTCCTTAAGACGGACGGCAGCCGTGCGCTTCTGGGCAATCTTTTGGCCACAGATGGCGTAACGATTGACGGTGTGGACATCAGCGCCCACGCCGCGAATCCCAACGCACACCATAACTGGCAGCACAGCATGACATCAGCCGCCGACCACAGCTACAGCGGCGGCAATGCGCTGGATGTGTTCGGCTTGACCGCCACTAGCACCATCGGCGTATTGACGCCATCGGCAGACCCAGGCGCAGCATCGGCTATTTTGAGAACAAATAGCCTGGGCAATCTGACGCTCGAATCCTTGACCACGCCGTTGCTTAAAAGCGCCGGTGTACAAACGTGGACACCAGGCACACGCATAGAGTTGACCGCTGGCAAAGAGATTCGCACTACGGACAGCGTTACAGGGTTCCTTGGCGCAGGTTGGCGACTCACCAACACAAGCGGCCACGGCTTCTTGGATATTCGCGAGATTCAGGTAGAGGAATTACACGCTTACCAGTTCGTCGCCGACATTGAGCGCGTGCGTGTCGGCGAGACGTTCGTTACACAGTCGATGGCTATCCTGAAGGCAGACATGACCACGCCATCAATCAACAGCACAACCACAATGACCGTGGAGGACGTACCGCAGGCAGTGGGTGGCGTTTTTCTTGACAATGAGTGGGTTTTGCTCCAACTGATCGACCGCAGCGGCGGCGGCTTGACCATTGCCAGGGCCTGGGGACAGGTGGCCAGCTACGTGGACAACGGCGACGGCACACAGTCTTGGACCTACACGCACCGGCATGGCACGGTGGGCTTGACGTTCAAGGCCGGCTCTTACGTGCTTGACTTTGGTCTGTCGGGCGATGCCTACATCCATGAATCGGTCATTGATGGCGGCGGTTCGCCCTACCTACGCATGGCGACGTGGGCCACAGACCCCAGCGTCGAGGCGAACCGCACGGTGCATGTCCAACTGGGCAACCTGAACAGCATCACCGACACAGCGCTGAACCCAAGTGGCTACGGGTTGTACGCGGACAACACGTTCTTGAAGGGCAATTTCCTGACCGGCAACGGTGACATCCGCATGTACCAGGCCAGTGGGCTGAACTTCCAGCAGGGCAGCAATGAGGTTTTTGCTTCACTAGTAGACCGGCGGGCAATCCAGTGGTGGGACGATGTCGCCAACATCGGCGTGGCTGACACGCCGTCCTTCAACATCGGCGCATCGCTCCCCACAAGCGGCGGCTATGCTGGGGTCAACATGGCGGGCATTGAGTTGTTCCCAACCAATGGCCAACAGGCGATTTTATTCCAGATCGTGCATGGCGCGGGCGTTGACAACACGGCGGAAATCTACATGCAGGGCCGTTCGTCAGGTGGGACCGCTCCCCTCATTCGCTTGTCTGCGCCTGATTTAGAGTTGAATGGTACAACCACTGTAGACAAACTTTTACCGAGTAACAATGACACGCCCAACGACATCGGCGCAAATGCCAACCGTTTTGATACCATTTACGCCAACAACATTGTAGCCGGGACATTGACCGCTGACACGTCGATTGGCGCGACGCTCTCCGGCGCTATCTGGCAGAATGACGCCAGCAACATGACGATTGAGAGCGACTCATCGTCTAACCGCGTGCTGTATGTGACGAATCCCGGCGCTGGCAAGATGGATTTGAATGTAGATAATGATATTATCCTGGGCGGCCTCGTCGATGGTGTGGACGTGAGCGCGTTCAAAGCGGCCTACGATGGCCACACGCACGCCCACAGCGCGCTGACCGGGTTGACGAGTGGCGACAACCACACGCAGTATGTCCACATCTCGACGGCGCGCACGATTACGGCGCAGCATAGCTTTTCGCCGGGCAGCGCCCAAGCGCCGTTTGCGTTGGGCGCAAATGCGCAGGGGCAGACGGTCACAGGGCTAAAGGCTGACCAACTCAACAAATCCGTGTCAGCAGGTAGCGGCTTGACCGGCGGCGGCGCATTGACGAGTAACATTACCCTGGATTTACTGTGGGGAACGCCGACCATATCCACAATTACGCCAGATGCATCCGCCAACGCTGGCACGGCCACGAACCCGGCGCGCAGTGACCACACACACGCCATTGTGGCGGCTGCACCAGCGGCGAATCTGACGGTCAGCACGACCAACACCGAAGGGACAGCGACCAGCTTTGCCCGCTCGGATCACAGCCACGCCATCACGTCAAGCAGTAATCCTGGGGCGGCGGCGAGCCTGTTGGCAAGTACATCAGCGGGCGGCTTGACGTTGCAATCACTTAACATCAGCACGACCGGCAGCATTACCAGCGCCGGAGTTGTCACGATGGCCGATGACGTGGACACGGTGCATAAGTTGGGGCGCACCGCGCTAGGCCATGCCTCATACAGTGATTACGCAGCATTCAGCCATCGGGATATGAGCGCGGCGGGGCAATACGGTGTGCTACATGATCCGGTTGGCAATCTCTACCTAAACACGACGACCGGCAACATGATTTACCATCGGGTCAATAATAACGACATCTTACAAATGACTTCGCAGCGATTGAACCCAGCCGGTAGCGGGCAGATTGACCTGGGCGACTACAACCGCAAATACCGCACGCTGTTTGCTTCAGAACTCTATGTCGAGGTGTTGGTGGCGCAGTCGGTCATGGCCACCATCGGGGGACGCATCATGGTCGCACCGACGACTAAGCTAATCGCCGATGTCAATACCTATCAGAGCTATATTGATGTCAAGGATAACAGCCTGTTCAACGGCGACTATATCCGCATGGAAACCGCACCGGCGGGCGTACCACAGGCAGAATCCATGCGCGTGACCAGTGACCCCGCGACCATCACCGGCGGCTTCCGCTACAATGTCCTACGGCGAGTCAATGACACCTTTGGCATCGTGACCATCGCCAGTATGACCAACAGCCAAACGACCATTGACCTGAACGTCAACTACATCACCGGGGGCAGCTATTTCTATCTGAGCGTGGCCGGTTATCCATTGCAAGAGGCAATCCTCATCACCAGCGGGCCAACCACCATCGCGGGCGGCTATCGCTATAGCTGCACCCGCAACGTTACCGGCACGGGCGCTTTAGCCTGGACGAGCGGGGCAAAGGCAATTTACCTTTACATCGCTTGGACATCCGGTGACGCTGTGGTGAGTTTGGCGGGCGGCGCAGCCTCACTGACTACCCTCATCGCCAACATGACGAACGTCGCCACCACGATGGACGTGGGCAGTAGTGGACTCACGAATGGCGCAACCTATTTCTTGCAAACGTCAACCCAGTATGAAGCCGTCACCGTGACCAGTGCGCCTACGACCATCACCGGCGGCTATCGCTACACCGTCACGCGCAACGTCAACGGTGGCGGGGCTAAGGCTTGGTCAACGGGCGCAGGAATTCACGCCCAAAGCCAACAAACCGGACGCGGCTATATCGACTTAACCAGCACGGCCACGATCCACAATGCGCTTGGACCCACGCAGACCATCTACACGCGCACAGGCACAACGAATTGGAACGATGTGAAGCCGGTGACGACGATGGGCAACTTGCGGTCTTTTGTGGACTACACGGCTGACACGTTCGGTTGGGGCGTGGGCAATGATTTGACGCTCTCGCCAACGGGGGGCTTTAGTGGCATGACCGGCGATGCGGTGAACGGGCTAAGGCAGTTTAACACGATTACCAAGATGTATCAGAGCGGCGCAGAGGCGCTGCGCATTGCGCCAACCGACGGGATCATCATCGCTACCGGCAACGCGGCATATAATCGGATAAGATGGAAACAAAATATTACGGATGTAGCCAACATTTTCGATATTCACTCGTCAGGTGACAACACGTCAAGCACTGGGATTTTAACCACAACCGCGGCGACTGGTTCAGAGTACACCGAAATAACGACCTTTGCTCAGGGTACAGTTCAGTCATCGATCAACCTTGCTGTTTCTGGCGCGCTTGGGTCTAATTCCATTCTGGTGGCTAATCAGTACACAAGGCTTGGCGACACCAATTTTACAAAAACCTATCGCTCTCTAGCCGATGTCAGTTTTTCTGAAATATCGAGCGACCGCGGAACCTATCAACAGCTCATGTTGCTAGGCAATATGTCCGGCGGTGGCGGAGTTCGCCGCGTTGGTGTGTGGGATCGGCTACAGGTAGGCGGTGCAACCTTCCTACAAGCGCTCAACATCAATGGGGCAGTTTATTTGCAAGATATGTCAGCACCGTCCACCCCCAGCGGTGGCGGCGTGATTTATGTGCAATCAGGTAGTTTGAAATTTAAGGGCAGTTCAGGCACGGTGACAACATTAGCACCGGCATAATCAGAAAGGGTTTTATGAACAACGAACAATTACAACTCAAACACAACGACTTGCAAAACCGGCTCATCGCCACGCGGGAACGCATCCGCCAGGCCGAGGCACAACTGCAAGACCTTGCCAACGCGGAACAGCAGTTGCTAGGGGCGATTGCGGTAGTGCGCGAATTAATCCAACTGCAACCTGTTGAGACTCCAACAGTGCCAGTTGACAACCCCACACAGTAGGTGTATACTATAAAGCACGAAGTCAGTTGTGCGTGCGGCAATGCCGCTATCGGGGGAACGCACAACTGACTTTCCCTTAGTGCGGGATAGAGCAGAGGTAGCTCGTGTGGCTCATAACCACAAGGTCATTGGTTCAAGTCCAATTCCCGCGACCAACAAAAAAGAGGGCTGAGATCCACAATCTCAGCCCTCTTTTTAATTCTCGCTATACCCTCGTGCCAACTTCTTCCGTAACAACCGGCCCGCCTGGCGCTCGGCTTCCGCTTCATCCGCGCACACAATCGGCGGCCAGATGCGCGTATATTGCCCGCGTCGGCCACTAAACCGCATCACAGAGTATTCCCCATACAGGCTGCTGCCCACCACAATCCCATAAATCCGATCCTGGTTGCGGGCCGGGTACGGTGGCGAATGAGGATCCTTTGATATAGCTGGATGAAGTTATCAGTTCCCACTCTATAGTACGTCTGGCCGGTTGGCGGCTCGCTCACCTTTATTGCTGGGCCATCATTGAGCTTCGACACTGGCGACTCCTTTCCGTCTTTGTTGACCTGCGTCTGCATAGGATAAGTCTTGGATGCGCCGCCATGCCAGGTCTTGGTGATTCCGAGTATCTCGAACTGGTCGGGGTTGTACTTGTCGAGGAAGGTGATGGGCACGCCCATAACGCCGTCGTAGTCGCTGGGAATTTCTTTGTAAGTGCCCACTTCGATGGCGTTGTAGTTGTCGTACCGGTCGTAAGCCGTCTTTCCTCTCAGGTTGTTGCTGAATCGCAAATTGTCCGCCATAGTCATGAGCTGCAAGGGCTGGTGGCGGCGGCCATGATCTAGATTGGTGTACCAGCACGAGGTCGAAACGCGGGCAATCTTTTTGCCCGTCTCTTGGTTTATATGATGAAAGTGCTCCCAGTGAGCAGGCACCTCAAAAAACATCCCGATGTTGAAGTTCGTGCATCCGAACCACACCCTGTTGTCCTTGATAAGTGGGAAGATCTCCTTGTATGTGATTGCATTGGTGTTACCGATGATGAGGAACTTCTTCGTGTGCTCCACGAGCTGGGCCACGTACTGGCGGAAGAGGGAGAAGGGTGGGTTGGTGACCACGATGTCTGCCTCTTTCAGGAGTGCGACGCACTCGGGGCTGCGGAAGTCGCCGCCGGGGTACTTGTGATTGCCTTTCAACGCTATCCTAGCGGCCTTGTTTCGCTTGAGGAAAAGCTCAACGTCGGTCACGTTCGCAGCGCCGTCGCCGTTCTCGTCTTTCACATGGTCGAGGATAACAGCGAGCGCCTTGGGCTTCTGGCGATTGCCATTCCCCTCGTCGTATTCCGGGAATAAGGTGAGCTGGCCGGCGATGGGCGAACCGTCGTAGCTGGTGGCGATAAGCTTTTTGAGGCCGATCTTGTTGAAGTTGGCAGCAAAGTACTTGAAGAAGTTGCTCTCGAAGGGGTCATCGCAGTTGCAGTACACAACCTTCCCACGAAAGGTGTTAGGGTCGAACTCGAGGTAAGCCTCGATCTCCTTCTGGATGTCGATGTATTGGGTGTAGAACTCGTCCTGCTTGGCCACCTTCGCGGCGCTCATACCTTGGTTCAACGACTTGCTTTCCATAGCGCAATTGGTTTCCTTTACCTTTTCGGTGCGTTAGTCAAAAATAACCAAGTGCGACTGGAATTAAAAGGCGGATCAAGGTAGATGAGGTCAACGCTTGCGTCTTGAATATGATCACGCAGGATAGGCAGGTTGTCACCGTAGTACAGGGTATTTACGAACGACATTTGACCACCTTTTCTCTTGGCAATAAAAAACCCGCTGATTAGGCGGGTTGTGTGGGTTATTCAGTTGTCGCATGGGCTTTGTAGCGTAGGCGGCGTATGGCTTTGTAGATGTGGGTGCGTGCGGTCTGTTTGGTG
>Ga0208826_1001724_pt1 | contig 17647 bp, 6 predicted proteins | sample AD_UKC115_MetaG_FD_184451 | JGI IMG/M metagenome (GOLD analysis project Ga0208826, IMG submission 184451) | Active sludge microbial communities of municipal wastewater-treating anaerobic digesters from Hong Kong - AD_UKC115_MetaG (SPAdes)... | ecosystem: Engineered > Bioreactor > Anaerobic >...
CCGCCGCTGATCGCCGCGACCAGCGCGCGCTTGTCGACCTTGCCGACCGGAGTGGTGGGCAGGGCCGGCAGCGGCACCAGCATGTCCGGCCGCGCGTGTGTGGACACCCCGCGGTCGGTCAGGTAGCGGTTCAACTCAGCCAGTGTGACCGGTTCGTCGCGGAAAACAACCGCCGCACAGACTTTTTCGCCGAGGTACTCGTCGGGCAGCGGGATGGCGGCCACCGACCAGACAGCCGGATGGCTCAGCAGGTGCTCCTCGAGATCGAGTGCCGAAACCGTCTCGCCACCGCGATGGATGACGTCCTTCACGCGGCCGGTGACCTCGAGGTAGCCGTCGGGCCGGCGACGGACCTTGTCGCCGCTGCGGTAGAAGCCGTCCGGGGTGAAGGCGCGTTCGTTGACGGCGTCGGCATTGAAGTAGCCGTTGAGTGTGTAGGGCCCGCGTACCAGCAGCTCACCCTCGGCGCCGGGCGCGACGTCGGCCCCGGCGTCGTCCACCACCCGCAGTTCGTCATCCGCGCACAGCGGGCGGCCCTGGGTGTGGTCGACGATGTCGATCGGATCGCCCGGCCGGGTGTAGTTCAGCAGGCCCTCGGCCATTCCGAACACCTGCTGCACGCCCGGGGTCAGGGCTTCACGCACGGCCGCGGAGTCCTCGGCGGTCAGCTTCGCCCCGCCGACCTGGAGCAGTCGCAGCGTGGTCGGCACCTGGGGTTCCCACTGGCAGGCCTGGGCCCACAGCTTGGCCAGCGCGGGTACCAGGGCGGTCACCGTGACGCCGTGTCGGTTGATGGTCGCGAAGGCCGATTCCGGGCTCGGATCGGTGGTGAACACCGTGGTGGCGCCGACGCTCAGCGCGCCCAGTAGACCCGGGCAGGCCAGCGGGAAGTTGTGGGCGGCCGGCAGCGCGACGAGGTAGACGTCGTCGGCGCTCAGCCCGCACAGCCGCGCGCTGGCGGTGGCGTTGTAGACATAGTCGTCGTGCGTGCGGGGGATGAGTTTCGGGAAGCCGGTGGTGCCGCCGGAGACCAGCAGCACGGCCGGCCGATCGGTCACCTCTTCCCGCGAGCGTGCGTGTCGGTCCGCCGACACGCCGCTGCCGGCGGACTTCTGTGCACACTCGGCGATATCGGACCACGCGGTGAAGGGCCCGGGGTCGCCGTCGACCAGGACGTGCCGCAGGCCCGGATACGTCTGCTGCAGTTCGGCCGCCATGGTCCGGTGGTCGAAGCCGCTGGCGCGGTCGGGGATCACCAGCGCGACGGCGTCGCCGACCGCGGTGAAGTGGCCCAGTTCCGCGCCGCGGTGACCGGGCAGACACATCACCGGTAGCGCCCTGGCGCGCAGCAGTGCGAACAGGGCCACCGCGAACGTGTTGGTGTTGGGCAGTTGCAGTAGCACTCGGTCGCCTGCGGCGATGCCCAGCCCGCGCAGGCCGGCGGCGCCCCGGTCCGCGGCCACGTCGAGTTCGGCGAACGTGAGAGCCCCGCGAGCGTCGATGACGGCCGTCCGGTCCGGCCAGGCCGCTGCGGCGTCGCGCAGGATCGAATCGAGCGGCCGACCCGTCCAGTAGCCGGCCGCGCGGTATGCGGCCGCCCGATCCGGCGGGTACGGCACGAACCCAGCCGGGACCCCGATTTGCGTGGTCATCGCCGCGTCACCCCTTCCCGTGGGTAGGCCATGAGGTTGGATCGAATATAGGGTAGCCTCCACAAAGTTAGGCCAGCCTTTACTAATAGTTGGGAGATCCGGTGAGTGCCCCTGCGGTGAGTGCGCAGGCCATCCGTGCTGAGGTCGCCGAACTCCTCGGAGTCGCCCCGGAGTCCGTGGCGCCCGACGACGACCTGATCGGCCAAGGGCTCGACTCGATCCGGATGATGACGCTGTCCGGGCGGTGGCGCCGGCAGGGCCTCTTGATCGACTTCCAGCGGCTGGCCGCCGAACCCACCGTCAGCGCATGGGCCGCCCTGCTCGGCAGCACCGAACCGGTAGACCCCGGCACACCGGCCGCCCATGTGGACGCCGATACCGACCCGGGTGCCCCGTTCGCGCTGGCCCCGATGCAGCACGCAATGTGGGTGGGCCGCAACGACAATCAGCAACTCGGGGGCGTCGCGGGACATCTCTACGTCGAGTTCGACGGGATCGGTGTCGACCCGCAGCGGCTGCGGACCGCCGCGGCGGCCCTGGCCCGTCGGCACCCCATGCTGCGGGTCGAGTTCCTGCCGGACGGCACGCAGCGGATCGGCCAGCGCGGGTTGCCGGTGACGGTCGGGGACCTGCGGGAGCTCGACGCGGCCGGCGCCGACGAACGGCTGCGGCAGCTCCGCGAGACCAAGTCACATCAGCGTCTCGACGGCGAGGTGCTGCAGCTGACGCTGACACAACTACCCGGCGATCGGACCCGCCTGCACGTCGATCTCGACATGCAGGCCGCCGACGCCGTCAGTTACCGCACCTTGATGAGTGACCTGGCCGGGCTCTACCGCGGCGCGCATCTCGACGACCTGGGTTACACCTACCGCGAATACCGCACCGCGATGACCGGCCGCTCCGGCCCGCAACCGAGCGAGGCCGACCGGCAGTGGTGGGCCGACCGGCTGGCCGAACTGCCCGGCGCGCCGGCCCTCCCACAGGTACCCGAGCCCGAGCAGGCCGACCCGCAGCGCACCACCCGGCGCTGGCATCTACTTGACCGGGATACCCGAGATTCGCTGTACGACAACGCCCGTCGGCGTCGCATCACCCCCGCGATGGCCGTGGCCGCTTCGTTCGCCGGCACGCTGCGGCGCTGGGCCGACACACCCCGGTTCCTGCTCAACGTGCCGCTGTTCGGCCGCGAGCCGTGGCATGCCGACGTCGACAAGCTGGTCGGCGACTTCACGTCCTCACTGCTGCTCGACGTCGACCTGACCGATACCCGCACCGCCGCCGATCGGGCCGTCGCCGTGCAGGACTCGATGCGCCGGGCCGCGGGACACGCGGGCTACCCGGGCCTGTCGGTGCTGCGCGACCTGGGCCGGGCCCGCGGGCACCAGGTGTTGGCGCCGGTGGTGTTCACCAGCGCGCTGGGTCTGGGCGAGTTGTTCGGCGCCGAGGTCACCGACACCTTCGGGACACCGGTCTGGATCATCTCGCAGGGCCCGCAGGTGCTCCTCGACGCCCAGGTCACCGAATTCGACGGCGGGGTCCTGGTGAACTGGGATGTCCGCGAGGACGCCTTCCGGCCCGGAGTGATCGACGCGATGTTCGCCCACCACGTCGCCGAGCTGAACCGCCTGGCCGCCGGTGCCGCAGCCTGGGACGCCGACGACCCGCCCGCGGTCACCGACGTGCAGCGCGCCCGGCGCGATGCGCTGAACTCGGTCACGACGCCGCCGTGCCCCGACGCCCTGCACGACGGGTTCTTCGCCACCGCGGCCCGCACCCCCGATGCCACGGCGGTGCTCAGCAGTTTTGGCTCGTGGACCTACCGTGAACTGCGCGATCAGGTGCTCGCGGTGGCCGCGGCCCTGCGTCGGAGCGGAGTGCGACCCGGTGACGTCGTCGCCGTCATGGGACCCAAGACGGCCGAACAGATCCCGGCGTTGCTGGGGATCCACAGCGCCGGCGCGGTCTACCTGCCCATTGGTCCCGATCAGCCCGCCGAACGCGCGGAGCGGATCCTGGTCACCGCGGGTGTGCGGTGTGGCCTGGTCTGCGGGCCGCAGAACCTGGCGTTGCCGGTGCCGTCGAGCACGGTGGCCGAAACGCTGCGGGACGGAGCGCCCCGGGTCGGCGAAACCACGCCCGCCGCAATCGATCCCGCGCAGGTGGCCTACATCCTGTCGACCTCCGGGTCGACGGGTGAACCCAAGGCCGTCGAGGTCACCCACGCGGCGGCGATGAACACCGTCGAATTCATCAACTCCCACTTCGGGCTGGGCCCGGCGGCCCGCTGCCTGGCACTGTCCACCCTGGAGTGCGACCTGTCAGTGCTCGACATCTTCGGCACCCTGCGCGCCGGCGGTTCGATCGTGGTGGTCGACGAGGAGCACCGGCGCAACCCGGACAGCTGGGCCGAGCTGATCCGCCGGCACGGGGTGAGCGTGCTGCACTTCATGCCCGGCTGGCTGGAGATGCTCGCCGAAGTCGCTGCCGGACAACTCGATTCGGTCCGGGTGATACCGACCGGCGGCGACTGGGTCCGACCGGAACTGGTCCGGGCGTGGCGGGCACTGGCACCCTCGGTCCGGTTCGCCGGACTGGGCGGGGCCACCGAAACCGCGACCCACAACACCATCTGCGAGCCCGGCGACATCCCGCCGGCCTGGATGTCGGTGCCACTGGGCCGTCCGCTGCCCAACAACGCCTGCCGAGTGGTGGCCGGCGACGGGACCGACTGTCCCGACTGGGTGCCCGGCGAGTTCTGGGTGGCCGGCCGTGGCATCGCCCGCGGCTACCGCGGCCGGCCGGATCTGACGGCCGAACGGTTCGTCGAGCATGACGGTCGAACCTGGTACCGCACCGGCGATCTGGTGCGCTACCTGCCCGACGGCCTGATCGAGTTCGTCGGCCGCACCGACCACCGGGTCAAGATCAGCGGCTACCGCGTCGAACTCGGCGACGTGGAGAAGGCCCTGACGCGGATCGCCGGGGTGGACGGTGCGGTGGCCGCGGTGCTACCGGCGGCCGGCGACCGGCCCGGTGCCAGCGACCGGCTGGCCGCCGTGGTGCGCCTCGGCGACCCGGGCCAGACCGCGGCCGGTATCACCGCGCAGCTGCGGAAATTCGTTCCGGCGCACATGGTTCCGGGCCACCTCGTGTTCGTCGAACAGATCCCGTTCACGGTCGGCGGCAAGATCGACCGGGCCGCCGTGACCGCACTGCTGGCCGGATCGACCGAACCCGATACTGCCGAACACCGCGCACCCGACGGTCCGGTCGAGCGGGCGCTGGCCGACATCCTGAGCACACTGCTGGGCCGGCGCGACATCGGCGCCGACGACGACTTCTTTTCTCTCGGAGGCGATTCGGTCCTGGCCACCGCCGCCGTCGGACAGATCCGGCAGTGGCTGCACGCACCAGCCGTGATGGTTGCCGACATCTTCGCCACCCGCACCGTCGCCACCCTGGCAGCGCTGCTGCGTGACCACGAGAGCGACCCCGATCGGCTCACCGCCGTCGCGGAGGTCTACCTCGAGGTGGCCGAAATGGATGGCGCCGAGGTGATCTCGGCCCTCGGAGCGTCATGACCGAATTCGCGCCCTGGATCAAGAGAATCGGCCCCGAAGCCGCCACCGGCGCCGGGGCTGCCAAGGGCGCTGCGCTGGTGTTCCCGCACGCCGGTGGCGCCGCCGCGGCCTACCGCAAGCTGGCGAAAGAATTGTCCGCCAACGGCGTCGACACCTACCTGCTGCAGTACCCGTGCCGGGCCGACCGGCTGGCCCATCCGGCCGCGCCGTCGATCGCGGAACTGGCGGCCCAGCTCTACGGCGCCGGCGATTGGCGTTCCGTCGCGCCACTGCACCTGTTCGGGCACTGCATGGGCGCCACAGTGGCGTTCGAGTTCGCGCGCCTCGCCGAGGCCGACGGCACACCCGTCCGGCGGCTGTTCGCCTCGGCCGGGCAGGCGCCGGTCACGATCGCCGACTCGGCGCCGCTGCCCACCACACAGCCCGGCCTGATCGCCGATCTGGTGGATCTCGGCGGCACCGATCCGCGCCTGCTCGACGACGAGGACTTCATCGAGCTCCTGGTCCTGGCGTTGCAGGCCGACTACCGCGCCCTCGACGGATACCGCTGCGGTCCGGAGGTCCGCATCGACGCCGACATCCATGCGATCGGTGGACCCGATGATCATCGGGTGACACCGGAGCTGTTGCGGGCCTGGGCAACTCACACCCGTGGCGCCTTCACCCACACCGAGTTCGACGGCGGGCACTTCTACCTCGACGGGCACCTGGCCGACGTCGCGCGACTCGTCAGCGACTGCGAGTGACCCCGAGTGATGATGTCGGCTGATCGACCCGACGATCCCGTGGTGATCGTCGGGATGGCGTTGGAGGCGCCCGGTGGGATCGAGGACGCCCACGGATTCTGGTCGCTGCTCGCCGAACAGCGCGAAGCACTCGGCCCGTTCCCGACCGACCGGGGCTGGGCGCTGCAGGACCTGTTCGCGGGATCCCGCCGCGACGGCTACAAGCCGATCCACGACCTGGGCGGATTCCTCACCGGCGCAGCATCGTTCGACCCGGAGTTCTTCGGCATCTCCCCGCGGGAAGCGGCCGCGATGGATCCCCAGCAACGGGTGGCGCTGCGGTTGGCGTGGCGCGCGATCGAGCAGGCCGGCATCAATCCCGACGACCTGGCCGGCCACGACGTCGGCTGCTACGTCGGTGCGTCGGCGCTGGAGTACGGTCCGCCGCTGTCCCGGTACTCCGAGCACAGCGGCCATCTGATCACCGGCACCTCGCTGGGGGTGATCTCCGGCCGGATCGCCTACACCCTGGACCTGGCGGGTCCGGCGCTGACGGTCGACACGTCGTGTTCGTCGGGATTGACGGCGCTGCACACCGCGGCGGGCGCACTGCACGCCGGCGACTGCGACCTGGCCCTGGCGGGTGGGGTCTGCGTGATGGGCGCGCCGGGATATTTCGTCGAATTCTCGCGCCAGCACGCACTTTCCGACGACGGGCACTGCCGGCCCTACAGTGCGCACGCCTCCGGAACCGTCTGGGCCGAAGGGGCGGCGATGTTCCTGTTGCAGCGGCGCTCCCGCGCCGAACGGGACGGCCGCCGCATCCTGGCCGCGGTCCGGGCCAGCCGGCTCAACTCCGACGGCCGCAGCGTGGGGCTGACCGCGCCCAGCGGTGACGCGCAGGCGCGGCTGTTCGGGAAGGCCATCGCGGCCGCCGGCCTCCGGCCCGAGGACGTCGACCTGGTCGAGGGCCACGGCACCGGCACCGGCCTGGGTGACCGGACCGAACTGAGGGCACTTGCCGGCACCTACGGGGCGACCGCGCCGGGCCGGGGCGCCCTGCTGGGATCGGTGAAGTCGAACATCGGCCACACCCAGGCGGCCGCCGGGGCGCTGGGCCTGGCCAAGGTGCTGATCGCCGCCGACCGCGGCTTCATCCCCCCGACCCTGCACGCCGATCAGCCGAGCCGCGAAATCGACTGGGACACCCAGGGGCTGCGGCTGGCCGACAAACTGACCCCGTGGCCGGCCCGGGACGGCCGCCGGATCGCGGCGGTGTCGGCGTTCGGGATGAGCGGCACCAATGCGCATCTCGTCGTCGAGATGCCGGTAGAGATGCCGGATCGGTCGGTGGCCTGATGGACGCGCGCTCCTGGCCCGATGGCCGCACACCGGTTCTGTTGACCAGTCATGCCCCGGATCTGCTGGCCGCCGACGCCGAGGCCCTGGCCGGTTACCTGGACCGCAGGCCCGCCGACCCACCCGCGGTGGCCGCACACCTGCAGGCCACCCGCCGGATCCGGCGGCACCGCGCGGTGATCCGCGCCGCTGACCCCGCCGAACTGCGGGCCGGACTGAATGCCGTCGCCGCCGGCGCTGACCACCCGCTGGTCGTTCGCGGCACCGAATTACCCAGGGCCCGGGTGGCTTTCGTCTTCCCCGGCCAGGGCAATCAGTGGCCCGGCATGGGTCGCGACGCCTACACCGCGCTGCCGGACTACCGGGCAGCCGCCGAGGAGTGCGGGGCCGCGTTCACCGCCGCCGATCTGCCCACCCCCGTGCGCTACCTCACCGGCCACGACGGGACGGCCTTCGCCGAGATCGAGATCGAGGGCGCACAGTTCATCCACCACGTCGCGCTGGCCTCGGTGTGGCGCGCCTGCGGGGTGCTGCCGGACCTCACCATCGGCCACAGTCTCGGCGAGGTGGCCGCCGCGCACGTCGCGGGTGCGCTGAGCCTGGCCGATGCGGTCCGCATCGTGGCGACCCGCGCCAGTGTCGTGGACCGGCTCACCGGTGACCACGCCGTCGCCGCGCTGGGCATCGGTGCGGCCGCCGCGCAGGAACTGGTCGAGGCGACGCCGGGCTGGCTGGAACTGTCCGTGGTGAACGCCGAGAACGCCGTCGCCGTGTCCGGTGAGCGCGCGGCGGTGCGGGCTCTGGTCGAGGCGGTTCGCAGCCGTGGTGGATTGGCTCGCGAGATCACCGTCAACTTCCCCGTCCACACCAGCGTCCTGGAACCGCTGCGCGACGAGCTGCACCCGCTCTGGCCGGCGGGTGGATTCACCGACACCGCAGTGCAATTCATCGGCGGTGCGACGGGAGCCGTGGTGACCGCAGGCACGCCGTTCGCCGAGTACTGGTACCGAAACCTGCGTGACATGGTGCGCTTCGACCGCGCCGTCGAATCGGCCATCGGCCACGGTGCCGGGATCTTCGTGGAGATGTCGGCCCATCCGGCGCTGCTGTTCGCCACCGCTCAGGTTGTCGGTGACCGCCCGGCGGTACTGGTGGGGTCCGGCCGCCGCGATGCGGCCCTGCCCGACGAGCTGTCGGCCGGCCTGGCGGCCGTGGCTGCCGCCGACCCCACCCAGGGGTGGCGCGCACGCCGGCCGGCTGGGGCATTGCGGGACTTCCCGGGCGCCGTGATGCGCGCCGAGCACTTCTGGCTGGCGCCCGAGCGGGAACCGCTCGCCGCACCCGACCTGACCACCACGGTGGAGCGGTGGACCGAAATCGAACCCGCGCAGCACCTCTCGCGCATCGGTGTGGCCGTCGTCGCGCTGGGGCCCGGGATGGTGGGCGCCGCCGTGCAATCGGCCCTGCAACAACACCCGGTTGCCCGGATCGTGCCGTCCGAGCATGCGGAGCTGCTGATCGTCGTCGCGCCCGACGGGCTCGACGACCCGGACCCGGTGCGAACCACCGCGGCATTGGCGGCGCTGACCGGGGCCGGGCTGCTGGGTTATGCCGAGGACATCGGAAATAGCTGTCGCACAGTGTGTCTGGTCACCGTTCGGGGTGAACAGGTCGACGCCGGCGATCCACCCGCCGGCCCCGGTCACGCCGCGCTGGCCGCCATGCACCGTAGCGTCGGTCTCGAGCATCCCGGTGTGGCCTTCGACCAACTGGATCTGCCGTCGGCGGACGCCGATCCGGTTCGGGTGCTCGATGCGCTGCTGGGTTCGTCGGGGACGCGGGCGTTGCGCGCCACGGGTGAGCGATCGATCCTGTGGCACCGCAGCTTCATCGAGGCCGCCGAACCAGCCCGACGGGAGCCGAACCTCGACGACGTCGTCATCACCGGTGGGTCCGGCGGCATCGCGATCCACTGCGTGCGGGCACTGGTCGCCCGCGGCGCCCGGCGCATCGTGCTGCTCAGCCGGCGCCCGATCGACCCGGCGACCCTGGCCGCGCTGAGCGGTGGGCAGCCGACCGAACTGGTGTCGGTGGCGTGCGACATCCGGGACGAAACCGCCGTGGCCGCCGCGGCGGACCGGTACGGTGCCGCCGGCGCCACCCTGATCATCCACGCCGCCGGCACCGCCGAATTCCGCTGCGCCGCGGCGCTCGATGCGGCAACCGTCGCCGATACCTTCGGCGCGAAGGTCCTGGGCCTGGCGAACCTCACCCGGCACTGGCCGCTGCGCGACGACACCCGAATCCTGTTGTGCTCCTCGGTATCCGGGCTGTGGGGCGGGAGCGGGCACGCCGCCTACGGCGCGGCGAACCGGGTGCTGGACGTGCTGGCCGCCCAGCTGCGCGCCACCGGTCGTGACTGCTCGGCCCTGCGTTTCGGACTGTGGGACGCGCCGTCGGCGATCGTGGACGAGACCGAGGCCGCCAACATCACCCGATCGGGACTGCGGCCCATGGACCCCGGCTCGGCGGTCGACGCCATGCTCGGCGGCCGGCCCGGCGACCCGTTGATCTACGCCGCCGACGCCCGGCGCCTCGGACTGTTCCTGGACCGGCAACAGGTGGAGAACCCAGCCCAGCCGGCCACCGACGCCGCCAGCGTGGTGCGGACCGAACTGGCCGCGGTGCTCAATCTCGGTGCGGGGACCGTCGACCTCGGCGAATCCCTCTTCGACCTGGGTGTCGATTCACTGCTGGCGCTGGATCTGCGAAAACGCCTGAAAGGCCGGCTGGGCCGCACGGTGGCCCTGGCCACCCTGCTCAGCGGGGTCACCGGCAATCAGATCGTCAGCGAGCTCGAACAACAGAAGGTGGACCACGCGTGACGGACGTGACCGACATGGACAACCGGATCGACGCCGGCCGGCGCGAGCTGATGCGTCGGCGCCTGGCCGAACGCGGACTCGCCGCGTCGCCGGCGGCCGCTGCGCCCGAGCCCGCCGGACTGTCCGCCGGGCAGCGCCGAATGTGGTTCGTCGCCCAGGCCGACCCCAGCGGAGCCATACTCAACGTCGCTGTGTCGTACCGGATCACCGGTCCCGTCGACGTCGACCGGCTGCGCGCAGCAGTCGGTGCCGTCGCGCGCCGGCACGCCGCACTGCGGACCACCTACCGGACCGACGACAACGGCGACCCGCAACCGGTCGTGCACGACGAGTTGGCCGTCGGTTGGGCGGTACACGACCTGACCGACCTGGCCGGGACGCCGGCGCAGCGACTTCGGCTGGAGGTGCTGGCCCAGCGGGAGTTCGGCGCCCCGTTCGACCTGACCTCGGACGCGCCGCTACGGATCACGCTGTTGCGCACCGCCGCCGACGAACTGATCATGCTGCTGGTCGCCCATCACATCGCCTGGGACGACGGGTCGTGGGCGGTGTTCTTCACCGATCTGACCCGCGCCTACACCGATGCGCCACTCGGGCCCCCGACCCAGCCCGCCGAAGACCACCGGAGCGACACCCAACGCGATGCGGACCTGTCCTACTGGCGGGACATGATGACCGATCCGCCCGAGCCGCTGGAACTCCCGGGTCCCAGCGGATCGCTGGTGCCGACCACCTGGCGCTCGGCGACCACGACGCGGCACCTCTCGGCTCGGACCACCGCGCGGGTCGCCGAGCTGGCCCGCGCGACCGGAGCCACGCCGTACATGGTGCTCCTGGCGGCGTTCGGCGCGACCGTGTTCCGCTACACCCACACCGGCGACTTCCTCGTCGCGACCCCGGTGGTCAACCGCGGCGCGAGCGCCGAGGACACGATCGGCTACTTCGGCAACACCGTGGCGATGCGGATGCGGATGCGGGCCGAAACGACGTTCGGCGAACTGCTCGCCGATACCCGCGAGACCGCCCTGGGCGCCTTCGCCCACCAGCGCATCGATCTCGACCGAGTGGTCCGGGAGCTCAATCCGGACCGCCGGCACGGCGCCGAACGGATGACCCGGATCAGCTTCGGGTTCCGCGAAGCCGATGGCGGGGGATTCCAGCCGCCGGGAGTGCGCTGCGAGCGGGCCGATCTGCGCGGCCATCTCACGCAGCTGCCCCTGGGCTTCATGGTCGAGTTCACCGCCGACGGAGCGGTGGTCGAGGCCGAACACCTCGTCGAGATCCTCGATCCCGCTCTGGTCACCCAGCTGCTGGACCACTTCGTCGTGCTATTGGAATCCGCACTGGCGCAACCGGATACCCCGCTGTGCCGGCTCGAGCTCATCGACCCGGCGGGACTGCGCTGGCTGCACGAGGTGTCGGCCGGGGAGCGCTTCGACACCGAGCCCGCCACCCTGGCCGGCCTGATCGAGGCCCAGGTGGCCCGCACACCCGATGCGGTGGCCGTCGTCTACGAGGGCCACCGGCACACCTACGCCGAGATCAACGCCGCCGCCAACCGGGTGGCCCATCGGCTGATCGCGAGGGGGATCGGTGCCGAGGACCGGGTCGCGGTGCTGCTGGACAAGTCGGTCGAGCTGATCGTGACGGCCCTGGGAGTGGCGAAGGCCGGTGCGGTGTACCTGCCCGTCGATCCGACCTACCCGGCCGAGCGGCTCGACTTCATCCTGGGCGACTGTGACGCGAAATGCGTGGTGCGGGAGCCGATGACCGATCTGGACGGCGAGCGGTCGGACAATCCGACCGACGCCGACCGGGTCCGGCCGCTGACGCCCGACAGCACCGCCTACCTGATCTACACCTCGGGTACGACGGGCCAGCCCAAGGGCGTCCCGGTGCCGCACCGGCCCATCGCCGAATACTTCGTCTGGTTCCGGGGCGACTACGGGGTGGACGCCGACGACCGGCTGCTGCAGGTGGCCTCGCCGAGCTTCGACGTCTCCATCGCCGAGGTGTTCGGCACCCTGGCCTGCGGGGCCCGTGTCGTCGTGCACCGCCCCGGTGGACTGTCCGACATCGGCTACCTGACCGACCTGCTGCGCGACGAGGGCATCACCGCAATGCATTTCGTGCCGTCACTGCTCGGGCTGTTCCTGTCGCTACCCGGTGTCAACCAGTGGCGCACCCTGCAACGGGTGCCGATCGGCGGCGAACCGCTGCCCGGTGAGGTCGCCGACAAGTTCCACGCCACCTTCGACGCGTTGTTGCACAACTTCTACGGCCCCACCGAAACGGTGGTCAACGCCAGCCGGTTCAAGGTCGAGGGCAAGCAGGGCACCCGCATCGTGCCGATCGGCACACCCAAGATCAACACCACCATGTACCTGCTCGACGACGCCCTGCAGCCGGTGCCGGTGGGAGTGATCGGCGAGATCTACATCGGCGGAACGCATGTGGCACGTGGCTACCACCGCCGTCCCGGCCTGACCGCGGAACGATTCGTCGCGGACCCGTTCGCCCCCGGCGCCCGGATGTACCGCTCGGGGGATCTTGCGCGGCGCAACGCGCACGGCGACATCGAGTTCGTCGGCCGCGCCGACGAACAGGTCAAGATCCGCGGCTTCCGCATCGAACTCGGCGACGTGGCCGCCGCGATCTCCGTCGACCCCAGTGTGGGCCAGGCCGTCGTGGTGGTCAGCGAGTTGCCCGGACTGGGCCGCAGCCTGGTCGGGTATCTCACGCCGACGGCCGGAGAACCATCGGAAAGTGTTGATGTAGAACGGATCCGGGCCAGGGTGGCGGCCGCTTTGCCCGAGTACATGGTGCCGGCCGGGTACGTCGTGCTCCCCGAGATCCCGATCACCGCGCACGGCAAGATCGATCGGTCGGCATTGCCGGAGCCCGAGATCGCCGTCGGCACACCGTTCCGCGAACCGTCCGGTGACACCGAACGCCGGCTGGCCGAGCTGTTCGGAGAACTGCTCGGACGTGACCGGGTGGGCGCGGACGACTCGTTCTTCGAACTGGGTGGACACTCCCTGCTCGCCACGAAACTCGTTGCGGCGGTGCGGAGAACCTTCGGTCTGGACATCGGCGTCAGGGAGGTCTTCGAGCTGTCCACCGTGGCGATGCTGGCCGCCCACCTCGACGGCCCGGACGCCCGGCGGGTCCGGCCGCCCCTGACCGCGGCACCCACCGGGGACGGGGCACGGGGCCCGGCGCCGCTGTCGTCGGCCCAGTTGCGCAGCTGGTTCGCCTACCGGGTGGACGGCCCGAGTGCGGTCACCAATATCCCGTTCGCGGCCGAACTGCGTGGCCCCTGGGACATCGACGCCGCCCTGGCGGCCATCTCCGACGTTGTGACCCGGCATGAGATCCTCCGGACCACCTACCGCGAGATCGACGGTGTGCCACACCAGATCGTGCACTCGCCGGCCGCGGTCCCGGTGCGCCGGGCCACTGCCCCGCACGGCGGCGACGTCGATGCCTGGCTGACGAGTGAGCTGGACCGCGAACGCACCCAGGTCCTGGACCTCGAGCAGGACTGGCCCATCCGGGCGGCGGCGTTCAGCACACCCGACAAGCACGTGCTCTCCCTGGTGCTGCACCACATCGCCGGCGACCACTGGTCGGCCGGGGTGTTGTTCACCGATCTGGCCACCGCATACCGGGCGCGGCGCCGCGGCATCGCGCCGGACTGGGCGCCGCTGCCGGTGCAGTACGCCGACTTCGCGGCGTGGCAGACCGCGCTACTGGCCGGTGACGCGGGTCTGGCCGAGCCGCAGCGGGAGTACTGGCGGAACCAGCTGGCGGGCTCGGCGGCCGGACTTCCCACGCCCGGCGGTGCTCGGCGGCGCTGCGGGTGCGACCGAGTTCCACCTCGACGCCGGGCTGCGCGACCAGTTGGCCGCGCTGGCGCGGGACCTCGGCGTCACCGAGTTCATGTTGCTGCAGAGCGCTGTCGCGGTGGCCCTGCACAAGGCCGGTGCCGGAGCCGACGTGCCGATCGGCACCCCGGTCGCCGGACGTACCGTCGCCGAACTCGACGATCTGATCGGGTTCTTCATCAACATCCTCACGCTGCGCAACGACCTGCGCGGCGATCCGACGCTGCGCGAGGTGCTGCTGCGCGGCCGCGACACCGCCCTGGGCGCCTACGCGAACCAGGACCTGCCGTTCGATCAGGTGGTCGACGCCGTCGGCCCGGTGCGTTCGCTGTCGCGCAACCCGCTGTTCGGGGTCGTCGTCCACGTCCGGGATGAGCTGCCGGCCGATCAGGTGATCGACGCCACCCCGGACGGCGAGATCACCTTCACCGCACTGGAACCCACGTTCGACGCCGCGCATGCGGATTTGTCGGTGAACTTCTTCGCCGGGCCGGCCGGCTACCGGGGTCACGCCATCTACCGGACCGAGCTCTACCGTCCCGAGACCGCGGACCGGTTCGTCGGCTGGCTGCGCCGTGTCCTCGAGGCGTTGGCGTACCACCCCGATCTGCGGCTGGCCGACCTCGACGTCGCCGATCCGGCCGAACGTGCCCGGATCGCGGACTGGAGCCGTCGCGGCGGTGTCCGGGTGCTGGGGCCCGATCTGCGGCCGGTGCCCGTCGGTGTGGTCGGCGAGGTGTATCTCGACGGCGCACTGGCGGGGGCCCGGCTGCCGGGCGCCCCGGACAACGCGGTCCGGTTCGTGCCCGATCCGGCCGGCGCACAACCCGGTTCACGGCTGTTCCGGACGGGGGAGCAGGCTCGCTGGGACGACGACGGGCAGCTCGAGCTGGTGGCCCGCGCCGCGATCGTGGAAGCTATTGCCGCCCGGTCGGTCCGGTCGGACGAGGCGCCGGCCACCGGCACCGAACAGACGCTGGCCGGCATCCTTGTCGCGGTGCTGGCGGGAAGCGACGTCGGTGCGCCGCCGGACGGGCGGATCGGCCGGCACGACGACTTCTTCGAGCTGGGTGGCGACAGTATCCTGGCGGTCCAGGTGGCGGCCCGGGCCAAGGACGCCGGCCTGAAGCTGACCGCGCGGATGGTGTTCGAGCACCCGGTGCTGGCCGAACTGGCCGCCGCCATTGATATCTCGGCCAGCGCCGAATCCTCGGCCGAGACGGACACCGCGGTCGCGCCGATGGCCGCATCCGGGCTGTCGGCCGGCGAGCTGGCCGAGCTGACCGCGTCCTGGGATTCGCCGTGACCGCGTCACCCACGGCTCCGGTGGCGAAGGCGGTGATCGAGGACGTCCTCGCGCTCAGCCCGTTGCAGCAGGGCCTGTACTCCATGGCAACGCTGGGCGACCCGGACGCCGACAACCCGTACGTCATCGCGATGGCCGCCGACATCAGCGGTTCACTCGACGCGGAACTGTTGCGGCGTTGCGCCGCAGCCATGTTCGATCGCCATCCCAATCTGCGGGCCAGCTTCCTGCATGGCAACCTCAGCAAGCCGGTCCAGGTCATCCCGGACCGCGTCGAGGTGCCGTGGCGCACCGTCACTGCCACCACCGGGCAAGTCGCGGCCATCGAAGCGGCCGAACGCCGCCGGCCCTTCGACGTGGCGCGCGGGCCGTTGATCCGGTTCCTGTTGATCGAACTGCCCGACGCTGCCTGGCATCTGGTGATCGTTGCGCACCACATCGTGATCGACGGCTGGTCGCTGCCGCTGTTGATCGCCGAGCTGATCACGCTCTACGACGCCGCCGGCGACCCCGCCGCACTGCCGCCGGCGCCGCGGCCCTACCGCGACTACATCGGCTGGCTGGCCGGCCGCAACGCGGACGACGGGCGCGGAATGTGGCGCGAACACCTGGCCAATGTGGACGGACCCACGCTGCTCGTGCCGGCCCTGACCGGCACGGCGCCGGCGCCGGGGCTGCCGCAGCGCACCGAGATCCGGCTACCGGCCGCCCCGACCGCGGAGTTGGCCGAGGCCGCCCGGGTGCGCGGCGTGACGCTCAACGCGGTGGTCCAACTCGCTTGGGCGACAATTCTTTCCGTCCTGACCGACCGCGACGACGTCACCTTCGGGGTGACGGTGTCGGGCCGACCCGAACAACTCTCCGGCGTCGAGACCATGGTCGGATTGTTCGTCAACACCATTCCGCTCCGGGTCCGGCTGAGCCCGATGGAACCCGCCGGCACGCAGTGTGTCCGGCTGCAGCACAGCGCCGCCGCGCTGCGCGAGCACAGTTACCTGCCGCACGCGGAGCTTCGTGCGCTGGCGGGAGTCGGCGAGCTCTTCGACACCCTGCTGGTCTACGAGAACTTCCCCGCCGGAGCGGTGGTGGGCGCCGACGGCTTCCGCGCCAACGGCGCGACCTTCCGCCCCACGGCGCTGGAGAGTCTGTCGCACTTCCCGGTGACCATCGCCGCGCACCTGTCCGCCGGCGAACTGGTCGTGCTGGTCGAGGTACTCGACGGCGCGCTGGGCGAGCTGGATCCCGCCGAGCTGGGCCGGCGGGTGATCGCCGTGGCGCAGCGTCTCATCGAGGGCTGGGATCGGCCGCTGCGCGAGGTCTCGATCCTGCTCGACGAGGAGGACGTCACTGGATCTGTTCTGCCGCCAGTGCGCGAAAGTGCGAGAAGATCACGCTGTGAGCGCGGAACAGATCAGGAGGGCATCACCGCGCGTATCGCCGCGGTCGCCTCCGGGCAGCCTGATGCACCCGCATTGAGTTGGGACGGCGGCCAATTCAGCTATCTCGAACTGACTCAGGCTGCCGGGCAGCTGGCCGCGCTGCTGACCGAACGGGGAATTCGGGCCGAAGACCCGGTGGCGATCCAACTGCCACGGGGACCGCGCTACGTGGTGGCCATGCTGGCGGTGCTCGCGGCCGGCGGGATGATCGTGCCGCTGGACCCGACCATGCCCGCTGACCGGATCGCCGACATCCTCGCGCAGACCGGGGATCCGATGGTCGTCGACGACGCGATCGTGTTCCAGGCGGAGGCAGCGAAAGGGGCTGCGGGAGACGCATTCCGGCCCGTTCCGATCGCGCCCGGGCAGGCCGCCTACGCGGTGTTCACCTCGGGCACCACCGGTCGCCCCAAGGGCGTCGTGGGTACGCACCGGGCGGTGCTGGCCTACGGCGATGACCACATCAGGCACGTACTGGGCCCGGCCGCCGAGCGGCTGGGCCGGCGGCTGCGTGTCGCGCACGCCTGGTCCTTCACCTTCGACGCGGCCTGGCAGCCGTTGATCGCCCTGTTCGAAGGGCATTGCGTGCACATCGTGGGCGACGACGCACAGCGCGATGCCGAGGCGCTGGTCGGGATGATCCGGCGAGCCGGGATCGACATGATCGACACCACGCCGTCGATGTTCGCCCAGCTGCACCACGCCGGGCTGCTCACCGAAGTGCCGCTGACCGTCCTCGCGATGGGCGGCGAAGCGGTGAAATCATCTACCTGGCAACAGATCCGAGAGATCTGCGGAGCCACCTCCATG
>Ga0208826_1001728_pt1 | contig 17617 bp, 33 predicted proteins | sample AD_UKC115_MetaG_FD_184451 | JGI IMG/M metagenome (GOLD analysis project Ga0208826, IMG submission 184451) | Active sludge microbial communities of municipal wastewater-treating anaerobic digesters from Hong Kong - AD_UKC115_MetaG (SPAdes)... | ecosystem: Engineered > Bioreactor > Anaerobic >...
TAACTACCTTATTACAGTATAAATTTACTAAATAATTAATTGATTATGAAAGAAATAATTAGTAAATGGACAGTAAATTACAAAGGTCATAATTTAGCCATAACCAGCAACAAGCACTGTATAAAAAATATTATCACACTACAGCATTTTTGTCCTTTTTAATTTGGTTTTCTCATTTCTTTTTCGTACCTTGCGTTTAAATTCTAATAACACATGGAAGACGTAACTATTCAAACCATAAAATCAACCAAAGAGCATTTAAATTATGTTCATAAAGGTTATGTTTACACTTCGGTTCTTGGATATAAATGCTTAGTTCTAAAAGTCTATCGAGAAACATGGTGGAAGGTTGTTCTCAATAAGCTAGGATTCAAGTTTAGGGTTAACTGTTTTAAGGTTAAAGGATTTAGGTAATGTTTCTTTCCCTTGAATCATACAACCAGTTAGCTTTAATGTTTGACCCACGTATTCTTCAGAAGAAGACATTAATTCCCATAGGAGTACACGAGTTAACCATCAAGGAGGCTGAGATGAGAAAGACCAAGAACGGAGGAGATATGCTGGTTATTTCAATCGTTAAGCCCAGGGATATATTCTACCATGATGATGTGGATAAAGTAACCTACCATCCAATAGGCTGCTACCATGTAGCATCTCGGTACGGAACAGACAGCATTGAGGATTGGTACACACGGTTCACCAGCAAGATGTCTTTGAACGCTTTGCAGAGAGCATACGATAAGTTCTCCAATAAGCCAAAGTTTAAAGCCGTGGTTGGCATACAGCAAAGACCAATAGAGAAACTAGGAAGTCAACTACTGGATGGTCATAACCGACCAGTATACATGTGGGAATCTTTTATTGAAAGCGTCCACAGGGTAGATTCAGAGGTAGTTTTAAGTAATGATGATTATGTAAGGCTGTTCAAGTATGTAGATTTAAACCCACAGCCTATTGAAGTTAAACAAGTAAATATACCATTCTAAAATGAAACAGACAAAAGAAAGTAAGTGTATCTCCTGTGAGTTTAAGAAGGAGAAAAATTCAGATTACGGTATTCTGTACCAGTGGTTCTCTAAGTTTGAAAATGGAGACGAAGGATTTACAAATACCAAGAAGAAAGAAGAACCATTTGTGGTAGGTGGTATGGTTAAGTACGAAATAGAGAACAAGGAGTTTAAGAAGGATAACGGGGATGTATTCAAGTACAATACCATATCTAAGCCAAAAGACCAACGTCTATTTAAAGATGACTCAAAAGAGAGAGTTCGTGGACACGCATTAGTATCTGCCCAAAAAATGGTAGAGCTTGGTTTAATCCATATTACCGATGAAGAGAATGCTAAAGGCGTTATTATTGAGGATAGAATGTTTGCCGCAGCTAAACGCTCTAGGGATATAATGCTAGAGGCTTTGGAAAAAAAAGGAAAAGACCATGTTTTCATTATTATGAACGCATTAGATTCTGCCATTGCTTTTGCTTTCCTTAGAAAAGATATGTCAAAGTTTGTAGAGGACTTCAATAAATTCATTGAAATCTAATGCTTACCCCAGAGATTTGTGAGGCTGTCCTTTACCGTGGAGAGGATGTTCCTTTCTGCCCCAAGATGATTAAGGGCATGATGATGGAGCAGAACTTTTACGATAATAATAGAATGCGCCAGTCGTACATCGAAACAAAACTATTCGGCTCTGATGTTACTGGGGAGATTATAGATTCACTTCCTCTTACAAAGACAGGCATGAAGTCTTCGTACCAGAAGAAGTTGGATGCAATGGCTGCACAGTTCGATGTTCTTTGTGCCGATAAAGGAGTGATGGTTGAGGGCAACACACAGGTTAAGGTGGAGATTCCGTACAAGGATATATACGCCTACAACGTGTTCAATATTCTTCCAACACCTGTTACCTTGGAGGGAGAAACGTTCATTGCGGGTGTAAGAATAATCCTCACATCTAACCTAGGAAATAGGTCAGGCCGTTACTGCTGGGGGAACATTGACTTCTTGGATAACGTGTACAGCAGTGTGGCTCTGTTCATTCTTAACAGCGCAGAGTACGGAATTGACAGCGTAACACGAATGGCTAAAAGGAAGCAGATTCACTTGGTCTACTGGGTTTTTGATACGGCTAATCTATCAAATGTTATGTTTGACATATCCCCGAATGAAACACGACTAGCCGAGGGCAATGAGTTTCTAAGGAAGGCTTACTACAAGTTGAACAACACCACGTGGGATGCCACACCAGACTTTGATGTTTGCCAGAGATGTGTGCTAAAGTGTGATAAACGAATAAATTATATAAGACGATGATTCTAAAAACAACAGATTTAAACAACGCCCTTAAAGCGTTAAGCGGTGTAATACCGCAAAAGTCTCCAGTGCCAATTGTGGAGAACGTATTCATTAAGAAGCACACCGATAACTCGGTTTACGTTCTTGGTACTAACTACGAAACGTTCATGTGCCTCTCCATGTTGGCAGAAGAACCAGAGGATATTCTTTTACCTTTTTCGTTATTCTACAAGACAGTACAATCCATCTCGTCTGAGTACATTAAGATAAACGGAGGACAAATTGAAGCGGGCAACTCGGTGTTTAACATTCAACCGATGAACTATGAGGATTTCCCTCAACTACCCTCTTTAGTTGATGGTAAAACAATCGAGCTGTCACGTACACACTTTCAGTCTGCCCTACAAACAGTTGTTCATTTCGTGGCTACTGATGATTTAAGACCTGTAATGTCAGGAATTAACATTGTGGTGGAGGGAGACAAGATGAAGGTGTACGGAAGCGATGGTAGTGTTCTAATGCGTGTGGAGATTCCTGTACGGTACAGCGAAACATTAGAGGCGACTATCAATAAGAACTTCGCTAGAATGGTACAGTTCTTCAACGAGGATATTGAGCTAATCGTAACCGATAAGCAGATATGCCTTAAAGACGAGGAAACCACCATGTTCTCCCGTAGGATTGAAGGAGCGATGCCTAAGTTTGACACGGTATTCCCTTCAACTAAGGATAGGTGTAAGGTAAAAGGGTTGGCTGATGCCATGCTGAAAAGCTTTAACTTAGCAGCCATATACGCCAATAAGAATTCCAACCTACTCAAAGTTACCGTATCTGACTGTATGCTGATTGAAAGCCAAGACTTAGACTATTCCGTTTCATCTTCAGTAAAACACAGTTGCGAAATAGGAGGAATAGCCATGGTGGGATTGTCATCTCAGAAAATTGTACCTGTTTTACAAGTAATGAAGACCTTACCCGTCGAGATATACATCGGAGAACCAGATAAGTCAGTTTACTTCCAGTCATCTTTGTGTGACGGTGTTATAATGCCAATGCTAATAAACTAGATATGGATTTAAGAATTATAGCCAGTCGGTTAGTGGAGATAACCAACCGATACCTTTCCGCCACCGTGGACAGAATGAAGTGGAAGCAAATGGTTGACGTGGCGTTCGATGAACATGTAGGAAACGACACCTACCACATCAGGCTGTACGGATTAGTCAAAGGAAAGGACTTCGATGTGGATATGGGAATGTACCAACGGTTCGAACTACAGGAGTACAGTTGTATAATGTCCGCAATGATTGATGGGAATTATTACTTTGGTGATGAACTTAATATGCTATTCAGGGATGAGCAGGAAGAATTTGGCGCAAGCATTGACAGTAGTCGCAGTTGAGAACGGGCTGGTTCACGTTAAGGATGACATATACGAGAAGGGTGATGACAAGTATAGGCTTAACGAGTTGGGATACCACTTATGCACTGTAAACGAGAACTACCGACTACAGTACTTCAAGTTGTTCTCAGAGTATGAAGAACTGGAGTTGAAGTACGCAGCACTAAAAAGTCAGTATGCTGATTTGTTTAAACTATCCAAGGAGATAGATGGAAAGTGCGAAACTAAAATAGGACGAATACTAAACTCCAACGTATCTGCGGAGGAGAAGGTTAAACAGCTAAAAAAATACTTGAATGCCTAGACCAATTGAACTATCATCAGACTTTCTGTACTCCATGAAGTTTGACTTTGAAATGTTGACATCGCTGAATAACGTAAGCGTAAAACTTTTAGAGTACAATAAAAGACCTGGATTTTTAAAGAAACTTACATTAACAGAAGACGAGGTTGAGGTGCTTGACCAAATCACACAAATTTATACGGAGGTATATAAACGACTATATGAAAGCGCAGATTAGAGACGAAAACGGAGAGCTGTACTTCTGGGTGGATAACCAACCCATAGCGGAGTACGAACAACTACCAGAAGGCTACAGAAAGGTTAAGACTATATTTGACTTTATCTACATGCAGCCTTGGCACTCTCGCTACTACGAGATGAAGAAGGGAACGTTCATTCTCAAGGAGGATAAGTACGTGGAGTACGAGATAAAGGATGGTCTAAGAGACTTCCACATCACGGATTACATAAAAGAAAATAAATGTTTTATTAAAACCAACTAGTATGATTTATTCAGGAACATTCGTAAAATTAGTAGACTCCAAATCAGGAGAAAGAAAAGACGGTAAGGGAACATGGCAGATGGCTACGTTCCTTGCAAGGGATAAAGATATTAATCTATTCGAGGTGTGGGGCGAAGAGGTAGATAGAGTACGTGAGCTGAAAGATGGCGATAAGGTATCGTTAGAGTTTAACCCTTCAACTAGAGAGTTTAACGGGAAGTACTACGTGTCACTAAAGGTGTGGAAAGTGCTTCCGTTCCAAGGCGAAGTTAAAGAGGATGTAAAAACAACTACAAGCGCACCTAAATCAGCCAATTTAGAGCCACAGTCAGATGACCTGCCTTGGTAGCATATAATTTTATTATATAATGAATCAGAGTAGAGAAGCAGTAATAAAACTCGATACGCTTGACATTACCCCCATTAAGGGTAAGGTGTTGGTGAGGGTGTACCCAGAGCGGTACATCCAAACCGCAGGCGGTTTAATCCTTGGGGATATTGAGTCTGTCAACGAGGAGTGGAGGCGATTCCTTCCAGATGCACATGCTGTTCGTTACGGTACAGTGGTGGCTCTCCCTAAGGAGGAGATGTACGACAATAACCTGTATAGCACTCCAATGAATCTAAGAATTGGCGATGAGGTGTGGTTTGACTTCCACTCAGGAATGTACGCACCGCTATGTAGCTGTGATGGTAGATGGTACTACTTATTGGATTACGGCACCCTTATCGTGAAAAAGTCCAATGACCATATTGAAACGTTAAACGGATTTCTTTTAGGTAAGACCGTTATAACTAAGGTTAAATCATTCCTTGCACTAAAAGATGAGGAGGAGGACCCTAGGAGGATGATCGTGGAAATAGCGGGTGAGCCTATTAACTTTAAGCACGGATTTGCCGATAACGAGGAGATTAAGGTAGGTGATACAATATTCGTCAAGGAGCATATCATCATGCTGGAGTACGACCTTCACCTTTACCTAGATGGAAATAAGTACCGATACGTTAACCGTAAAGATGTAATCGCAATACTATGATTTTCTTAGAAGGAACAGGACTAAACCGACTAAACGGTCTAAAGACCCATCTATCCAAAGTTGGTATGGATGAGGAGATAAAGATCACCCAGAAGAACGGAGGATACGTGGTCGACTTTCTTGAATGTGAAGGAATTGACGAGTCTCCAAATTACGCTGCGGACGATTGCTTTGAACGAATTATCAACAAATACATCGTGTATGAACGAAAGACAGTACGCTAAGTACATCTACTTAAAAAGGCTATGTAGGGCTTACCTTATGCTTCTTCCTCAGTTCGATAACTTCAAGGTGGAGTTTGATGAGAAGACCAACATGGTCAAGGTAAAGTTCTACAAGACTGTCCTCATAACTACCTCCATAGGCAAGGTTATCCCATCAGAGAACAAGGCTGAGGACAAGTTTATAATTGGTCAGATAGGGCGTGTAACCGCCATGTATAAGAGAAACCTAAAGGACAAATTTAAAAACCGTAAACAATGGAATGGGTAGATTTCACATTTAACATAGCAGGCTATTCTTTCATAGATAGCAAGACCAACCAAATCATCAACAAGGGTATTCTGTTTGACCGCTGTAAGAACGATGAGTCATTGTTGCGATCTGTGATTGACGGTACGTCGTCTCGGTACAGAAGGGTGGATTCCGATGGGTGGAAAGATCAGGAGTGTTTCTTCCAGTGGAGGTACAACCCCGTAACCAACAAGCCGTTCAAGCAGAAGTACGACGCAAAAATGAGGAGTCTGTTCGATGAAGGTATCGAGGAGGAAGAAAAGTATATTGGCGAATCAAGCCAAGATTAAGCGGGAGTTAATAGAGGAGTACGGGCTGTACTGTATGCTGGGGAATCATTACGTGGGCGGAGTACAACTGGTGCATATAATCAGGCAGTCCTACTCCATTCAGCTACAGGATGACAAAAGAAACTGCGTTCTAGGATGCCAGCACTGCCATGAGATATTTGATGATGGTGGCATTGAGGAGGTGCTAAGGTTGAAAGGTATAGATATGATATTAGCCCGAATGAAAGAGTTGGATGAACTATACTATAATCGTTTTCGATGGCGTACATTGCCTATAAGCCCCGAGTCGAACGGGTGAGAATTAATGAAAGGGACTACTACATAGAGGAGAAGTGGTACATAGTAAAAGGAGGGTACGATACCATTTTTGAACTAGCCTATCGGTTTGAATCAATAGACGACGTACCCAGAAATCACGTAATACTAATGGTGGGGTGAGCGAAATTTGCCGATAACGGTTGGGTATATGAGCAGGTTTGCCTTGCAGAATGTTCCAATTTACCAATAAACTTGATGGCGAACTTGCTTATATACCGTGTTATAAGTAGTTGCGGTTTATTTAGCAGAAACTTAAATACGGAGAACAAAAAAACTTTTATTAAAATGAGCGAAGGAAAAAGAAAATTATTATTTGGTGATTGTTTAGAACTGATGAAACTGATACCAACAGGTAGTGTGGATTTAGTTGTAACAGACCCACCATACGAAATTGAAGATATGAAACCATACTTTGCAGAAATGCTTAGATGTTTGAGTAAAGATGGTTCAATTTATGTTTTTGGAAATAAGAATATGATTGCTGAACATTGGTTTTCTCAAATGAAAATTGATAAAAAGGAATTACTTATTTGGCACTACAAAAACTCACCAAAACCAAAAGGCAGATGGCGAATGAGTATGCAACCAATAATTTATGGATATAGAGGCAATTCAATTTTTAACGAAGATGCTGTAAGAGTTGAATATAATGAAAGCACAAAGAAACTGAATGGTAGAATAAGACCTTCAAGTGGTAGAATGGATAAATGTAGTGCTTATGATACTTCAAAAGGTGCTTTACCAAGAGATGTAATTGAAAGACCTGCATTGCTCGGACACCTTTCAAAAGAACGAACAGGACACCGTGACCAAAAACCAATTTCAATTATTACTGATTTGGTATTGGCATCAAGCAATGAAGGACAATTAGTATTAGATCCTTTTGGTGGAAGTGGGACAACGGCAGAAGTTTGTTTAAGAACCAACAGACAATTTATTACGATGGAATTAGAACCAAATAATTTTGAAAAAATTAAAGTGCGGTTGGAAGATTTTAATAAAAGTTTTTCTAACGAAACTCCATTTGAAACGGAATGGTAGCAATTACTTATAACGGTTACGGTATTGCCGTTCGTTGCGTAATTAGAATTACAAAACTTTAAATTATATACAAATGCAAAACGAAGAAATAAAAGTTAAAAATAGCACAGAAGCCAGCAATGACGGCAATACTGTGTTAGCAGCAGTGCGGTTATCAATGGAAGAAATATTGAGAGATGCAGTAAGAAGGAAAGCAACTTACTCAGTCCAATATGCGGACTATGATTTAAACACTTGGACTGCATCAGTAGAATTGACACAGAATAGAATGGATAAGTTGCTTGACGATGGTTCAATACGGAAAGTTCGTTTGGAGCTTGAAATGTAGCATTGCTGCTAACGTGCTGTTAAATCCAATGAAATAGAAACCAAAGGCAGTAAAAAATTCCGTAAGTATTTTATTGACAAAAATAGGGGGTAAAAAACTCGATTTTATTGACACCCGGGCAATAAAATAAGCATATTGTTTTGAAATACAAAAGGTTATATTGACAATAACACGTCGGTTAATACACTAAAAGTAACACGTATTGTAGTATAATATATGATTATCAATGTCATAAAAAAAAAGTTGTAGAATTATTTGGATAATTCATTTATTATTCTTAACTTGCATTAAGTTATCATAACCGATGAAAGGGCTAACCGAAAGGTTGAAAACGACCACGCCTCACAGTCCAAGAGCAATAAACGGTAGTCGGTTATGGTAGCAACTTAAAACTAAAAATCTATGAACATTAGTGCTAGTGAACTAGTAAAGAGAAGCGCAAGTCAACTGTTATTTAAAGAGTTAAAAAGGTTGCAGTGGATACCAACTGAACGTCAATTAAGAGGTAACGCTTATGCTGATTCTGTTGTTTTAAAAGAGGAAGCGAGTTCTGAAAAACGTGGGATGGTAAAAATAGATGATGATTTATTATTCTTTTGTATAGATTTAGTTAAGGATGATAAATTTGTAGAAATAAAAATGGTAGAAAATCAAAACAATTATGAGCCTTGGTATTTGTTTTCATCTATTGTGCAATCTACTTTTTACGCAACGCTTCTTACGCAAGTTAAATCTCTTAATACGCCTTCATTTAGAAAAAAAGAAGGTTATCGTCAGGAGGTAATTGATATTCCTGAAAACTTCAAATTTGAACTTTGGTTTGGAGAAGAAAAGTATCAAGTTTACCCAAATGAAAGAATAATGAATCATTATTTTGAAAAGGCAAGAATAATTAAGTCTTCAGTAGAGACTATGGATTATGATACTTGTAAAAAATTTGATTCAGTATATAAGTTTAATGAGTTTAAAATATTTAAGCCGCTATACACTCCAATTAACATTTAAAAATATATGGACTTAAAGGACATAATAAAGGCAGAAATTGAGCGTACCATGCGTGAAAAATTGAACGAAACAGTCGAGGTGGAGTTCAGCATAGGTCAGGATAAAATAGTGGCTAAAACAGCCATATCTTACTCGTTAAATGACATTGAGTACTCAACCGATTCATCCAACGAGGCTATTAAGGATATTATTAAGGAGTTAAATGTTAACTACGAAGAACCCATCAACTTTATGTTTTTTAAGCACAATAAGGACTACTTCCTAATGGTGAGTGAGGGGGTTTACTTCGGGAACTATTACGGCCAAATAGGACACACCGCATTGGATTATGCAGACCCAGTGTTCCCTGCAACTAAAGCAGTAACATCGTTGGAGTTAAGAAATAACGATTGGGTTATGATTAAAAATGATGTAAATAAATTTGGAATTGTATTCGATAATATTGTTTATTTTAATTCAGGAGCAAATGTAGATATTTCAAAAGGAATTTCATTTTTTAATAAGCTAATATTCTAATTATGAAAACTATTCTATTCATCTTAATGCTCGTACCTTCTGAGGGTAACTGCGCTAAAGACCCGTTGTTGTACTTTACGCTTTCAACCTAACCAGTCCACCACAGGACAAGAGGTGAACTACTCCTTAGCGTCTCTCAGTATGTCAATGGATGGTCTGTCGGCTATTAAGTGCCTGAATGTAATTATGAACAAGCAGATGGAAAGTCTGGATGAAGTGGTGCGAAAATTAAACAAGTTAAGAAATGAAAATAGGAGCAGTAATACCAACTCTATATAACCGAGGAGAACTACTGGACTTCACCTACGACAGAATGGTGCGTCAGACCCTTCCGTTTTCGTACATTGAGATAATCCCATCAGACGGTCAAGAGGTGGACATAACCAAGAAGTACGTTAAAGGATTAGACAAACTATTCGACAAGGGGTGTGATCTAGTGTTTCTTATTGAGGACGACGACTACTACCCACTGGACTACGTGGAGAGAATGAGCGAAGAGTGGTTGGCTCAACGTAAGCCATCTATCATGGGGTTATCCAAGACCATCTACTACCATGTTGTCGCCAATAAGTACCATATTTTCGACAATATATCTCACTGTGCAGCATTTACTACCTTGGTCTCAAAAGAGGCAAAATACTTTGGATTATGCAAGGACAACTACCCGTACTACGATGTTCGTCTATGGCAAAATAACCTAGGCGTATTCACCACGCTAGACAACAACCCAATTGGCATAAAGCACGGAATAGGAAAAACTGGAGGTAAGATGCACGACCCATCAAGGATGAGATTTGATGACAAGGATTTGACTATCTTCAATAAAATATTTGACGAGGATGCAAGAACGTTCTATAAGGGTTTTCTACCACGTTAGCATGATGAACCATTACCTTGATGTGGTCAAGGAGCAGATGGACTTAATGGTTGATTCTGGGTTGTATGATGTTGCTGAATCTATTAGCGTAGGGTGTAATGGGGATTCAGCTGGAGATTTGACCAACCTTTTATCTAAGTATCCAAAGGCAAAAATACAGGCCTATAGTAATGATGTAAAGTCTTTTGAGTTTGTTACGCTACGTTTGATAGAGGAGCAAAAGGGGGATTACTTTGGTCTATACTTTCATACCAAGGGCGTTTCGTTCCCGTCTCATCCAGGTGGAAAAGTATGGAGAGAGTACATGAATCATTACAATATTGTTGAGTGGAGACGATGTGTGGATAAACTTAAAACCCATGATACTTGTGGTGTTAAGTTCCTTAATTCCAAAATGCCGCCAGTATATAAGCCTCATTACTCAGGTAATTTTTTCTGGTTCACATCTGACTATGCGAATAAGCTTCCTAGAATAGATTCTTTAAATAAAACAGATAGGTTTCAGGCGGAGTTTTGGATAGGGATGTCTAATCCTAATGCCTCCTCGTTGTGTCAAAAATTCGTTAACTATAATACAAAAAAGTTTACCGTGAGTAAAGGGAATGTTTATATTCATACACTGGCGTATAATCTGCCAAACATTGTGGATAGATGTGTTAAGGATTTATACGCAAAGAATAATGATTTTGAGCATTATATCGTTGATCTAGGTTTCCCTGTTGAAGATGATACAATACCTAACGATATACGATACGTTAAGACAAAAAACAAGAGAAAATTAATAGCATTGTCTAAGGATGTTGGCTCTAATTTCTTAGAGTTTAGTAATGTAGGTGTATCTCAGAATTGGCAGCAGTTTATTGATTATATAATGCCAGACGACGATGATGTTATAATTGGGGCAGACCCAGATGAACAAGTTCTTGATTCTGGATGGGTTGATGCGATGAGGAAGGTGTTCGAAGGTGACGATAAAATAGCTGTGGTATCATTACTCCAAAAAGAGGTTGAGCCTATTGTAAACAGAATCCCAAAAACAGAATTAATCATTAACGGTGTTAGGGTGTGGTATATGAGCAAGTCGATTAACTGGGCTTTAATAGGAATTAAGGGTTCTTTCCTTAATAAAATAGGAAATATACCATTTCCTCCTAAAGCACCTAAGTACGGATGGTTGGAGCATGAAATGTATCCACTAATAAAAAATAACGGATTTAAATGGGTTATACTCCCAGATTATAGGGTTCATCATATGGATTATCCTTCTGATGAAGGAATGTCAAAACTGTACCGTGGATGGAAAGACCAAATTATTCATAGAATAAATGAACATGGTCAAATATCGTTTGATGAGTACCTCATTAAATTAAAGAATAAAGAATTAGTATGCGAGTATTTATAACAGGCATAGCAGGCTTTGTAGGGTCTTCGTTGGCTCAACATCTAAATAAAAAAGGGTATACTGTAAGAGGTTGCGATAACCTAAAGTTCGGGGATGCATCTAGGCTGAAAGATATTGTTTGGGATAACAGGGGAATGGAAACCTATACTGAATCAGAATTGTCTGTGTACGATGTGGTTGTTCACTGTGCCTGTGATAACATTATTTACGCCATAAACTATCCTGTAGAGACATTTAACACCAATGCGCTAAAGTCTATATCTTTCTTAAATAAGTACAGAGGAAAGGTTATCTATACATCCACCGCATCAGTGTACGGTAACGCTATGTGTCCTGCTAATGAATTGGCTAGTTTAAATACCTATAACGCATACGATACATCCAAGTTGATAACCGAAAAGTACCTTGTAAATAGGGGTAACTACACTACACTTAGGCTGTCTAATGTGTATGGGGCTAATCAAAAGAATAGCCATTACGCTGGGGTAGTGGGAAAGTTATGCGATATGGCTAAATCTAACATTCCGTTAACTGTGTATGGAACGGGGGAGCAAACAAGAGATTTTACTTACATAGACGATGTGGTGAATGCGATTGAGATTTCTGTCAACCTTTCGCCTACCAATGATGTATTCAACATATCCACCATGGAGGAAACATCTGTGAAAAGAATAGTGGACATAATATCTACGTATATTCCTAACGTGAGTTTAGAGTATGTTGAAGGTAGGAGTATAGACGGGATAACCAGACGTTGTTTGGACAATACCAAGGCTAAGAAAATTTTAGAGTGGTCGCCAAGCATATCTATTATGGAAGGCATAAAGAATATTCTGTATGATAATCACTATAAGTCATGTACTATTTAATTGGAGAATTTAAAATCAACAAGTAATGACAGAAGAAACATTAAAAACATCATATGAATGGGAATCTGAATCTGATTATTTAGTTTTAGACCCTGATGGTTGGGATAGGCAAAACTTTTCTTATTCATTCTTTGAAGAGTTAATCACATACGAAGAATACACTAACAGATTATTAAAATCAACCTGTATTTCTAAATGACCATAGATGTTTTAGGGTTAGGCGAGAGCCTAAATGAGTATAGAGGAGGGAATATCTCTTTCGGGGTGAACGACATCTTTCGCTACGTCCATGTCAATTTCCTAGTTGTGCTTGACGTTCCTAGTCGGTTCACCCCAGAGAGATTGTCCATCATCGAGAACTCCACCCCTGAAGCACTATACGCACACAAGGAGGAATGGTCGTACCATCCCAACTACGTGCCAATAAAACTGCAACACGGGCAACCAGACATCTCCATTGATCTGGATAGTCCACTTATACCCCACTCCAAGTTCAGCCCGTTCGTGGCCGTAGTCATGGCGTACAAGTACTTTCATGCGGACAGAATAGAGCTGTACGGTGTGGATATGACCTCGCATAAAGTACTATCACAGGATAATATAGCCCTACAGATAAAGCAGCACTGGGGCGTTCTAACCGGTGAACTGAATAGAAGAGGCTGTGAGGTGGCGGTGCATGGAAATGGACTTCTCGTAAAATAATCCACTTTTTTCTTGCTTTATTCGTTTATTATTTGTAACTTGCGTAACGCAATTTGCCGATAACGTTACGTGTATGATTAGTTGGGTATTACGTGGCACGAACCAATCAAAATACACGGAACTACGGGCGATGTAGGATGCTGAAAACAGCACTACAACCCAATTAATTATACACATTGTTAGCGGTTGTTTTTATTGATTATTAACATTTTAAATATATAAATTATGAGTTACATAGTAGTAGATATTGAATCAGATGGTGAAATTCCGTTTAAAAATTCAATGGTTTGTTTTGGGGCTGTAATTGTTGAGCCAACATTAAGCAAAACATTTTATGGTAAAACAAAACCAATTTCAGAAAATTGGAAACCAGAAGCACTTGCGATAAGTGGATTTAGTAGAGAACAACACTTAAAGTTTGATGATCCTAAACAGGTTATGGAAAACTTTGCAAAATGGATTGAAGAAAATTCGATTGGGAAACCAACATTTATTAGCGACAACCTTGCTTTTGATTGGCAATGGATTAATTGGTATTTTCATTATTATATTGGTCGTAATCCATTTGGGTTTTCTGGTCGAAGAATTGGTGATTTGTATTGTGGTATGAAAATGGATTGTGGGTTAAATTCTGAATGGAAAAAACTTTACAGAAAAACAACACATGACCATAATCCTGTCAATGATGCAAAAGGCAATGCAGAAGCATTAATTCAGTTTCGTAAAATGGGACTGCGTATTCCTTTAAAATAACCGCTAACGTCTGTGGCTATGAAATCGTAGCGGAGTACGAAGCGAAAACATTTCGCACAGCACAAAACTACATACGAGCCACTACCTAACAAACTTGCACGAAAACCGCTATGTTTTATAGCCTTTGTTATATGCTGGCACGGATTATTAAAGATAAACTTAAATTGAAACACGAAACAAAATTTTTATTAAAATGAGCGAGGGGAAAAAAGAAATACTATTAGGAGATTGTTTGGAACTTATGAAGGATATACCAAACGAAAGTATTGATATGATACTTTGCGATTTACCGTATGGGACAACGCAAAACAAATGGGATGTAATTATTCCACTTGATGAACTCTGGAAGCAATACGAAAGGATTATAAAAGATAATGGAATGATTTGTTTAACAAGTGCAGAACCATTTACAAGCACATTGATAACTTCAAATAAAAAATTATTTAAGTATGATTTGATTTGGGATAAAAAACTTTCAAGTGGATTTTTAAATGCTAAACGTATGCCATTGAGGAGGCACGAACAAATACTTTGCTTTTACAAAAAACTACCAACTTATAACCCCGAAATGGTAACAAGGGGGAAAGTAAGAAAGAAAGGAATAACAACAGAAACAGGGAAGCACACAAGCAATTATGGAAAGTTTGAAAATAGTGTAGTAGAAAATAATGAATACTACCCAACTTCAATAATAGAAGTAAGTAACGCAAACAGAAAGGACAAACTGCACCCAACAGAAAAACCATTAGAATTGTTTGAATACTTGATTAAAACATACACAGATGAAAATGAATTGGTATTAGATAACACAGCAGGAAGTGGAACAACTGCTATTGCTTGTTTGAATACGAACAGACAATTTATAGTAATGGAAAAAGAACAAAAGTATTACGATATTATTTTAAAGAGGGTGGCAGATTTTAATAAAAATTTTGAACAGTAAACTCTCTTTGGAAACGAAATGTAGTGCTTGCGTATAACTACCTTATTAATGCACTTTTTACTAATTATATTCTTGATATTCAATATATAAATTAGTAATTGACGAATAAATTTGCTTTTGTAAAATAATATTTGTAACTTGCATTATATAATTCTAATAATCTATGAGATACTTAATCACCACTAATCAGTACGAGCCATACTTCACGGAATGGTATGACTCCGATAAGTTCAACCCAGAACTAGACATGGTTGTTTACGACCTTACCAACTCTGTGTACACTAAAGATGGAATTACGTGGAATGAAATACTATACGACAACCTATGAACTTCCTAGTTAAGTACAACATCATCTATAGTAATGGCACATCGGAGTCCAAGGTAATACGGATAAAGAACTGTGACAGCCAGCTGCACGCCAAGGTTAGGCTGGATGACTACCTACAAAGAAACTACCCTCTCTACTCCAGACTTGAGGTAATCAACTGTGTGGAGGATAATGCGCTATTCAATTTGTTCGGGATAGATAATCCATTTTTATGACAGATGTAAATACCATAGCGGACAGCCTCCCAGAAAGACTAGAGCAGCTAGAGGAGGAGAACGAGGAGATGAACGTCCTCGTCCACGCAGCTAACGAGCAACTAAAGAGGATTAAGAAGATGTCTATTTGGGAATTCATTAAATGGAGAAAGAAATGAGTGATATAAGTAAATGTTCGGGGAATAACTGCCCTATGAAGAAAAGGTGTAAACGCTACACCGCTAAGAGCGCAGTATGGCAGGCTTACGTTCAGCCCCCTGTTAAGGATGGAAAGTGCGATTACTTCATACCTAACATACAAACAACATGAAGAAATGGATTAAAGCATTCATTCCCCCAGTGGGGATATTCTACATCATTAACGGGATAAGCCGTGGCTGGAATCCATTGGAGTGGACATTCCCTAACTACCAAGTTCCCCACATTATTCTGACTGTGTTCTTCCTATTTATGATGGGATTGGTCATTAAGTATTTAATCCTAGATGTGTTTTCAGAATGAGAGCAATTCTAACAAAGGATCAACTACAGCTCATTGAGTTATTCGGCTCTGAGATGAATATGAACGGACGGAAGTTGATATTCATCCCTTTCTGGTTTGAGATAGACAATAACGTGGTGACAGCGCACTCCCTAGACGACCTTCCACGTGATATATCGGAGCATATAAACAAGCTAAGAATGTCAAAACAAATAGTGGGGAACAACTAATGAGAGCAGACCGATTCAACGAGGGCAAGCCCCAGTGGCATCAACTACACTTCAAGTCACTCCTTCCATTAATAAGAGCGATGGAGTACGGCGAAAAGAAGTACGGCAAGAACAACTGGAAGAATGGGCAGGATATTCCCTTCCTATGCGATTGTGCCATGCAACACCTCACCGCCTTCATGGATGGTGAAGAACTAGACCATGAGAGCGGAGTGTCCCACATAGGGCATATCATGGCTAACTGCATGATGATAGCGTACAACATGGATAAGAACAGCAACTCTTTTACTGGAACTCTAACCGAAGATTACTGCATGAATAACCCCAAAGAAGCATTTGATAAGTGGTTAAAGGAAACCTATAACATAGAGAAATGAGTGTTAACGCATTAGTTCTACGTAACGTAGTTGGGTTATTTGATGGGATGAGCGGTCTACAGATTGCCTTAAAGGATATGAACATTCACTTCGATACATACTATGCCTCAGAGGTGGATAAGCACGCCATTAAGCAAACACAACACGTATTCCCCAGCACTATTCAACTGGGGGATATTACCAAATGGAGAGAATGGAACATAGATTGGAGCATGGTTGATTTGATTGGTGCTGGTAGCCCATGTCAGGGATTCTCTTTTGCGGGGAAACAATTAGCCTTCGACGACCCTAGAAGTAAACTGTTCTTTGTATTCATAGACATTCTTAACCACGCTAGAAAGTTCAACCAGAATGTTCTATTTCTCCTGGAGAATGTAAGCATGAAGAAGGAGCATATGAAGGTGATTAATGATTACTGCGGGGTATTCCCCGTTAATATAAACTCTAACTTGGTTTCTGCCCAGAATAGGAACAGGTGGTACTGGACTAACATCAAAACTAAGAATGTCGGTTTGTTCGGCGAGCTGCACTCCGATATTCCCCAGCCTGCCGACCGGGGCATACTGCTAAAGGATATACTGGAAAAGGAGGTGGATGAGAAGTATTACTTGAGTGATAGGATGGTAAGTTTTTTAACTAACCATTCCGATAAGAAGCAGGCCGAGGGATGCGGTTTTAAATTCAAACCTAAAAATGGTGATAAAAAAGCGTCCACAGTTACTCAAAGGTCATACAAAATGGGTGTTGATGACAACTATGTTTGCGTTTCAATGGTTGGCCGCAAAACAGACGAGAACGGTACACGTAAGGATAACGACCCGAACCTTAAGGCGGTGCAACTCCTAGAACCCAACCTGAACGGGAAGACCAACTGCCTTACGAGCGTTCAGAAAGACAATTTGGTGATG
>Ga0208826_1001729_pt1 | contig 17611 bp, 16 predicted proteins | sample AD_UKC115_MetaG_FD_184451 | JGI IMG/M metagenome (GOLD analysis project Ga0208826, IMG submission 184451) | Active sludge microbial communities of municipal wastewater-treating anaerobic digesters from Hong Kong - AD_UKC115_MetaG (SPAdes)... | ecosystem: Engineered > Bioreactor > Anaerobic >...
ATGATACTATATTTTCGGATAAAATAAAAAAACATGCCGTAAAATGGCATGTTTTCATTCAATTATAAAGTCTCCGGAAATACTTTCAACTTTAATCAGTTTATCCCCGCTGCCGTAGCGATACTTCCCTTTTGACGAAACTTCATCTTTTATAAATACTTCTCCGCTTATTGAACTGAACTCTACTCTATATTCGTATAGATCTATTCCTTTAATCCTAACGTCCCCGCTTGTTGATTTAACTATTATATCGCATGCTTGTCTTAGACCTTGCATCATTATATCGCCTGAAACAGCTTCAACTTCAATACGATCTGAAGATACGTCCTCGATTTTGATATCTCCTGACACCGTTTTTATTTTCAGATCTTTAGCTGATGCTTTCTGAACTTTTACTCCACCGGATATTGATGAAGATATAAAGTTTTCACAGTTGATATTGACTGCCTGAATATCTCCGGAGGTGTTGCCGATACTTACTTCAGTGGTTTTTATATCCGAGATGGACACGTTACCGTTCATGCTTTTTAAAGCAACGCTTTGTGGATATACTGCCAAAAACACATCATAACTGCCCTTCTGTGAGTTAATACTCCTGAATATATCTTTTTTTGTTTCTTTAATGAATAGCCGGTTTCCTTCCAATCCGATATAATTTTCAAAAATATTTTTATCGTGCGAATAAAGAAGCCTACTGCTATCTGATTTGGATAGATTTATATCCGATGAAACTGTTTCTATGCTTATCGTTTCAAAACTCTCCTGTATTTCTCTGCTTGTACTCTGCATCTTTGAAGATGATGTGAGATTCAAAAGCAGTGAAACAGCTATCATGGCTCCTGCTGCAATCAAAAAACCCTTAATTACAGAATTCATCGTATTACCTCCTTTTTCTTTTGTCATATCTATTATAGTTTTTTTTGCAGATCAAAAAAACTATTTGCTGATAAAGTGTATTTTTAATGCGATGATATGACTTTAAAAGATTAAAAAGGCGGTTAAAAATAAAAACGGCTTTTGGAAAAGCCGTTTTTTACTGAATTGTTTTCACTATTCTAAATCCTGTTGAAAAGTCTTTGTATTCCTGATCTTTAAGCCACCTGTTGCTTATACGCAGAAACATCTCGTTCATTTCAAAGCTTCCGCCTTTTACAACTCTTCCCAGGCCTTCGTTTTCATATGGATCATCCTTTTCAAGTACGGAGTATGAATTATATCTATCGGTACACCACTCCCTGACGTTTCCTGACATATCGTACAGTCCAAGCTCGTTGGGACTTTTCATACCGGTTTCATGGGTCATTCCAAAGGAATTTTTTCGGAACCACGCACAGCTTTCAAGACTGTCTGAACCACTGTAAATAAAACTCATACTCATCTGTCCGCCCCTGGCGGCATACTCCCACTCTGCCTGTGTAGGAAGCCTATAGCCAATAACCTTTTTAACGTCGAAAGTAATCTTTCCTTTTTCATCCAAAAGGTTACCCCACAGATCGTATGCTTTGGGCAGTCCTTCTTTTTCGCTGAACCAGTTGCAGTAGGCAACCGCATCCCACCAGCTTACGTTTATGACCGGTCTTTTGCCTCTTCCCCAGCCATTATCAGAAGGTTTTTCTCTTGAAGTCAGGTCGCAAAATTCGTCGTACTCTTCAAAGGTTGTTTCATACGGATTTATATAAAAATCATACTTAAAAAGAATATCTAAAACCGGTCGAATATCAGGATAATCCATGTTGCCCATCCTGAATGATCCTTTTGACACTGCAGCCAGTGCCTGCGGTACAAGCTGCGCCTGTACGTAGACTATCTCTTTGCTTCCTAGCTTTATGCCAGCCTTTTCATACTCAGAATATCCGTTCTTTAAAACCTTTACTGCTGAGTTTTCCAACTTCATACGGCTCTCAAAGATAACAGGAGCAGTTCCTATAAAAGTTCCATCAATAAAAACCTGTGCATCATTAAGATTACAGTTTACAACCACATACGATGCTATTGGTATCAGAAAAGGTTTATAGACCCCCGACCCGTCAAAAACAACCTCCTGCTCAAAGGGTTCATAAAGTTCGTTTTCCAATTTCAGTTTATGTCTGCTGTCTAGTACCGTCACAGGCTTGTCTACATCAGAGAGTTCTTTATCATCAATGAACAGTTTGGAGTTTTTGGGAAGTTCAAACTCTATAGTATAAAGATTGAAAATCTGTTTTTTGAAGAAATCAGCCTGAAGAACGGTATGTTTATCTTTTTCAATATTCACAGAGGTTTTCAGATACTGCCCTCCCATAGAAACCTTTATTTCATAGCTTCCCTGTACAAGCGCCAGAGCATAAAAATCTGAGCTACCTATCTCGTAACCGTTTATATCTATACGAAGGTTTTTATAGGGTACACTTATGATATCCACAGTCCCATAACTCATCCCTGAAGCTTCTTTAGTTTCAGATATGCTTTTAAATTCATTAACCTTCTGCGGGAAAAATGAAACAATACTGCTTTTAGCCGATTCTACCACAGCTTTTTTATTCACATCCAGGTATCCTTCAAGCTTTAATGTCAGTTCGTATGTTCCGGGCGAAAGTGAAAAGGCTATCTCCGAGCTTTCAGGAACAGTTCCCTTATACTGTCCGCCTATAAAAATTTTTGAAGAAACGGGTGCTTTTATAAGAAGATAACCGTCATAGATATTTGATAGTCCTATTGAAAACGCAAATAACAAGCTTATAAGTATGATTATCCTTTTCATTTCGGCCTCTTTATAAAAATCCTATTATAAAACTGACCCTATCCAAATTGTTTTTTATGTACAACTTTTTGGGGTCAGTTTAAAGTACTCACAGGATTTATTTCTTTTTAAAAAAACTTCCAACCAGTGGACATTCCAAGTACGATCTGAAAATCTTTCAGAAGGTCTACCTTTGAAAAATCTGATGTTGTAAAAACAATTCCTCCAAGTATATCGATATCTGTAAACCATAGAAAATTCAGATTCTTGATTTTTTCTTTGCCATAAAAAGCCACCATGCAGTTTTTAAAGGCAAGATTCAAATCCGAACGCACAGCCCCTTCGATAGCAAAAGAATTTTCAATGTTTGCTTTTTTCTCAAACACAAGGCTCGTTCGTCCGTAAACACTTGGATAAAGTTTATACTCATCTGTAGAGGTTACCGTATTGTAATGCCTGTTCTGACCGAGCATTCCCCCGAAACCTATTCTGAAAATATCCAAGTTGAGCTCTGTACCTGTAAAAAAGTATGCATTACTTATGAAATCATTTGAATATCCTACACTGAAGCTCAACGGGATATCCAGTATCTTGTTAAAACCAAACTTTAAATATGTTCCGCCTTCTGGCTGGCCAGCCCCTGCCTCCATGAATCCGAAAAGACCGTAACGTACCCCCCAGGCAGGATTAAAAGCATCAACAGCCACATAACCTTCTTCAAGAATATTACACGAAGGTGTTATCCAAGGATATGCCAGCAACGATATTCCTATAAGTACTATAGTTATGATAGCCAAAATCTTTTTCATGTACTCTCCTCCTTATATACTTTCGAACCAAACTGCGGGTATAAAGCAAGAGGATTATAACACAAATCCAAAAATTTTTATAATTTAATTTTGAATAATAATATCTTTATTATATGATTTCCGACTGCAAAATATGGGCTATACTAGGTATATCTTCAAAAATCATGCTCTCTTTTAAACTTTATCATGTCGATGGGGAGTTTTTCCTTTCTGGATTTTTCTGCTGCAAAGGCCATGTAATGACTCTCCATGGTGCTGTTAAGATCAAGCTCTATATAACTGCCTGTCTTATCTGTCATGACCTGAACAAATCTGTCCATCATCTGAAAGTCAGAACCTGCGTGTGCGGTCTGATATGGCGGTATCACCTTTATCATTTGTGCCTGTTCTCCAAAACGGTGAACAGTTATCTCTCCTTTTTCAAAATCTCCGGTTATCTCTCCCAGTCCTCCATATATATGGATTTTTCTAGTTTTATCATTAGTAAATGCCGTAAGGGTAAAACTAACCGATACTCCCTCTTCAAACTCCATATCTGCCCTCTGGTAATCGGGAACATCATTTCCACATTGATAGACACACTTGCCGTAATCAGTGTTTTTTAAAACTTCCAGTCTTGCAGCATATGAAAAATCATTGGTTATGGTTGAAACAGGCCATCCTGTATTATCGGTCTGGAGGTATATTTTTTTTGCAGAATAAGGACAATTCTCCTCCTCGGAACAGTCCATACATCTTAGGGCAGCTCCCCGGGGCATGTTTTCTTTTTTGAAGTACTTCAGCTCTCCCATTGAAAACATTCGGGTACATCGTTTTTCCAGCATCCAGTGAAGAATATCCAGATCGTGACAGCTTTTCGCAAGTATTATGGGTGAGCTCTCCTTTGTACTGTGCCAGTTGCCTCTTACATAGCTGTGCGCCATGTGGAAGTAACCGATGTTCTCTCTCTGATCAACAGCAAGAACAGGCCCTATAATATCGTCTTGAATCAACTCCTTCAGCTTGCCGAAAAAAGAACTGTACCTTAAAACATAACATGTCATGAGTCTGACATTATATTTTTTGACATTTTTGATTATCTCCAAAGAGTCTTCCAGACTTACCGCTAAAGGTTTTTCAAGCAGAATGTCATAGCCTCTCTTTATGAACTCAATTGCAATTTCTTTGTGGGTGTTGTCTAATGTTGTTATTATTGCAGTATCTGCAATTTTTCCTAACTCCAGTACCTTAGTGTACTCACTGAAACAGTGATTTTTATCTATACTGTATTTCTGTGAAGCAAACTCAAGTTTTTTTATGTTTTTTTCAACTATAGCACTGATTTTAAGCTTCTGAGGATACTCCAACGCATAACGGGCATAAACACTTCCTCTGTTCCCTGCTCCTATTATCACCGCAGATATTTGAGCCATACTTCCTCCTTAAAATAGTTCCGTAATAAATGTGCATTCCTTTTTAAAGTCAGTACCGTCGTACTTTCCTATTATCTTTATCTTTGAGCAGTCTATCATATCTTTAATCCCCACATATCCGCTCAGTATGGATGAAAATGTCCCTATATCTGTGCTTATAACGGGGTCTTCTGTTTTTGAAATTCTAAGCTTCTTATTATCAACAACAAATCTGAAAGAACCGTTATTTTCTTTTATCACACTGTCGGTAAGCTCAACCGATATATCTGCATCACATGAATCAAAAAAGATGCCGTTCAGAGCATTAAGATCAATTATCCTTATCATACAATGATTTCCTTTCTTTATTGCTACAGGCGAGTTAGAAAGATGTGCAAACAGAATAAAATCATTCGGTGCCAAAAGATTTACAGAACTTATCTGTGCCGATAACTTTTTTATGAAAAGGAACATGCTGTTTTTCGTTTCAAAATCATCATAAAAAAAGGTTCTTACGGTGAAAACCGTACTGTCCTCCTTGGGGATATAACTGTACACATACTTTATCATACCGCACACCTGCGAGTCTTTATAAAACTGTACCACGCCTCTTTTGATTTCATTGTCGGAAAACATTCTCAACTGGTCTTTCCAGTCATTTTCTGATCTTATAACATGATTGTATTTTTCGCTGACTTTTCTGTTATGGTACTCAATACCCTGCTTATCAGGAAACTCCATATCAACTGCCTTTATATTAGCCGTTTCAGGCACAGTTTTGATCTGAGAAGGCGATAAAACATACATAGAGCTGTTGGTAAAAACTTCCCATCCTGAACCTCTATAAAAATCATAGTTAAAGGGATACAGAATTGAAAGTCCTACTGAGCGGCTGTACATAAGCTTGACACTTTCGTTTAAAAGATAACGGACTTCACCTTTTCCTCTTTTATCCGCTCTGGAACATACGTCTCCGACACCGAAAGTCTTTACAAGGTTGTTTCGAAAGTTCATCATATATGGGTAGAGAATAAGTCCGGCAGCAAGATCCTTATTGTCAAAAGCTCCCAGAAACTCTCTTTTCTCATGAAATATTTCCTGATGTCTTTCTTCATAGATCTTTTGATTCCTTGCCGTAACAGAAAAAGAAAAACCTGCCATCTTGCTGAACAACCTATAATCATCCAGTATTCTGTACTCCATATCTGTTCTCCTTTTAAAAACCCCTCACATTGCTGTGAGGGGATATTTTATGCCTTAACTGCGTAGGCTTTTAGTACAACTTCCAGAGCCGCAAGTCCGTCCTCTCCGGATGTAAGAGGTTTTCTTCCTGTTTTTATACAATCTATAAACTCTCTTATAAGATTATAATCAAACTTGATGTCAAAGTTCATCCATCCGTTCTTTTTATCGTTGCAATAGTACTCTATCTTTTCATCAAAGGCATCTATGAAAAGGGTTCCTTGTGTTCCGACTATTCTTATGGTTACGTCTCCCCAGTAAGGATGAGCCTTAGGACGTGACCAGCTTGTGTCAAGCGTCATGAACGCACCGTTTGATAGTTCCAGCATGAGCAGTCCGCAGTCTTCAACGTTCAGTTCATCATATATAAGTTTATCATAAAAACCTGAAACATTTGTGATTTCAGTATTCAAAAGCCATCTGACTATATCAACCACATGAACCGTATGATCAATTACCGCTCCGCCACCGCTGAGTTCTTTATCCACAAACCAGCTGCCTGGCATTGTTCCATGGTTGGTAGATGAAACTGCAAGAATATCTCCCAGAACACCACTATCGATAGTTTCCTTGGCTTTGCGGACACTGGGTGCATATCTTACAGGAAAAGCTATCTGAAGAACAACATTATTTTCTTTGCATATCTTGATCATATGCTCTGCATCATTTATGTTTACCGCTATAGGTTTCTCACAGAGCACATGTTTATGCTTAAGTGCAGCCATTTCTGTATACTTCATATGTTTAGAGTTTTCACTGGCAATAATTACAGCGTCACAGCTATCCAGAAGTTCCTGCGGGGTGTTAAATAATTTAAGGTTAAGTTCTGACGATGCTCTCTTTGCGAATTCAACGTTTTCTTCATAAAGGCCTGTTACCTGCGCATCCTGCATTTTGTTTATCTGTCGTACATAACTGTACCCGTGAGTATGAGCTATTCCAAGGATTCCTATTTTTATCATACTATTTCACCTCTTCGATCAATACCGGTCTTTTTTCTTTAGCGGAAATATTGGCTGCAAGAGCAACTCTAAGTGATTTGAGGGCTTCTTCACCGCTTACCTTTACTTCACTGCCGTTCTGTACTGCATCTATAAATACTCTCAGTTCCTGCTCGTAAGGATTGTACTCTGAAGGTCTTGCCGCCACATAGTTATTCTGCTTCCTTTTAAGCTGCAGATTGAAGGTCATTGATTCTGTAGCATCAAAGTGTATCATTCCGTTTTTGGTATTTACTTCAAATTTTGTATGAAATCCCACCGGCATATTGTCAGGCTCTGCCCAGCTTCCTTCCACATGGGCGAGTACACCGTTTTTAAACCTTATTACAGCAAGCCCGTGGTCATTGTTTTTGCATTCTTTGGTTTCAGAAAGCTTTACGCTTCTGGCAATTATACTTTCCGGTTCGCCAAAAACTGTTCTGAGATAGTCAAAATCATGTATTGAAAGATCAACAAAGACTCCTCCGCTCTTTTTTATATCATCAAACCAATTGTCAGTTCCGTGGGATGGAAAGTTACCGCCTCTATAAAATCTTGCGACTGCTCCGCTGCCGATTTCAGGAGTTTCTAAAAGCTCTTTGGCTTTCATATACTCCGGGAAAAATCTTACCACATGACCGACACTCAGCTTTACGTTATTTTTTTTGCATACGTCAATCATTCTCTGTGCATCTTTTATACTTAAGGCAATTGGTTTTTCACAGAAAATATTTTTACCCATTGAAGCTGCCTTTTCTGTAAGTTCTGCATGCGTGAAAGTCTGTGTACACAGGTCGACAATAGTTATTTCGGGATCTTTTAAGATATTCTCAAATGTCTGTATTTCAGCATTAAGCATCTGCGCACATGCTTCTGCCTTTTTATGGTCCAGATCGGAAACGTATTTCACGCATATATCAAGGTCTTTCATATTCTGATAAGCTTTTGAATGTGTTTTACCCATCATGCCACAGCCTATTATGGCTATTTTCTGCATACTTCTCCTCCTAATTTGATAAAATCTGTTTCTTTAAGATCAAGCGCTTTTACCGCGTAATCAAAGTATTCTCTGTGTTTTTTCAACTGGACAAGCGAATGGGTGTCCGAGCCAAAGGAGAACTTAACATTGTTCTTCTTCATGACGGAGAGAACCTCAATCCGGGGAGATTTTGAACCTCCGTGTATTTCAATGGCTATATTTCTGTCATGCATTATTTTTGAAATTTTCTCATACCAGTCAAGCGAAAAATATTTTTTTGCGAAAAGCTTCTCGGTACTCCTCCGCTCATCAAAAGAAGCTTCTTCATGCATAAAAGGGGCAACAGGCATATAGCCTTCTATATGACCGATTATATCAAATCTGAAGTTTTTCAACCCGTACTCAACCACATTCATATAGTACTCCCAGTACTCTTTCTCCGTCATACTACCCTTTTCCGGCATCTGATGAAAGCTTGCTATTATATAGCTGACATCTGGAAGATTATCAGACGGAAGAAATTCCTTCTCCTTCATCCCGACTTCTGCTCCTAAAACAGCAGTTATTCCACAATCAAAACATTTGTCCCTGAAAACTCCAAAAGCTTTTTCATACTCGCTTTTTGAAACCTTAACGCTTTGCATAAGATTTTTTTCAAAGTGATCGGTTATTCCAATTATTTTTATGTCGGTTTTTTTCAGTTCCTCCAAAAGCTCATCAAACCCATAATTAGCATCGGAGAAATTAGTGTGGGTATGGTAGTCAAACAGTATCAACTTTATCTATCTCCTTTTACTGCTTTATTTTGCAGTACCATCAAATTTAATTTCAGAACTCATTCCGAGATATTTAAGGACCGTCGGAACTATATCAACCAGTTCTGAGCTTTCAATCTGTCTTTTGCAAACCATGGGTCCAAAGTAGTTTATTACGGCAGGCTTTTCGTGTACAGTACCGTGATATCCGAACTTCGCAAACGGTATCAAAAGCAGTTTAGATGTACTGTGTCCTTTTACCAGGCTGTAGCTGATATCTCCGTAAAGCTCATTTCCCAGATCTTTCATCTGTTTTTTATCGTATACGACCTCTACTTCTTTATCGTTACGAAGATCTTTAATAATTTCTTCCCCGGAACTTCTGGCTTTATCCGTCATCAGGAATATAGGAACCATAGGAAAATTAAGAAGGGCACAATCAATCTCATTGCTTATCTTATCCCCGGGCTGATAAAACTCGTACTTCAAAGAGTACTTTTCAAGAATTTTTTCTATGGAAAAGTTAGAATGTTTATCGGCTCTGCTCATGGAATGATCAGAGGAAACTACAGTCAGAAACTCCCCCCATTCTTTTTTCAAAAATTCATAAAGCTCTTTCATATTCCTATCTATATCTTCGGCTGCTTTAATGTTGGTATCGGAAAGCGGACCGTGTGAGTGTCCCGTATTATCCACCGATTGATATATCGTAAAGACTGCATCGTACTTTTCTGTTTCAAAAGCCTTAATTATAGCTTGTGTAAGAATCTGAGGATCTCCTCCGCCCGGCTCAATGTATCTACTGCATCTCTTTTTTCCATCATAATCGGCAAGCATAAAATGCTGAGCAGATAAAGTTTTGTATCCTTGATTCATAAGTATCTCTGAAATAGTTATGCTTTTCAAGTTCCTAAGTGTGCCTGCAGCCTCCTTTTTTTCAAAAAAAAGTCTGTAGTTGGCCGGAATACCGTGATTCTGCGGATACATACCCGTGAGTATGGTACTCATCATAGGCGTTGTAAGCGTAGGGAAACAGGACGTTGCATTTTTCACGCTTGCACCTTGGCTTATCATCTGCTTAAGAAAGGGCATATCGGCTTTCTGAACCAGATCCGGCCCCAGGGCATCTATCGTAACAAACAATAACGGTACTTTCATTATTTTCATCCCTTTTATATCTCAACTTCAGCAACAAGAGGATAATGATCGGAAGCATCAGATATAAAGTTTTGACAGCTGTTGATTTTGATGTCGTTGCTCAGAAATATGTAATCTATCTGCTCCGTGCTTTTTGAAAATGTTTGTATGCTTTTGTTGAGTAGTTTATGGTTCGATGAGTAAAAATTATTCTTGTAGACCTTATGATCATATTTTTGAAGTACTTCCCATTTTTCGTTCATATCACCGGCTAAAATTGAACTTCCGCCGTTTGCCAATATCTGCTCAAATATATTATCAAGCTGCTTCCCACGTTCAGTCTTGATATCCTTTAGTCCAAGATGGGTAGCATATATCCAAAGATCTTTGCCAAAGTAATCTATGCATACGCACGAACATGTCCTCTGCTCACTGTATCCCGGACTGTTGTCATAATAAAAAAGATGCTTCTTGTATGCTTTCTTTATACTGAACTTTGTTAAAACAGCATTACCAAACTCCTGGATGCCCATAAAACCTGTGTTTATACTTTTGCCAAAATAGTACTTCATCTTGCACTCTGCGGCAATTTTATATGCCTGGTTTTCATCCGGGAAACCCCTAGTTCCCAAAACCTCGTTAAGCACAAGCACATCAGGATCTATTCTTTTTACAAGCTCTATAATCCTTTCCATAGAGTCATTGTCATAAGAATCTTTTCCACCATGTATATTATATGTCATTACTCTTAGCGTATTTTTCTGCACATCTTCACCACCGTTTCCGCCTGTATGTCCATTTGAACCTTTATCTGCAAGACGTTCCGGAGAGTTACAGCAACAGCTGCAGAGCACAAGACAAATCACAGCCAAAATTACTGCCAGTTTCCTCATAATTCAAGTTCTATCTCCGCAATTACCGGAAGATGGTCTGAAGCCCATGAATCATAAGTATAGGTATCTTTCACTATAACATCATTGGTCACCAGAAGAAAGTCTATCTGCGGACCGGGACTGTCAGCCGGAATTGTGTATAAGTCTTTACCTATAGAATGGTTTGATGATTTAAAATCACTTTTAAACATCTGTGGAACAGTTGAACGCAAAGGTGCCCATTCAAGGTTGAAGTCTCCACCTATTACCGAGGTTATAGGATTATTCTGATACCTTTTGTATATTTCTTCAAGTTCCTTCTGAACTTCCTGAAAACCTCCCAGACCAAAGTGTGCGCCATATATGCTCAGTTCTTTTCCGCAAACGTTGACAATCATATTTATACAGCCTCTCTGAACCGCCTTCATAAAACGCGGCTGAGGCAAATTGAAGCCTTCGGCTTTTATCACAGGATACTTTGACAAAACGGCTATCCCATAATTGGTCTTACCTTCGGTTGCGTAGAAATAATACTCCATACCCATAAGAGCTGCTATTTCCTTAGCCTGGTATACATCACCGCTTCGTGCATTCCCCTGATCCACTTCATTGAGTATAAGAATATCTGGGTTGATCTTCTGTATAGTCTCTTTAACTCTCTGAAAGTTGAAAACATTATCAACTCCCAGTCCATGTCTTATATTATATGTTGTTATTTTAAGATTTACTGTTGCACCCATGGAAAGGATGCTCAATAAAACAACTAATGTAAAAAAAAGTTTTCTCATACAAACTCCTCCTATTCAGCCATAGCTTGCAAAATTCTATCGTGAAGCTCCGAAAGATGGTACTTACCGTTGAACAGCTGAGAATTCGGCCCCTTGGCAAGAATCGGTATATATGCAGCGGTATGGTCTCCTATAGTCCAGCCTATCTTGATGTTTGTCCCGTCGTTAGCACCGGCAAGCATGCTGAGCCCTCCAGTCTCATGATCGGCAAATATCACAAACAATGTTTCTGAAGGATCAAATTTTGAAAGAACCAGCCCTACAACTTTTTGAAATTCCAAAAGATCGGCTGCCACAGATTCCGTCTTGTTGGCGTGACATGCATCATCAATTCTTCCGCATTCTATGAAAAGAAAGAGCGGATCTTTAACCTCTGCTATTGCAAGGGTATTTTCAACCACACGGCTGAAACTCAATTCGTTGTCAAAAAGTTCGTTTTCAAAGTTTTTGTCACCCATTGCCACAAAAGCCCGGAATCCTTTGTACTCTTTCTGATGATCAAAAAGCTTCTTGTAGTTTAACCCGTAAATATCATACCCTTTATCGGCCATATCTTTTAGTTTGCTCGTCGGATTTGGTTTGGCTGTAAATATGTTTACTCCGAGTTTATCAAGACCTCCTGCGACTATAAAGTCTATATACTCATTTTCAACCAAATCCTGGGTTATCTTAGAAGTGTCATGGCGGCTGTATGTATGTGCATAGGCTGCAGCAGGAGTAGCATCGTTGTACCTTGTATTGGTTATAAGACCGGTTGTGTATCCCCGGCTTTTAAATATCTTCATAAGTGAATCGTACTCTTTTTCCTGAGAATCCAGACCAAGAAAGCTTGTGTTAGTTCTTACACCGCAGAAAAAAGCTGTCGCCGCAGCAGCGGAGTCTGTTATAAGGGTGTCCATCGGAGTATTTGTCCCTACAGCTCTTACTTCAAACTGTTCTGTGTATGCAGGCAGGTTCTTGCCCTGTGAAAGAAGCTCGGAGAAAAAAAGATGATTCATCCCCATACCGTCACCCATTATAACTATGAGATTTTTTGGAGCGGCAGATACCCAGACCGAACAGATTAAAACTACAATTGCTATCAAGAACTTTTTCATTTTTATCTCCTTCCTATTCTTTCATTCCTGTCATGGTAATTCCTTGTATAAACTGTTTCTGAAGTATAAGATAGATTATTACTATTGGAATTACAGCCATTGCAGCTGCAGTTATTTTAAGATGAACAAGATCACCGTACTGCTGGGAGAAGAACTGCACACCCAACTGAACTGTCCTGTGCCTGTTGTCATTTACCACCAGTAAAGGCCATAGAAATGCGTTCCACGAGGACATGAACCCAAATATTCCCAACGCCGAAAGAACAGGCTTGATATTGGGAAGAATTATCTTGGTATATATCATCCATTCTCCGCAGCCGTCTATTCTTGCAGCTTCAAGAAGATCATTAGGTATTCCCATTATGAACTGTCTCATAAGGAACGTACCAAATATGCTTACACAGCCTGAAACTATCATAGCAGCATATGTATCGACCAATCCTAATGAGTATACCATGATGTAAAGCGGAATTATTGTAACAGGAAAAGGTATCATCATGGCACTTACAAGTGTTTTAAATATACCGTTCTTTCCTCTGAAATCGTACTTGGCAAAGGCAAAACCCGCCATGCTTGATGTCAGCAGCTGAAGAAAAACAGCACATGTGGTGACAATTAAACTGTTTATATAAAATTTGCCGAAAGGAACCGTATCAAATATCTCTTTATAGTTGGCCAGAGAGAAGGATCTCGGCAAAAACCTAGGCGGAAATGCCATGAGCTCGCTCTGAGTTTTGAAGGTTGAAAGAATCATCCATATAAAAGGAAAAAGAAATACTATGGCAAATATTATAAGTATCACATAACAAAAGGTATAAAAAACTGTATCGTTTACTTTTTTTGATCTGACCGCCATTTTCATTCCTCCTTGAGCAGTTTCGTAACTCTCATCTGTATAAGAGTTATTATGAGAATTATACCGAAGAATATCATAGACATGGCGCTCGCATATCCCATGTTAAGGCGTGTAAATCCATATTCCCAGATGTAGAAGACTGCAGTTTTGGTATCAGCATTTCCTCCAGTCATCATGTATATTTCTGAGAAAACCTGTATGGCTCCTATTGTTGAGGTTATAAATATAAGCACCAGAGAAGGCCGCATAAGAGGTGTTATTATGTACTTCAGCTTCTGCCACCTTGTTGCCCCATCTATTTCTGAAGCTTCAATTACAGATTCTGAAATTGCGTTAAGTCCCGCAAGGAATATTATTACATCATACCCGATCCCTTTCCATATGGATACGATTGCAACTGAAAATATGGCTATATTAGGTTCTCCCAGCCAGTCCACCGTCGGGAGCCTGAACATCTCAAGAATATAGTTGGCAAGACCGAATGAAGGATGATATATCCAGCTCCATATAACGCTTACCGCTATAACAGAGGTTACCGTAGGCAAAAAGTAGACCACCCTGAAAAATGATTTGAACTTGGGTATCGCATAAATAAGCAGGGCAAAAAAATATGCAAGGATCATTTTTGAAGGAATAACAACTATGGCGTACTTGAAGCTTATTAATAGCGAATCCCAAAAATACTTGTCCTGAAAAGCTTTTATATAGTTATCAAAGCCGACAAAAGGCTTTTTCGGCACCATTATATTCCACTTTCTAAAACTCACATATACCGCAAATATTGCAGGAAAAAAAGTCAAAAATCCTATTCCTAAAAGCATGGGCAGGATAAAAAGATATGGAGCAACCTTCTTCTTCGGAAGCGATCTTAAAGTTACTATCAACACTAAAACCACTCCGGCAAGCAGCAAGTACCAGCCGATAGAAGCTGCTCTGAAAAAATGCAGGTAAAATTTGCTAGGAACAGATTGCTTCCAAGTTCCTAACATAAAAACAAATGAAAGAACCAGTATAAGATCACATATTGCTGCCGACAAAAGCCAGTTTGTCTTGCGCATCATCGCAAAAACAAATGTCAGAATAGCAAATACTCCAAAAACGATTGCCATATTGGCATTAAAAAGGAAGCTGAACTCCCATATGAATATCGGTCTTTCTCCCATTGTGACGGGAAAGAAAAAACCCGCAACAATAATTATAAACCCAAAAATTGCTATAAGCTGCGATTTTTTAGTCAGTTCCATAGTCATCCTCCAAAAGGTCTCCCCTTTCGGGGAGACTCAATAACTTAATTAGTTAAATGTTTCAGCAAGATACTTGTTTATTTCAAGAACGGCATTTTCAACAACTTTTTTGGGATCTGCACCTTTATTAATTACTTCATTGAAGCCTATATCCCTAAACTTTGAAAAAGGATCGGCCCAGCCTTTTGATTTGGTAGGTACAGCATAGTTCAGTGAATCAAGAATAACAGCAAGCCTTTCGTCTTTTCTGATCTCTTTATCATTTATAACCGATTTAAGTGATGGAAGTTCACCGGTTTTAATCCACTGTTTCTGAGCATTTTCAGAAGAAACATACATAAGCCATTTGGCTGCGGCTTCTTTGTTTCTGCAGCTGTCCATTATAACCAGTGCCCAGCTAGTAAGAACTGTTTTCTGTTCTCCTGTTACGGGATTCTTCGGTACCGGAGCTACTTTAAATTCAAGCTCGGGAACTGCTCCAACCTGTAAAGAACCAAGCATTGCACCATGACCGAAAACCATTGCCTGAACATTCTGCCTGAACATTGTATATCTTGCTCCAAACTTTCTGGTGTATACCTTATCCTTTGTCACAAGATCGGTAAGGAACTTCATAGCCTGAACCTGTGCATCCTCAACTACTATTCTGTTACTATTTTTTGGATCGGTGAAGGTAGCGCCGTTCATAACCATAAAGGTTTCAATGACAGGATGATATCCTTCTATTCCCAAGCCCGCCTGAATCATCTTGTCGCCATCCCATTTTGCAAGTTTAATGGCGTCCTCTCTGAGCTCATTCCAATCCTTTGGAGGTTCTTTTATGCCTGCTGCCTTGAAAAGGTTTGTGTTGTAGAAAAGCATTATAGTCTGGACATCTGTAGGAATACCGTAAAGTTTATTGTTGATGATAAGACTCTCGATTGTGGCAGGCATAAAGTAGTCCTTCATGTACTGTGTTGTAACAACTTTGGAAGGAAATTCCGATATTATGCCATAGTCAAGCAGTTCTGTCATTGATCTGGCAGGAACCTGTGCCACATCAGGGCCTGAACCTGCTGCAACTGCTGCAAGAAGTTTGGTTTTGTACTCGCCTTCGGGTATGGTCTGAACTACTATTTCGATATCCGGATTGGCTTTCATGAATTCATCGGCAAGATTCCCGACAATTTCGGCTCTGGCAGGAGAATGGTGCATCCAATGAACCACCGTCGTCTTTGCAAAGAAAACACTTACAAGCATAACCACTAAAATCAGTAAAGCATAACGCTTCATCTTTTCTTACCTCCTTTATAAAGTTAGAATAAAACCCTTGAATATACTTAATACTTAAAATAAAATTTCAGCGTAACCTTTCCTTTTTCACTGAAAAAATAATATCTGTAGTCAAGATTAGCCGTTACATCACTTATCTTTCCGCTTATCCATAATGCCTTTAAATCTCAATATTTTCACCTAAAAATTTGGTAAGCGATATGGCAAGAGGTATTTCAATACCTTTCCTTATTTTAAGCGGCATAACTTTAAGCTTATCCTTCAATCCGGATGTTTTTCTCATTTTTTCTGAAATATACTCGAATGATCTGTCTTTAAAAAAAGGATTCTCGGTATTTAACATAAGATTATCTATACATAGAAGATCCAAAAAGTCAACGATGGCATCGGCAAGCAGGTCAAGCTGCTTTTCATAAAGAATACAGAACTCTTTGGAAAATTTTTCATTGTACAGCTCAGAAAGCATAACTGAAAAGTCTCTTCCGAAAAGTGCCATATAACTTGCCGGTATGGTACTGTGAAAGATGGATTTAAGATTATCGGCCCCGAAGTAATTTGAAACACAGCCTTTCTTGCCACACCAACATAGCGGACCGTCATGTATTAGCTGCGTATGCCCGAACTCGCCCGCTCCTCCGTTAAGACCTCTGACCATCTTTCCATCTATTACAAGTGCTCCTCCGAACTCAGAGTCAATAAGGAAAATATTCTTATACTTGAGGTGACCGAACATTATCTGCGAAGAAAGAAGTGCATTCACATCGTTTTCTACTTTAAAAAGGATGTTCCAGCAGTCCTCAAGTCCTGAAAAATAAACATCTTTTTCAACAGAGAAAAAATTCCCCGTAACCTTCATATTGACCTGATCAACCTGTCCGGGAGTAACTATACTGAATACTTTGATATTCCTGTAAAGACTGTTGTAGTTTTTTTCCAGATACTTTGGAAAGTCCATTATGATAGAAACCACATTACTCTTGTCCACCGGTATATTTTCAGAGTATCTCAGTCTTCCGGAAAGATCTCCTATGACAAAATGTAAAAACCTGCTGTGTATAGATATTCCGCTTATGAGAATTTCATCGTTGCGCAAAACCAGCAACTTCTGAGGCCGTCCTTTTGAAGTGGTAGGAACGGCATCTCCTTCTACCACAAAACCATTGGAAATCAGCTTGTCAACTGCTCGCGAAACAGTTGCCTTACTGAGTTTGGTTTTGTTTACAATCTCAGTACGTGATATCCCGTACTTTTTATACCATATAAGCTGAAAGACTTTCTGCTCTGTTTCTGTAAGATTAGTCAACATAATCACCTTTATTTTTGTTTCCATAAGAAATTATATTTTTTAAAGATAGCTTCTATGTTATCTTTTGTTAATATATAAACCTTTTTTCCAAGGATGAAACTAATATAAGTTTATCATCGTTTACAACCAGAAAAAAGCCCTTTTTAGAGGATGTATAAAAGGCA
>Ga0208826_1001732_pt1 | contig 17604 bp, 18 predicted proteins | sample AD_UKC115_MetaG_FD_184451 | JGI IMG/M metagenome (GOLD analysis project Ga0208826, IMG submission 184451) | Active sludge microbial communities of municipal wastewater-treating anaerobic digesters from Hong Kong - AD_UKC115_MetaG (SPAdes)... | ecosystem: Engineered > Bioreactor > Anaerobic >...
TGAACTCGGAAAGACCGTCGCAGAAAAACGAAAGCAGGGATCCCCCCAAAAGACCCCTGCTCTCGTTTAGATTCTTTCATGAGGCAACGAACACCCTTCGTTTAGATTCTTAGGTGAGGCAACATGGACCCCCTTTTCCCGTACCGCAAGGGCTTTCAGGAAGACAAGGCCGGGGTGCGGTGTTATGATGTCTGCCGGGGTGGTGAGGCTGACCTTATTCCAGTCACGATCGGCAAAGACCCGTCTGGGCCCCCTGGTCGCCGCTCTTTTAATCCTGTTGGCCGCCAACGGGACCGTTCGATTATGGAAAACGATTTCCCTCCGCGAGACGCGGCAGACCTACGATCGGCTTTCAGCCGAGGCCCGATGGCTTGAAGTCGAAGTTTCCGGACTCGAGAAACGGCTGCGGGAAATCCAAGCCCAGCTTGAGGACGGACAAGCGTGGATCACCCGCCTGGAACGGGAGATCCTTGCGAATCAAGGCAAGAAACGACTCGAAGCCCAGGTTAGAAGGGCCCAGGCGGTGGAGCGGTACCGGCTTCTTGCAGGGGACTATCGACGACTCTACGGGGAGTACCAAAAGGCTTTCGAACAGCTTCGGGGGCTTCACCGCTCCATCGAGGAACTGGCGGACCGGCTGGATTTTCAGGAAGAACCCCCGGTGAGGCGGAAGGGAGCAACGGAATGAAAACCGAACAGAAACAGCTAGACCTTTTTTCCCAGGAACACCCGGCAAAGAACAGAACCGTAACCCCGGCCGGCGAACCCGACGCTTCCCCTCTGGAAATGCCGGAACCTGCCGCTGCCCGGCCCCGGCTCAGTCCCATCCATTGTTCCCGATGCGGTGAATGGCTTTGCGATGCCCTCTCGGGCGCTCGGTCCTACTGTCCGAGATGCCGGATCTGGTCCGGAAACCGTTAACCAAAAACGGATTCAGGCACTTAATGGTGATTGAACGCATTAAAGTTTTCTGCTATAATTACGCATCGAATCCCTGATAGACTTCCAAAGGAGTTGGTGAGCGTGTCCGAAAAGTGGAAAGACCGCCTGACCGATCAGCTCTGCAAGGCCCTTCTCTCTCTCAAGTCGGAGGACGAGGCCTATCGTTTCCTGGAGGACGTCGCCACAATCGGTGAAATCATTGCTTTTGCCCAGCGGCTCGAGGTCGCCCGACTCCTCTACGAGGGGAACAACTATCCGCAGGTCGTCCAGAAGACGGGGGCCAGCACCGCGACGATCAGCCGGGCAAAGAATCTCATTGAGCACGGGGCAGATGGTTTCACCCTGGTCCTGGAAAGGCTCGCGAAAAAGGAAAAGGAATAGGGATCCCAGCGGCTGTGGCTAGGATCTAAGGGGCGACGCGCCGTGGCACGTCGCCCTTTTTCATTCCTCGAGGTCGCTTAAACGCTTTTTGCGGAGGAAATTGACAAACTCCTGCTTCATTTTCACGAGAAGCCCCTCGAAAAGACATTTCCTGAAAGGGCATTTTCCGCAGTCGAGCAGGCAGATCCTCACCTCGGGTTCGCCCTCGATCAGCGAATAGACCTCATAAAGGGTGACATCGGACGGGGCTTTTGCCAGGACGAACCCTCCTCCGGGTCCCCGCATGGAACGAACCAGCCCCCCCTTTGAAAGTCTCTGAAAGACCTTCGCCAGGTGAGCCTCCGAAACGCCCATCTCCGCTGCCATTTCACGGATGCTGATTCGTCCCTTCCTGGAAACGAGAAGGCCGAGCCCATGAAGCGCAAGTGATACGGCCTCCGAAACCTGAATGATTTCCGGCATCCTGTCGCTCCTTCCCGAATCCCTTCATTCGGGTTCTGCTTTGCTTTTATGAACCGAATTGTACAAGGGGAATCCGGCCCCAGGCAACCTGGTGGGATCGCTCATATTTCCGCAAATATTCATAAATAAGGACTTCGTTAACTAGAATGTTTTTATTTTAGGTTGCTAGCGGAGATTTTGCTAACCTCGACGGTTTTTGCCAGGGTTGAAATATGATATATTTCGAATCGTGCTTGCCGGGGCGCTTTTTCCGCAAACCGGGGCATGCCACCAAATTCTTAAGGAGGGATAGAAGTCATGCAAAAGCGCAAGTTCCTGTCCATCGTTTCGCTGCTCGTCTTCGCCCTGCTTCTCTCTGCCGGCAGTGCCCTAGCCGCCGAGAACGTCCTGAAAATCGGCGTCCTCTTTCCCTTGACCGGCCCCTGCGCCACCGCTGGACAGCGCTGCGTGGCCGCGGTGGAAACCGCCGCCGAGGTCATCAACAACAAGCATCCCGAACTGGACGTCCCCCTCGCCAAGCAGGAAGGCATCCTCAAGGGGATGAAGATCCAGCTGGTGGTCGCCGACACCCAGGGCAAGCCGGACGTCGCAAAATCAGAAGCGGAGCGGCTCGTGAACCAGGAAGGCGTTTACGCCATCATCGGATCCTACAACAGTTCCGCATCCAAACCGGCTTCCGCGGTGACCGAGCGCGCCAAGAAACTCTTCATGTGCGGCTGCTCCAGTTCTGCTGCCCTGACCGAGCGGGACTTCAAGTACTTCTTCCGCCTCGCCCCCACCGACAAGACCGAATCCAAGGAATTCGTCGAATACATCCAGTGGCTGAACAAAAACCAGAAGGCGGGAATCAAGACCATCGGACTCATCTACGAGAACACCGAGTTCGGGAAGCACGCGGCCGATGAAGGCAAGGCTGCGGCAAAGGCCGCCGGCTTCGAGGTCGTCGCGGACGTCGCCTTCAACCCCGGTGCCACGAACCTGAACAGCGAAGTCCAGACCCTGAAGGCCAAGAACCCGGATGCCGTTTTCGGGGCCTGCCTCGGCGGTGACTATACCCTTTGGGTCCGGACGATGAAGCAGATGAACTGGCTCCCCAAGGTTGCCCTGAACTACTGCACCGGCTACCAGGATCCGAAGATCGCCCAGCAGCTGGCCACAGACGGTAACTTCTTCATGGGAGGAACGGGGTACTCGCCGGAAATCGGCGCGAAGTACATGAAGAAAGTCGCTGCCGTGGAGAAAATTTATTCGAAGAAGGTCGGGGTCCCGTTTGACAGCGATTCCATCCAGGAAGCCGTTGCCCTCTTCATCCTGGCCCAGGCCATCGAAAAGGCCAAAACCCTGGATGTCGACAAGGTCGCCGAAGTGATCCGCACCACGACGTTCGATTCTCCCCTTTCCCTCGGTGGGAAAGTCGCCTTCGGACCCGGAGGCCAGAACATGAAGGCAACCAGCATCATCACCCAGCTGCACGACGGGAAATACGTCCCCGTTTATCCGCCCAGCTACGCGGAGACCAAGGCCACCGTCCCGATGACCCCCTGGGACAAGCGCTAAGCGTTCCCGCAAAGCGGTTTCCCGAACGGCATAGACCGGGGCGGGGTTTGATCCCCGCCCCTTTTTTCACTGACCGGTTTCTTTAGGAGGATCTCGCATGAGCACGCTCGCGCAGGTTTTGCTGGACGGCCTTCTGGCCGGGATGCTCTACGCCCTTGTCGCGGCGGGATTGAGCCTGATCTGGGGCGTCATGGACGTCATCAATTTCGCCCACGGGGAGTTCCTGATGGTCGCCATGTACCTGAGCTACTGGATAGGGTTTTTGGCCCACGTGGACCCCCTTTTCTCCTGGGTCGCCTCCGGGGTCTTCGTGTTCCTCCTCGGGGTGCTGACGTACCGTTTCCTCGTGTCCCGCTGCATCGGCAAGGCTGCCATGGCCCCGCTGCTGGCCACGTTCGGCCTTTCCATGTTCCTTAAGAACCTCTGTCTTAACCGTTTTTCCCCGAACTTCCGGATTCTGCAGTCCACTCTCCTGGAAGGGAAAAAGATCCTGCTGGGAAACATCGTGATCGGCATGCCCCAGCTCGTGACGGGTATCTTTTCGCTCTTGCTCCTTTTCGCGCTGTACTTCCTCATGAAAAAAACCCGCCTGGGATGGGCGATCCAGGCGACCGCCATGGATCGCGAAGCCGCTGAACTCATGGGCATCAACACGGACCGCATCTACCTCCTGGTGTTCGGCCTGGGAGGGGCCTGTGTCGGCATCGCTGGCGGCCTGTTGACCTCCTACCTGGCGGTCCACCCGGAGGTGGGTTCCCTGTTCGGGCTCATCGCCTTTCTCATCGTGGCCCTAGGGGGCTTTGGGAGCATTCCGGGCGCCCTCGCCGCAGCGGTGATCATCGGCCTGGTGGAAGCCCTCGCCGGGTTCTACATCGCCCCGGTCTTCAAGTACGTTGCGGTCTTCGCCATCTACCTGGCGGTCATTCTGGTCCGGCCCAAGGGCCTGTTCGGGTGGTGAGAAACATGAAGACACGCAAGCTGGAAACGAAGGACTGGATCTGGATCGGCCTGATTGGCTTCCTTGCGGCCCTTCCACTCGTACCGGGCCTGATCGGGAATTCCTTCCGCGCCCATGTTCTCATCCTCGTCCTCCTTTACGCGAGCATGGCCCAGTCCTGGAACATCGTCAGCGGCTACGCGGGCCAGGTTTCCTTCGGTCACTCGGTCTTCTTCGGCATCGGGGCCTATGGAGCGGGAATGGCAGTCGTCACCTACGGTCTGACCCCGTGGCCGGGGCTAATCGCCGGGGCTGTCCTTGCGGCCCTGGTTTCGCTTCTCATCAGCTACCCTTGCTTCAAGCTCAAGGGTCATTACTTCGCCATCGCAACCTTCGCCATCGTCGAGATTTTCAACCGCCTTTTCATGGTCTGGGATTGGGTCGGCGGGGCGTTGGGCCTGGATTACCCCATCCTTCCCGACGGCTGGAAAAACTTTGTGTGGTCGGAAACGAAGGTCGGTTTCTATTACGGAGCGCTAGGGCTCTTCATCCTGATTTTCGGCGTCGTCCGCTGGATCGAAACGCATCGGCTGGGTTACTATCTCCGGGCCGTCCGCGAAGGCCAGGAAACCGCAGAATCCCTGGGAGTGAACAGTGCCGCGGTCAAGTTGTCCGCCATGGCCTTTTCAGCCTTCCTGGCCGCGCTTTGCGGGGGATTTTTCGTTCAATACAACTACCGGGTCGATCCTCCCATGGTCATGTCCCTCGACATGTCGATGAAATTCGTGCTGATCACGATCCTGGGCGGTGTCGGCAATTTCTGGGGCCCTCTCCTCGGGGCAGCGATCCTGGTCCCGCTCCAGGAATACAGCAGGGCCTACCTCACCTCGCTGGGCAGCGGCGTCGATCTGATCATCTTCGGGATCATCATCATGCTCATGATGATCAGGCAACCGAAGGGAATCATGGGAATCCTCCAGGACCTCGGCTTCAAAACCGGGCAACGGAAACCGGGAAGGGAGGAAAACTGAGATGGCCCTCCTTGAAGTGCGTAACCTGACGATGAAATTCGGTTCCCTGGTGGCCAACAGCGACGTTTCCTTCGACGTTGAACAGGGAACGATCGTCGGCCTCATCGGCCCCAACGGCGCGGGGAAAACCACCCTGTTCAACTGTGTTGCCGGGTACTACAAGCCTACGGACGGGACGATCCGGTTCGACGGGAAAGACATCACCAACCTTCCCGCCTACCGGATCTCGCGCCTCGGGATGGCCAGGACCTTTCAGGTCGTCCGCCCCCTGAAGGAGATGACCGTCCTGGAAAACATCCTGGTGGGAGCCTACCTGAGGGAACCGGATCCCGAAAAGGCAGAGGCGATCGCGGAAAAATGCCTGAAAACCTGCTTTTTGGGAGAATTCCGGGACCGGCCGGCCGGCGGGCTGACCATCGGAAACAAGAAACGCCTGGAAGTGGCCCGGGCACTCGCAACAGGGCCAAAGCTGCTCTTGCTGGACGAGGCCGTGGCGGGCCTGACTTCGACCGAGGTCAAGCAGATGGTCGAACTGATCAAAAGCCTGAAGGAAAGCGGCGTTACGATCCTGATGGTTGAACACATCATGGAAGCGATCATGCCGATCGCGGACCGGATCGTCGTTCTGGACGGCGGGGTCAAGATCGCGGATGACCGGCCCCAGGTCGTCGTCGAGGACGAGAACGTCATCAAGGCCTACTTCGGGGAAAAGTTCAGCAAGCGGCTGAAAGCCATGAAGGACGGTGGGCGGGTATGAGCGAAGCGATCCTGAAAGTCTGCGACATCCATTGTGCCTACGACGCGGTCCCCGTCATCCACGGCATTTCCCTCGAGGTCCGCGAAGGCGAGATCGTCGCGATTGTTGGGGCCAACGGGGCGGGGAAATCGACCACAATGAGGACCATCGCCGGGCTGATGCACCCGGTAAAGGGCTCGATCTTCTTCTGCGGGGAGGACATTTCCAGGACTCCCGGGCATGCCATGATCACCAAGGGGATCAGTTTCGTGCCGGAGGGCCGCCGTCTTTTCTCCAAGCTGACAGTGAAGGAAAACCTGGAGCTGGGTGCCTACACGGAGAAGAATCGGGCCGTGATCGAAGAACGCCTGGAAGAAGTGCTGACCCTTTTCCCGATCCTTCGGAAACGGGCCAACCAGGTGGCAGAAACCATGAGCGGCGGAGAGCAGCAGATGTGCGCAATCGCCCGGGGACTCATGTCGAACCCGAAACTTCTCATGCTGGACGAACTCTCCCTAGGGCTGATGCCCTCTCTCGTCGAAAAGGTCCTTGAAACCGTCGTGGAAATCAACCGAAAGGGAACGACGATCCTGCTTGTGGAACAGATGGTCCAGGAAGCCCTTGAAATCGCTTCCCGGGGGTACGTCATCCAAACAGGGCGGATCGTTCAGGAAGGGACGGCGAAAGATCTGCTGGAGTCGGATTCGGTCCGCAAGGCCTACATGGGACTGTAGGTTTGGTTCGCCGGTGCTGTCTGGAAGGCAGGCCTCCGTTTTCGAGGCCTGCCTTTTCCATGGATGCAAAGCGATCGATCTGCTGGTATCCTAAAAGAAAACCGGTGAGGATCAGAGTGGGGGGACTTGTGTCTTGAATTCTGCGAAAAAATGGATCCTGGCCCTTCTGGCGGTCTTCCTTCTCGGCAACCCGGCAGGGGTTTTCGCCTCCGACACGAAACAGCCAGGGGAATGGTCTCCGAAGCCCTCCGAACGATGGCTTGAAGTGGTGAAGAAAGAACGGCGCCTCTACCTTCGGCAGGGTGACCAGATATTGAAGGCCTATCGTGTCGCCATCGGCAGCGGGAGGGGCATCAAGAAAAGCCCGATTGACAAGATCACACCGGTCGGGGTTTTCACGATCAGGCGCATCGCGGACGCCCGCAACTGGGTGTTCGACCCGAAGGTCTTCAACGAACCCGGAGAACCGCAGAAGGACGTCTACGGGAGGTGGGCCATCAGCTTCAAGAATCCCTGGAATCTGGCGATTCATGGGACGAACGCCCCGTGGTCGATCGGAAAGGCGGTCACCCATGGATGCATCCGGCTGAAAAATGAAGACATCGAGGAACTGATCAAGCACGTGAAGCCCGGGATGAAGCTTGTCATCAGGGAAAAGCCTCTTCCCGAAAAAGACGCGAGGAAAGCGATGCAACAAAAAAAGGAGAAGGACCTTCCCGCAAAGTCCCAGGGAAGTTCCCTGCCTCCTGCGGAAACGAAATCGGAGGATGCTGCGGCCACAGTTCCCTCCTCGGCGGATGTCCAGGCACCCGGGGACGCCGGTTCCGAAACCACTGGCACCCCGCAGGAGGGAGAATCCACCTCCTAGATTTTACAGGCCGGCTCCAGGAAACGCCTCTTCACGGCTTGACCCGCCCGCCCGCGATCCGGCGGAGACGTTCCCACGCCTCTGCGGGAAGATCCCACCGCGGGGTTTCACTCGCGAAAGCAAGGGGGTCTCCATATCCCGCAAGGAAGCCGTTCACCCGGGCGGAGGCCGTGGAATCGACCAAGGCCCGCTCTTCAGGGAAAAGCTTCCTGAAAATTTCCATCAGGGTGAAATCTCGCCGCAGGTAGAATTTCTGGTGGAAATTCTCGGCCCGGGTGAATCCCGTGAAGGGAAGGATCTCCGTGGTAACGGCACGGTTTCCTTTGCCCGAATGCCGGTTCAGGCTTTCCTCCGCCTCTTCCCGCTGGGTTTTCGAATGAACGAAGATCAACGAAGCGTACTGGCGTGACCAGGCCTGCCGGGTGGCATCGTGGGATGCCCAGAAAATTTCCAGCAACCGGCCAAAAGATAGGACTTCCGGGTCAAAATCGATCTGCACGGATTCCGTGTGGTCCCCCAGATCGTGATAGGTCGGGTTTGGCGATGTTCCCCCGGCATATCCCACGCGTGTCCGGATCACTCCTTCAAGACTCCCGAACCGGGCATCTGGACCCCAGAATCAGCCTAACGCAAATGTAGCCGTTTGAAGGCGCTTCTCATTTTGCCCTTCGATCGGCATGCCCCTTCCCCTCCTTTTCCTGGCGTCCTCTGTCTTTCCCTTTGGACACCCCCCTGGAGAAGCCCCGGGGACGGACGAGGCACCTCTCCCCAAGACCGACCAGGTCTGTCCTCCCGGCCCTTTCCAGGGCCTCCCGAACCAGATCCGCGTTCTTCGGATCCCGGTATTGCAAAAGAGCCCGCTGGAGCCTTTTCTCGCGAGGACTTTTCGCCACGTAGACCCGCTCCCCGGTGAGCGGGTGGATCCCTGTCGCGTACATGCAGGTCGAAAGGGTCCCGGGAGTCGGGATGAAATCCTGTACCTGTTCCGGGTGGATTCCCGTGTCCCGGAGGAACTCCGCCAGTTCGACCGCCTCCTTGAGTCCAGACCCGGGGTGACTCGACATGAAGTAAGGAACGAGGTACTGCTCCTTTCCCAGCCTCCGGTTCACCCGTCGGTACGCCTCCACAAAGGCAAGGTACGCCTCCTTCCCGCTCTTTCCCATCAGGTCGGTCACTCGTTTCGAACTGTGTTCCGGGGCAATCTTGAGCTGTCCGCTCACGTGGTGCTCGCAAAGCTCCGTAAGGAAAGGCTCCAGTCCCCCCAGGAGGAGGTAGTCGTAGCGGATCCCAGAACGGACAAAAACTTTTTTGACCCGGGGAAGCGAACGGATCGCTCTCAGGATGTCCAGGTACTCGGAATGGTCGGCATCCAGTCTCGGACAAGGTTTTGGGCCCAGGCATTCCCGTCCCCGGCAGGTTCCCCGCTCCAGCTGTCCCTCGCAGGAAGGATGCCGGAAATTCGCGGTCGGCCCCCCGACATCGTGGATGTACCCCTTGAAATTCGGCAACCCTGTCAGCAAAGCCGCCTCCCTCAAAAGCGACTCCTTGCTCCTGGACTGGATGATCCTCCCCTGGTGAGATGTGATGGCGCAGAAGCTGCAGCTTCCGAAACACCCCCTGTGGCTCACCAGGCTGAATTGGACCTCTTGAATGGCCGGGACCCCGCCCTCGGCATCGTAATCCGGGTGGGCAGCCCTTGCGTAGGGAAGCTCGTAGACCGAGTCCAGTTCTTCCGTCGTCAGCGGCCTTGCGGGAGGGTTCTGAACGACCCACCTCGATCCGTGGGCCTGCATCAAGGTTTTCCCGCGGATCGGGTCCTGTTCCAGGTAGAAAAGGCGGAAAGCCTCGGAAAAGGCGGTTTTCGAGCTTTGCACGGCTTCAAACGACGGAAGTTCCACCGATTCCTTCCAGACTTCGTCCTTTTCCGATGCCATCCAGCAGGTTCCAGCCACGTCCCGGATATCCCTCGGGCTAATCCCGATGGCCAGTTGGCGGGCGATCTCCACGATCTGCAGTTCCCCCATTCCGAAAACCAGGAGGTCTGCCCCGCTATCCACGAGGATCGATCGCCGGACCGCATCGTCCCAGTAATCGTAGTGAGCGAAACGCCTCAGGCTGGCCTCGATCCCCCCGATGACGACCGGAACGTCGCCCATAACCTGGCGGACCCGGTTACAATAGACGATGGTTGCCCTTTCGGGCCTTCGCCCCGCCTTGTTCCCGGGGGAATAGCTATCCGTGTGCCGCCGTTTCTTCGCAGCCGTATAGGCATTCAGCATCGAGTCCAGGTTGCCCGCCGAAACGAGCACGCCCAGGCGCGGGCGTCCCAGGGCCAGAAAGGCCCCTGGGGAACGGTAATCGGGCTGGGCCAGAATCCCGACGCGGTATCCTTCCCGCTCCAGCACCCTGGCAATGACCGCGTGACCGAAACTCGGATGGTCCACGTAAGCGTCACCGCTGACCACCAGGAAATCGAGTTCGTCCCATGCTCGATCTTGCATGTCCTTCCGGGAAACCGGGAGGAAATCCATTCTTTCGGTTGGCCTGTTCATAGGAAGATCTTGACAACTTCCACGGCAATCAGCAGGATGATGATCCATTCCAGGATTTCAGCCCGCCTGCTGGTGAACTCCTGGTTCAGCAGCTCCACGGTCTCTCTCATCGCACGCAGTTTTTCGTCCATCCGCAACAACCAGGCTTTCGTCCTGAAAAGCTGGAGGGCCCGGTTATAGATCTGGGCATAGTAGACGTCTTCCGTCACACGGACCGCGGAGGTCAGGTGATCGGTCATGAGCTCCGTCTCCAGGATCAGCTGCATCGCGGTCCTGGCAATCCGGCTCATTTTCCCGGAGAAAACCGATGTCAGTCCCCATCTTGTTTCGCCGAGATCCTTGAACAGTTTCTCCAGCCGGCGGTTCAACAGGTCGTCGTAGTAGCGAGCTTCCAGGAGCTGGACGTTTGCGTATTCCAGCAGGAGCCGGAGGTCCGCGTAATCCCCTTCTTCCACAATGAAGGCATTGTTGTAGTTCAGGATGATCAGGTCGTTCTCGGTGTAGGAAAAGGCGTTTTCCAGGGCCAGGTGTGCCTGCTGGCGGCTCAGGGGCTTTTTCTCGCCGAAGATCAGCCGGATTAGTGCCGGAAGATCCTTGAGATCGCTCTTGGTGACGGGTTCGGCGGTTCGCCGGACCACGTAAAGGGTGTATTCCTCGGAAAAAAAGGGAGTTTCCCTTCGATCGACAAGGGATTCCGACACGGAATCCATCAGCGTTCGAAGTTCCGTTTCGAACAGCCGGTCGAGATCCGGCCCCATCCCCATCTGGATCGCCCGATCGGCAAATTGCTCCAGGTCGAGGTTGCCGAGCGTGGCCGTTGCGCCAAGGGAGATCACTCCGAAATCGAAAAATCGCGCGGAGAGGGAAACATCCAGATGCTCTCCCCCGACAACCCAGGACTGCGGTCCAAGCTCGACCGCGGCAGGAGGGCGGACAAGATCGATGGACTGGTTGTCGACCCGCACCAGTCCCTGGCGGAAGGGCAGCCTTCCCGAAAATAGGTTGGAAGACAGGCGGTCGAGACGAATTTCGTCCGCCACGTCATAGAGCCGTAAAAAGACAATATCGGCCGTTTCGATGAACATGAAGCCTTCCCTCCTTTTCTTCTTTATCAGGATAACTACTAAAGTCTTCCTTCGCAAGCATTTCAATCCGGACCTTGACCTGCAGCACTTCCTTGTCATACGATACAGCCGTTCAAAAGGGAGTAGCTAGAAAGGCCGCATCAACAGGCTGGCGCTTCGGCGCCTGGTGTGGCCGTTGGCCGGAAAGGGCTGATTAGCGAGACTTTTGGCGGGGGATTGCCCATGCCAAAAGTCTTTTTTTCTTGGGGAGGAATGTGCATGAACCCGCTGTTCCCGGTTTTCCTCGGACTCAGTCTTTCCATGGATGCATTCGCCGTTTCTGTTGCATTGCCCTTTTGCGTCCCTTCCCTCACCATGAGCCAAATCTGCCGGGTGGCCGGCGCTTTCGGCCTGTTCCAGGCCCTTATGCCACTTCTGGGATGGGGACTTGGAAGCCTCGCTTCCAAGGTAATCGCTCCGTTTGACCACTGGGTGGCCTTTGTCCTTCTCGGTTTTATCGGCGGGAAAATGGTGGTGGAAGGGCTTCGGAAAGAAGAAGATTGCAACAGCCGATCGGACCCGACATCCGGGTGGCCCCTACTGACACTTGCCGTTGGAACAAGCATCGATGCACTGGCGGTCGGATTCAGCTTCGTGGCGCTGAAACTGAACGTCTGGAGCACCGTTTCGATCATTGGCGCGACCACTTTCATCTGCTGCTGGATCGGCATGGTCGGCGGGCGGCAGATCGGCCGATTCGCAGGAAAGCGCATGGAAGTGGCTGGAGGGCTGGTCCTCATCGGGATCGGTCTGAAAATCCTGTTCGAGCACCTCTCGATGTGATTCCTGCTGTTTTGCTTGCTATTTCATCCTGCGTCCTCCATAATACCCGTGCAGCAGGATAAGAAGGGGGGTAGATAAGGGGTGGCTCCATCGAACCAGCCCTTGATTCTTGTCGATAATCTTTGCAAGAGCTTCGAACAGGGAGAGGTGCTGAACCATATCAGCATCTCCATCCGCGAGGGAGACCTGGTTTCCGTCATCGGCCCCTCGGGGTGCGGCAAGTCCACGTTTCTGCGCTGCCTGAACTGTCTCGAGATCCTCGATTCGGGGAGTATCTCGATCGCCGGTGTCACGGTTTCCCGCAAGAGTCCGAAAGACCCCATCACAGACGACCTCCTGGAAAAAGCCCATCTCCTTCGGCAGGAAGTGGGGCTGGTCTTCCAGATTTTCAACCTCTTTCCCCACAAATCCGTTCTCGAAAACGTCATTCTCGCGCCGATGGTCGTCAAGAAGGAAAGCCGTGAACAGGCCGAAGACAACGCGGTGCGCCTTCTCAAAAAAGTCGGCCTGGAAGATTGCATCCACCGCGACCCTTCGACCCTTTCCGGCGGCCAGAAACAGCGCGCGGCCATCGCCCGGGCTCTAGCCATGAATCCAAAGGTCATGCTTTACGACGAACCCACATCCGCCCTAGACCCGGAACTGGTCAAGGAAGTCCTTCAGGTCATGCGCGACCTGGACGCAGAGGGCATGACCCAGATCATCGTTACCCACGAAATGCGCTTTGCCCGTAAGGCCTCCGACTACATCGTCTTCATGGACAAGGGCGAAATCGTCGAGGTTGACGACGGCGACATTCTTTTCACCAACCCGAAAAACGAACGCACCCGGGAGTTTTTAAGGCACTTCGAGGGGGATGCCCTATGAGAAGATCACTGGCAATCCTGGGTTTCGCGGTACTGCTCGCACTTTCTTTCGCCCTGCCGGGTTTGGCCGCACAGAAGGAACTCCGCTGGGGCGGCGACACCGAGGGCGGGGCTCCCTACATGTTCCAGGATCCCAAGGACACAAAACGGATCATCGGCTACGAGGTCGAGATCATCGAGGCCATCGCGAAACAGCTGGGGCGCAAGCCCGTCTTCGTGCAGAACGGCTGGGACAACCTGATCCCCGGTCTCCAGAGAAAACTCTACGACGTCTCGATCGATGGACTGGAAATCACCCCGGAACACAAGCAGGAGGTCAACTTCTCCATCCCGTACTACGCAACCTTCCTGCAGCTTGCCGTCCGGCGGGACAACAAGACCATCACGAGCCTGGAGGACTGCCGGGGAAAGGTTGTGGGGACCTTGAAACAGGCCTATTCCCACCAGGTGCTCGAGGAATTCGGAGGTATCGAGATCCGGCTTTACGAGGACGAAATCAACGCTTATAGCGACCTGGTCAACGGACGCCTGGATGCCACTCTTTTTGACGCGCCGATCGCCGTCTTCTATGCCGGTTTCAACCCCGAGATCAAGTTCGTGGGACCGGAGATCGGCCGGATGGAATACGGCATCGCGGTCCGGAAAGAAGACAAGGAACTCCTGAAGGAAATCAACGGCGCTATCGTCGCGCTTCGAGACAGCGGCGAGCTGCGGAAAATCTACGACCGCTGGAACCTCTGGAGCCCCATGATGGCTAAGGAATTCAACGATTACCGGCCAAGACAGGCCGACGCCGTCATGTTCAACGAATGGGCCGAACTTCAACGCCCCGAATTTACCTTCAGGGACCGAATGAAGCGGTATGCCGGGTTCATGCCGGTCCTGGGAAGGGCCGCCCTAACCACGATGAAAGTCTCCATCGTGGCGATGCTTCTGGCAATGGCCTTCGGCTTTGTTCTGGCCGTCGCTCGAGTCTTTGGGCCCAAACCCCTTTCAAAGCTTGCCGTGGCCTACATTGAAACGATTCGGGGGACTCCCGTCCTGATCCAGCTTTTCTTCATCTTCTACGGACTGCCGAACATCGGGATCAAGCTCTCCCCCTTCGTGGCCGGCGCCGTTGGGTTGGGACTGAACTACGCCGCTTACGAGGCAGAGAACTACCGGGCCGGCCTGATTTCGGTCCCGAAGGCGCAGATGGAAGGGGCGCTCGCCCTGGCCATGACCCGATGGCAGGCGTTGCGGCACGTGGTGATTCCCCAGGCTTTCCGCCTGGTTTTGCCTCCCCTGACGAACGACTTCATCTCCCTGCTCAAGGATTCCTCCCTGGTTTCGGTCATCACGATGGTGGACCTGACCAAGGCCTACGGGCAGCTGGCGACCACCTATTACGATTATTTTGGGACCGGGATCATCGTGGCAGGCATCTATCTTCTTCTCGGGCTTCCGTTTGTCAGGCTGGCCCGCTGGGCGGAAGGAAGGCTTGCCAAGGTTGGGAACATGGCCCGATTGGAAGAGGAAACCACGGAAGAGCTGATCGCTTCCAAGGACGGCATCCTCTAAAGCCGGAAACGGCCCTGTTCTTTCATCCCTTGATCACCGCAATCGGCGCCAGCCTTGCCACCTTGCGGCTCAGACCTGCCCGTTCCACGACATCGACGACAAGATCTACGTCCTTGTAAGCTTCCGGGGCTTCCTCTCCCAGGGTGCGAAGATCTCCCGCACGCACGAGGATGCCCTTTTGCTCAAGGGAAGCGGAGACTTCTTTCGCGTTCAGGGCCTTCAAAGCGGCGCTTCGGCTTTTGACCCGGCCTGCACCATGGCAGGTCGAAAAGAAACATTCCGCTGCCCCGGCCGCGCCCGCCAGGACATAGCTCGCCGTTCCCATACTGCCAGGAATGATCACCGGCTGGCCGGTTTTCGAATAGACGGGAGGCAAGGAAGGATGTCCGGGCGGAAGGGCCCGCGTTGCCCCTTTCCGGTGGACGCAGAACAAACCTTCTTTCCCATCGTAGAAATGCTTTTCCACAAGAGCCAGGTTGTGGCTAACGTCATACAGCAGATGGAGGGGTTCGCCAGGGAAAAACCGCGAAAATACCTCACGAACCCTTGAACCGATCGCTTGTCGGTTCGCCATTGCGAAATTTGCCGCGGCTTGCATCGCTCCCAGGTAAGCTTTCCCTTCGGCTGAGTCCAAAGGGGCGCAGACCAGTTGCCTGTCGGGAATCCGGATGCCAAGCCTGGTAACCGAACGGGAGAGAGTTCTCAGAAAATCATCGCACACCTGGTGCCCCAAGCCCCGGCTTCCACAATGAATCATGACCGTCACCCTTCCAGCTTCCAGGCCGAAGGAACTCGCCAGGGACCGATCGAAGATCTCTTCGACCCGCTGGATTTCCAGGAAGTGATTCCCCGATCCCAGGCTTCCCAATTGCCCTTGCCCCCGTTCCTTCGCCCGCCCGGAGACCTCTACGGGATCCGCCCCTTCGAGGCAGCCCGCATGTTCGATCCGCTCGAGGTCGCTTTTTTCCCCGAAGCCATTTCTCACCGCCCAGCCCGCCCCTCCCTCCAGGACGGCATCAAGCCTGGAACCCTTCTGCATGGTTAGGCCTTCCGAACCCACGCCGCAGGGGATCGCTACAAACAATGCATCAAGCAGGCTCGGCAAGACCGGCCGCACTGCTTCTTCCGCCAGCCTCGAGATGTGAAGCCGTACGCCGCATGAAATGTCGTAACCCACTCCTCCCGGGGAAACCACCCCCCCTTCAGAGGAGAACGCCGCAACGCCTCCGATGGGGAAACCATACCCCCAGTGCATGTCCGGCATCGCGAAGCTGAACCCCGTGATCCCCGGAAGGCAGGCGACATTGATCACCTGCTGAAGGACCGGGTCATCGCGAACCTCAGACAAAATCTTCCCATCCGCATAAAGCAGTCCCGGCACCCGCATTCCCTCCATCGTCGTTTTCGGGATCAGGCAGCGGACTGGATCCTTTCGCTGAATTTGGATATCCAAAGGGTTCACCCCCTACACGTCCATGATCACTTCAAGCCTCAACGGTGGCCCCAGGTCGAATGACAGCCCCCCGTAGGTAACCGCTTTGACCCGCCCCCCCGCGGCCGGGGTTAGAACCCATTCCCCGATCGCCAGGAGGTTCAGGCCCTCGTCGATCCTGACCTCCAGCGGGACAAATACCCGGCGGGATGTTTCAAGCTCAAAAAGAAGCTCGTTCATCCACGTCACGAGCAGACCCGCCAGGTCATCACCGCTACCCTGCAAGGAAAAGACACCCGGTGAGTGCCCGATCGAATGTTCGGCGGACCAGGTCCCAAGGCTGACCGAATAAAAGGCATCGGCGCACTCCCGGAACAGGTCCTCAAGTGTTTCTGCCTCAACCTCAATACGTACATCTGCCGGATGATCCAACTTTCGCCAGGGCAACACAATGCCTCCTTCGTTTATCTATTTATCATTCTACTCCACGCCTGTGAACAGTAAAAAAGAGCGGGGGATAACCCCCGCTCTCTCTACGCTTGTAAGTGTCTTCCTACCCCTGCCCGTTGTTCTCTCCGTTGTTGCCGGTGCCGGGGCCGCTACCGTTGTTGTTGCCGCCTCCGTTGCCGGGATTCCCGCCATTGCCGTTCCCGTTGCCGGGTCCGCCGTCCTGGTTCCCCCCGGCATTCCCGTTACCTCCGTTGCCGTTATCCGCACCGTTCCCCTGCCCGTTGTTCTCTCCGTTGTTGCCGGTGCCGGGGCCGCTACCGTTGTTGTTGCCGCCTCCGTTGCCGGGATTCCCGTCATTGCCGTTCCCGTTTCCGGGTCCGCCATCCTGGTTCCCCCCGGCATTCCCGTTACCTCCGTTGCCGTTCCCGCCGCCGTTGCCGTTATCGTTATCCTGACCGGGAGGTCCGGTATGATCATGGTTCTGATCACCGTATCCATGGCCGGGACGATCGGGCTTGTCATCGTCGTCATCGTCGTCATCATCGTCGTCATCATCGTCGTCGTCATCGTCGTCGTCATCGTCGTCATCGTCGTCGTCATCATCGTCGTCATCGTCGTCATCGTCGTCGTCATCATCGTCGTCATCGTCGTCGTCATCGTCGTCATCATCGTCGTCATCATCGTCGTCGTCATCGTCGTCGTCATCGTCGTCATCGTCGTCGTCATCGTCGTCGTCATCGTCGTCATCGTCGCCGGTGTCGTCGTCATCGTCGTCATCATCGTCGTCGTCGTCGTCATCATCGTCGTCGTCGTCATCATCGTCGTCATCGTCGTCGTCATCGTCGTCATCGTCGCCGGTGTCGTCGTCATCGTCGTCGTCATCATCGTCGTCATCGTCGTCGTCATCGTCGTCGTCATCGTCGTCGTCATCGTCGTCGTCATCATCGTCGTCATCGTCGTCATCGTCGTCATCGTCGTCGTCATCATCGTCGTCATCGTCGTCGGTGTCGTCGTCATCGCCGTCGTCATCGTCGTCGTCATCATCGTCGTCATCGTCGCCGGTGTCGTCGTCATCGTCGTCATCGTCGCCGGCGTCGTCGTCATCGTCGTCGTCGTCGTCGTCGTCGTCGTCGTCGTCGTCGTCGTCGTCGTCGTCGTCGTCGTCGTCGTCGTCATCGTCGTCGTCGTC
>Ga0208826_1001733_pt1 | contig 17603 bp, 15 predicted proteins | sample AD_UKC115_MetaG_FD_184451 | JGI IMG/M metagenome (GOLD analysis project Ga0208826, IMG submission 184451) | Active sludge microbial communities of municipal wastewater-treating anaerobic digesters from Hong Kong - AD_UKC115_MetaG (SPAdes)... | ecosystem: Engineered > Bioreactor > Anaerobic >...
CCAAAGAGTTTATTTGATACTGTATGGATCCACAGGGCTCTTTACGTCTTGTAACCTCGTTCTAAATAAACCGTCGCGCGGTATCTAACTAATTAACAAACTCGTAAAGGTCTGTGGTCGGAGCCTCCTTGAAACCGTCTAAGCGGTAGGTGAAATGACCGATCCACAGTATCCATTACAGTATAGCAGATTTCTCAAAGTTCTTGGAGAGGAACTTTAATAACTACTACTTTTTATTATACGAGGTTAAATACGGCAGAAAAATAAACTCCTCTACTTTTCCGGTAATCATGTCGTACAGCATGTTAAATGTGTCACTAATATACATGCGTCGGTTTGGTTCCTCAAAGAAGTCTATGAGTTTGGTAATAAACTTGTCCTTCTGCTTTGATAAGAATAACGCACAGAAATATTCTTGGAACGACCCATGTGTGAAGTGATATCTTTCACCTTCTAAATGCATCAGGCACAAGTTCGAGCAAAGGTCATCAAGGAAGTCTCTTGCTGTTGTTTTCTTATCATTTGCGGTAACCCTTGCATTCAATATGCTGAAATACGAAGTAAATTCATCAGTTGTCAACTCAAACCTCTCATCTTTATAAGATCGGAAGCACAGCTCTGCAAAGTAGACTATAAAATCGTCGATTGCCAGTCCAGTATTTAATGGGCGCTTATACGAACCTTTAGTACTGTCATGCTCTCTTGCCAACACCTCAAATGCTGCTCTATAAAAGACATGCATTTTCGATGGAACTTCGGCAAATTGTTCAAACGTCAAGAGCATAATTGTCAACAATAGTGGATTTTCTGTAAATGACGGATGCGTACGAATAAGATTCTTGCTGTCCATCCAGCAATTTTTCTAATTGCGGAAAGGTTCTCTTGAAGAAGCTGTACTTGAAAATCTTTATTATCAATATTCTGTGTCATATGATTCCTCCTTACAAATATACAATATCAAATATTTGTGTTGTTGTCAAATATTCGATACTTGAAATTAAAGAATTGTTTTAGTCAATTTGAATTGACATTAAAAAAGCCCACGGGAGCGAAGAAGATACCGCATCCGTAGACCTTTAACCACTAGTAAAAGTAATTATTCATGTTTTAAACTCTAAAACTAGTTAATAACAATTTGAGCCGTAAAACCTACCGAAATGCAAAAACATCTAAATTGACCACAACAAGCCCATGTTACCTAAATCGCTCTGTCACGTTCAAAATCATGCCTTTGGACTTGTTCCCACGAAGTGAAAAAATCTTGTTTTCAATCAATTGGCTTCACACCCATATGTGCTAAAAGCCTTGATATATAAGGGCTTTCAGTACATTCACTCTTTTACCCTTGACATCAAGACTATCGTCTCCACATGGCTCGAGAGGACTTTTATAATGTCAACTCAACCCACTTTCGTTTAGGTAACATATTATAATAACTTCGACCGAGTTTCACCCTTATTTTTTCTATATTATAGAATAAATAACGCAAGTTCCTTAGACATATTGTTGACAGCCTAAAGGTTGTGGGGATAGATGAAATATTAAGTAATCATTTTATTAAAAGCTACGTTTAGTGCGTATAATCTATGATAGTTACACTATCGCCTAGTTTTTTAATAATTGCTTCTTTCATTTCCTTAGCGTGTGGACAGGCAAAACCAATGGGATTCCCTTTCGTAATACAAGAGCACAAAACTATTGTATCAGCACCTCTTTTAACCATTTCTGCAGCTCTTGTTACTGCTTTTTTGCCAGGGCATCCTCCGCAAGTATTAAACCCTATAATCTCAATATCTCCTTCTACTCCTTCGAATGCACACTTTTTTTCTTTAATGACTTTAAAATCTGTTGTTCCAGGACACATATCCTCTGTTTGCATACATCTAATTAATCCAACCTTCATAAAAAATTCCTCCTTAATATAATCTTTTAAAAAATAGTAACTAATTTATTTTAAAGAATTTCAAATTCATTCTTATTGAATTTTAACAATCCTTCATCTCGCATATTAGATAGCTCACGTGACAGTGCACTTCTATCTACACAAAGATAAAATGCAAGTCCTTCTCGGTTATAAGGTATTGAAAATTTTTTTGAATGATTCATTTGAACTTGTGTATTGAAAAATGCTAATAGCTTTTCTCTTGTAGTACGTTTTGATAATATCTCCATTTTTTGATTCAGCATTATATTTTTTCTTGCAATCATAGAAAGCATATTTTCTATCAGATTCCAATGAAAAACACAGGCATTATTACACGTTTTGATGATTCGTTTACAATCAATAAACATTATTTCGCAATTCTCAGTGGCTTGCACTGTAATAGGACATTCATAAATATCAGCATATGCAAATGCTTCTGCAAAAATATCATTAATACCTAAATGAGAAAGAATATTGATATTACCTTCGATATCTTCTTTTATTATTTGAATGCCACCTGACAAAACTATTCCAACATAGTGAACATGAGCACCTTGTTGTATTATCAAATCCTTTTTTTTATAATAATTAACCTTTGCAGATAGGCAATTTAAAATACTTTCCAAATCATTCAAATTAAAATTATTGAACAATTCATTATTTTGTAGTTGCTTAAGATATTTCTTCATAGCTCACCTCTTATGTTGCAAATGCAACCGACATCTTATGTTCATTATACTATACTAATACTATAAAAAACAAGGAGGACTTCAAAATGATTAGAAAAATAATAAAAATAGATGAAGATAAATGTAATGGTTGCGGATTATGTGTTACAGCCTGTCACGAAGGAGCCATTGGTATGGTAAACGGAAAAGCGAAGCTTCTTCGTGATGATTATTGTGACGGACTTGGTGACTGTTTACCGGCTTGCCCAACCAATGCAATCAGTTTTGAAGAAAGAGAAGCAGTAGCATATGATGAGGCGGCGGTAAAGATGAATATGGAAAATAAGCAACCTGAAAATTTGGCTTGTGGTTGTCCTGGTACTCAATCAAAAACGTTCAAGCGTAATGTTATTAGTGAAACCAAGGCAGAAACATCTGCAACAATACAAACCCAATTGAACCAGTGGCCAGTACAAATTAAACTTGCTCCACCAAACGCACCTTACTTTAATAATGCTCACCTACTAATTGCAGCCGACTGTACAGCATATGCATATGGCAATTTTCACAATGAATTTATGAAAAACAAAATAACCCTTATAGGCTGTCCAAAGCTGGATGAAGGTGATTACAGCGAAAAGTTCACTGCCATACTAAAAATGAATAATATAAAATCTTTGACAGTAGTAAGAATGGAAGTTCCATGCTGTGGTGGTATTGAAAATGCTGTTAAGACAGCCCTTCAAAACAGTGGAAAACTCATTCCTTGGCAAGTCATAACAATTTCAACTGATGGCAAAATTCTTGAATCATAATTCATAAACTATATATCTTTACACCCGCAAAGTCTAGGACACTAAATCTTGCGGGTGTTCTTATTTTTTCTATATCAAAAAGTATTCTTAATTCTTAGTTTAGACTATGATAAATACATTTGTTTCAAAAAGTTTATCCCTGCATCCGTTTTATAATAATTGTCTCTTATTTTACAAATTGCTTCCTGCGAAATTTCATCTTCATATATATTGATTAAAAAATCTGCTTCAACAAGAATTTGAAAATCTATGCCATCAATAGCTGTATATGTATGATGATGTCCTACAATAAAACACACTCTTGAAATTATAGTGTCTTCAAAATCAAGCTTTTCAAGTAATTCCTTTGCTAAAGCAGGTCCTTCAATTTGTTGATACTTTCCTGAACTCGAATTATATTTCTGCTCACTTAATTTAATTCCAATATCATGAACAATTGCTGCAATTTCTAAAACTTCTTGGTTTAAGCAATCTACCTTCTCCATCTCTCCAATTGTTTTTGCGAAGCTATATACTTTCATAAAATGATTAATTCTTTTCACATCACTTGCATAATATTTAATCATTTCATTTATTAAAACAGATTTTTTATCCATGCTGTATCCCTCCGTTTATAAAACAACTCCTGACAAAGGCTATCAATTGTCAGGAGCTATATATTGTTTATTTATTAATTTTATGACATGAATAACTTAATATCATCCTCAACTGTACCAATACCTGCAATACCGAATTTCTCAACCAAAACCTTTGCCACATTAGGAGACAAGAAGCCAGGTAGTGTTGGTCCTAGATGTATGTTTTTCACACCTAGATACAGTAATGCCAAAAGAACAATAACTGCTTTCTGTTCATACCAAGCTATATTAAAGGCAATTGGTAACTTATTGATATCGTCCAGACCGAAAACTTCCTTAAGTTTTAGTGCTATAACTGCTAGTGAATAAGAGTCATTACACTGACCTGCATCAAGTACTCTTGGAATTCCGCCAATGTCACCTAAATTCAATTTGTTATAACGATATTTAGCACAACCCGCAGTAAGTATTATAGTATCCTTTGGAAGCTTTTCAGCAAATTCTGTATAATACTCTCTTGACTTCATTCTTCCATCGCACCCTGCCATAACAAAGAACTTCTTAATTGCACCAGATTTAACAGCCTCAACAACTTTGTCCGCAAGTGCCAGCACCTGATTGTGAGCAAAGCCGCCTACAATGCTTCCCGTCTCAATTTCTTCTGGCGAAGGCAGTGTCTTAGCAAGTGCTATAATTTCTGAAAAGTCTTTTTTACCGTTTTCATCGGCTTCAATATGTGTGCAGCCAGGATATCCAGTAGCTCCAGTAGTAAAAATTCTACCTCTTACTTCTTCGCTTCTAGGCGGAACAATGCAGTTCGTTGTAAAGAGAATAGGACCACGGAAAGATACAAATTCTTCAAGTTGCTTCCACCATGCGTTACCGTAGTTTCCAGCAAAGTTGTCATATTTCTTGAAAGCAGGGTAATAATGTGCAGGAAGCATCTCACTATGAGTATATACGTCAACGCCTGTGCCTTTAGTTTGCTCAAGAAGCTGCTCAAGATCAGTTAAATCATGACCCGAAATAAGAATGGCAGGATTTTTTCTTACCCCGATATTTACCTCGGTAATCTCTGGATTTCCAAATCTCGTTGTATGTGCCTCATCCAACAAAGCCATTACCTTAACACCGTATTCTCCCGTCTTCAGTGTTAATGCAACAAGGTCATCAGCTGTAAGAGAATCGTCTAGTGTTGCTGCCAATGCTTCATAAATAAAAGCATTAATGTCTAAATCCTCTTTGCCAATATTCTTTGCGTGTTCTCCATAAGCCGCCATACCCTTAAGTCCGTAAATAATCATTTCACGCAAGGAACGAATATCTTCATTCTCTGTTGAAAGCACACCCACAGATGCTGCTTTTTCAAGCATAGCTTCTCTGGAATCAACTGTGAATATTGATGCATCATGCAAATCTTTGACTTTGACAGTATTTTTCAGTTCATCTCTTAGCACTATCATTTTCTTAATTTGATTTTCAATATGACTGTCGTCAAAATTTGCGTTGGTAATAGTCATAAATAAGCTGCTTAAAACTTCATAATTAGTCTTATCCAGATTATTAATATCAACCTTTCCTTTTACAACAATATCTGAAATGCCTTTAAGCGTGTATACCAGAAGATCCTGAAGTTTTGCAACTTCTTCATTCTTTCCGCAAACACCTTTCACTGTACAACCTGTGTTTTTTGCTGTTTCTTGACATTGATAACAAAACATACTCATTTTGATTCCTCCTTAATTTTGGGGAGCTGGTGCTTTTACAACAATAAGCTCCAATGTTTCGTGGTATAAATTTTTTACATTCATTTTCGTTTGAAATGGTATTTTTAATAAAGTCCCTGCCTCATACTCATGAATTTCCTGATCATTAAGTCCTATTGAAAGCTTTCCTCTAATAACTGTCATATAAACGTTTGAATTTGAGAAATGCTCAGGAAGCCCCTCATCTTTATTAAAAATCATGTGAAGATAATTTACATTTTCGTCAAATACAACTTTCTCAACAGCTTTTTCATTGCCTCTAGCCAGTTCAAATATTTGTTCAATCAATATTTAACACCTCCAACTCAAATATTATTTCAATATATTTAGCAATTAATACTACCAATCGATTTATATTTATTATACTGTTAATCTTTGCAAACGTATGTTGCAAATGCAACTCAATTTATTATTTTTTTCTATAATGAATAGCTGATTTTGGACAAATTTTCTGACAGCTATTACATTGATAACAAAGTGCAGGATTTATTACTGCTTTCTTATCTTTACCAATAACAGATATGGCATCCATCGTACATACATTTTCACAAAGTCTACATCCTATACACAAATCTTTATTGACGCTTTTTGAAAATAACGTTAGTTTTCCAAATGTTCTTTGTAGAGCACCAAAAGGACAAATAAGATTATGAAATACCGATGGTTTATATCTGAGTGTGAAAAGCACCGATATAATAAGCCAGAATAGCATGATAGGTAGATTTATATGAAATAACTTTTTTGAAATAAGCATTGTTGCTACGCTAATTACTAAAATTATCCATGAAAAATAGCCGTTTTTAAGCCACCTAGGCGCGCTTAATGTTTTTATTTTTAACTTTTTAGACAGCCATTGTGTAAGGATCATCAGTGTATTCATAGGGCATACATACCCACAGTAAATTCTTCCAAAAATTAATGCTAAAAACAAACTCACCACAAACAAAGCAAGCCACAGCATCACTTTCCCATTAGCTAATAAAAATAAAAACAAAGCAAAAAACAATATGCGGATAATATTGGTAATGTACTTCATGATGCATTCTCCTCCTCCAACTCAATTATTATTTCAATATATTTAACAATTAATACTACCAATCGATTTATATTTATTATACTGTTAATCTTTGCAAAAGTATGTTGCAAATGCAACGAAACTTATTATTTTTTGCAATAATCAATATTCGCTTTATAAGTATGTGTTTAAAGATGAAGATAATTTTACATATGCTTTAATATTTTTATTTTTCGGTTATCAATGCTAATAATGCCGTCAAACTGCATTTTTTTTAATTCTCTAAAAAGCGAAGGGCGCTGTACTCCGAGATAATCGGCAAATTCCTTTTTGCTGAAAGGCAAATACACTGTTTGCGAATGTTGAACAATTGATTGTTGTAATAAATACTCATAAATATTCTGGCGAAGTGTTTTTCGTGAAAACATGGCAATTTTGTGATTTAGTCCAAGAGAATTTTGCGATAGAGATTTTACATATGACATTACAAAATCATAATTGTGAAGTAATGTTTCTACAGTTGTTTTTTCTATATGAATAAGCTTACATTCGGATGAACAATATATGCTAAGAGGATAGATATTATTGGAGGCAAACAACAGATTTGCACCAATAATACTATCCTTTTTAAATTCAAACATAATTGTTGACGAACCACTCTCGGTAAGAGAATAAGCTGTAAGACTGCCCGTAACCACAATATCTAGAGAATTACATAGACAGCCTTGATTATATACAGTTTCACCTTTAAAATACCTTTTAATTTTGATTTGACCTTGAGAAACGAGTAATTCAGTATTAGTAACGGATTCCAAAATCGGAACACATTTTATAAAGTCAATATCGTTCATATTATGCCCCCTTTTTAATATTATATCAAAAAGAAACATTGGTGTCTATTGTCTCATATAAAAATCACTTATAATTGGATTATCAAATAACAAAGGGGGATTTAAAATGGATATATTCACTATAGCAATCTGGATAGGAACAATTATTTTTCTTATTTTTTCTTTAGCAAAAAACAAAGAAAAAACAAAAAACGCACTTAAAATGGCTTTTGGTATGGGCAAAAATATGATTTTCAGTATATTGTCAATTATTTTACTAATAGGTCTTGTTTTGGCACTACTTCCACCTGAACAAATTGCAGGATATGTTGAGAATCAAAATGTTTTAATTGCTACCATCGTATCTGCACTGTTTGGGACAATTACTCTTATTCCTGCTTTTATTGCATTTCCTCTTGTTGGAACACTTATTGGTGCAGGTGTTGGGGTTGTCCCTTCTATTGCTTTTTTAACAACATTAACTATGGTTGGAGTTGTTACATTTCCACTTGAAAAAAAAGAATTTGGAATGAAATTTACAATTGTCAGAAATGGACTTAGCTTTGTATTTGCTATAGCTATTGCACTTATTATGGGGGTGATAATATGACAAAGATTATAAAGATAATTAAAGAAAATTTATTTACAGGAATAATTATTATTGCTTATGGATTAATATTCATTCTTAAACCCGAAACTGGTATGACTGCGGTAGGCAACAGTGGGTACTATTTAAAAGAAATGCTTATGATTATGCCGGTCATTTTTGTTCTGACAGCCTTGCTTGATGTATGGGTGCCAAAAGAAACAATAATGAAGTATCTTGGCAAGCAATCAAAATCAAAAGGCATTATTCTATCATTCCTTCTTGGAGGAATATCTGCCGGACCTATTTATGCTGCTTTTCCATTCTGCATTATGCTGCACAAAAAAGGAGCATCAATAAAAAATATCGTTATAATACTTAGCTCTTGGGCAGTTATTAAAATCCCTATGCTCTTAAATGAAGTTAAATTTCTAGGAATTAAATTCATGGTTTTTCGTTGGATTCTCACTGTTATTGCTATTGTTATTTTCTCATGGATAACTTCGAAAATTGTTAAAGATGAAGATATACCAAGCGAGTCCACACCTGAACAAGAAGGGGTAATAATAAATCGAAATGCTTGCATGGGTTGTTCTCTATGTGTAAAGAACTATCCAGAACTTTTTGAAATAAGTAATAAAAAAGCACAAGTTAAAAAATACGATTTCATTCTTGATGATATAAAACTTAATAAAGCAATTGATAATTGTCCTGTTAAAGCTATTAGCTTTTATAAAAGATAAACTGATAAAAATCTGCTAATCCAATCTAAAGTAAGAATTAAAGCTACGATTTCATATCGTAGCTTTAATTCTTATAAAAATATATTTTAATATATAATCCAAAATAGTAATTCAATCATCGGTTTATTTACTATTGTCTTTAAATGCTCAGCACGAGTGCATTCGATAGAGTTGTTATAGATTCATCAGTTATGCTTAATATTATCCCTAAAATTTTAATATAGGGTGATTTGTTTATTTGGCTCACCCTATATCTTCACATCAATCTCCATCCCAGATTTAAAGGCAACAGTTACTTTCTCATCATGTACCGTAATCTTTTCTATCAGCTTGCGTACTACCCGCTCGTCATACACCTGTATTGTACCTCTCTGCTCGGCAAGGAACTGCTGCATTTCAGCAATTCGCTGTTTCAAACCTTCTCGTTCTGCATTCTCCGCCATAGCATTCTGCTTTTGTTCTCGCAAAAGGTCTATCTCATCAGCAAGGTCTTCATAATCCTGTCTGGCATTTGCTCGTTTTAGAAGCTCCTGCTGCAGTTCTTCCAGCTTGGCATCAAGGCTTTCCATCGAAGTCTCATCTTCCAAAGCAAGCACCATCGCTATATTTTTTTCCAAGGCAGTAAGCATTTCATCCTTGCCACCAAGCGCCGTGTTGATTGCCTTTACCACAGCGTTCTGCAATTCTTCTTCCTGCACAGTTGGTGCATCGCAGCAGTCAGGGCCATGCTCCACACGGTTTACGCATCGCCATACCGTGGAATGTTTCCCGCGGTTGTTCCAAGCAATCCTTCGATAAATATCCCCACATTTTGAACAATACACAATACTGGAAAGTGCGTATTTGCTACTGTAAACTCGTTTCTTCCGATTCGCTCAAATCGCAGAACACGAGCTGGGTCAGCTTGTCAGCGTGACCGTCCTCCCAAATGCGATGAATGTTATCCACGCACATATTGACCTTGCTTGTCGGTTCATCGGGAAGGTTGGGGTTAATGATACGTTGGTCGAGACCGAGCTTGCGACCGTCTGAGGTAATGCGGAGCATATTGTCCACGGACGGGTCAACCTTACCCGAATGAACCGCAGCGGCTCGTTCGGACAACTCCTGCACCATAGCCTTTTGGATTTCCGTAGGCTGTGCCACTTCGTTGTGGTAGATAGGTGTCGGGGTCGGTAGGTTGAGCTGGTCGGCTGTCTTAATGTCTGCCGCTTCTTTGAACAGGTTCATCAGTTCGGGCAGATTGAAAAACTTTGCAAATCGGGTTCTTGCTCGGTAGCCCGTACCCTCCGGTGCAAGCTCAATGGCGGTTGTGGTCTCACCGAAAGTGGAAGCCCAACAGTCAAAGTGAGCGAGTCCCTTGCCTCTGATGGTGTCGTGCTGAAGGTATCGCATCATCGTGTAAAGCTCCGTCATCGAATTGCTGACGGGTGTGCCCGTTGCGAATACCACGCCTCGGTTGTCGGTTATCTCGTCGATATAACGGCACTTAAGCAGCATATCCGAGGACTTCTGTGCATCGGTGGTCGAAAGACCTGCCACGTTTCGCATCTTCGTGTAGAGGAACAAATTCTTGTAATTGTGTGCCTCGTCCACATACAGACGGTCAACGCCGAGCTGTTCAAAGGTGATTACATCATCCTTGCGGGAACTGTCCTGCAATTTCTGTAGTCTTGTCTCCAAGCCCTTTTTGGTTCTCTCCAAGGACTTGATTGTGAAGCGTTCGGCTCGGCTCGCCTTGAGTTCTTCCAAGCCCTCCTCAATCTCCGCAATCTGCTCCTGCAGAAGTCGCTCCTGTCTCTCCTGGGAAACAGGAATACGCTCAAACTGGCTGTGCCCGATGATAATGGCATCATAGTCGCCGGTGGCAATTCTGCCGCAGAACTTTTTGCGGTTTCTCGGCTCAAAGTCCTTTTTGGTTGCGGCAAGAATATTGGCAGAAGGATAAAGACGGAGGAACTCACTTGCCCATTGTTCGGTCAAGTGGTTGGGAACGACAAACAGCGGCTTTTGGCAAAGCCCAAGGCGTTTGCTTTCCATAGCGGCGGCGACCATTTCAAAGGTCTTGCCTGCGCCAACTTCGTGTGCAAGCAAGGTGTTCCCGCCGTAGAGAATGTGAGCAACGGCACCCCGCTGATGTTCACGGAGCTTGATTTCGGGGTTCATACCGCTGAACACAATATGCGAGCCGTCGTACTCACGGGGACGGTTGGAATTGAAAAGCTCATTGTACTTTGTGACAAGCTCCTGTCGTCTGTCCGGGTCTCTCCAAATCCAATCCTGGAACGCATCTTTGATTGCCTGCTGCTTCTGCTGTGCAAGGGTCGTTTCCTTGGCGTTCAGCACACGTCTTTCCTTGCCGTCGGGGTCAGTTACGGTGTCATAGATACGAACATCACGCAGATTCAGAGTGTCCTCCAAAATCTTGTAGGCGTTGGCTCTGTCCGTGCCGTAGGTCATATAGGCGTTTACGTCGCTGTAGGACGGCTGAGATTTACCGGTGATGTTCCACTCTGCCGAGAACGGCGAGTAGTTCACTTCAATGCTTCTGCGAAGATAATACGGAGGCTCAAAGGTCTCCACCATAAACTGCTGAATATAGCTCTTGTCAATCCATGTCGCACCAAGTCGAACTTCGATTTCAGAGGCATCCAGCTCTTTGGGCTGTGCCATTTTCAGAGCTTCCACATTGTCGGCAATCTCGTTGCGGTGGTTCGCATCTTCGGGAAGAAGGTCAAGAGCTTTCTGATAGTAGGCGAGCTTTTCACGGATGTTACCGGAGAGGAAATCATCAGCAGTACGCCAAGTATACGAGCCATCGGGCTTTCTGTTGAAGTCCATATAGATAACGCTACGCAAATCGCTTGCCAGTTCTTCTTCGCTCTTGCCGGTGAGAGAGGACATATACTCCATATCCACACGGGCTTTCTCTGCGATAGAAACTGCCAGAGCTTCCGCAGCCGTGTCAACCGAGGTCACGACCTCGCTGGGCTTAATGGTACGCTTGGTGAACATATCCGCTTTGCGTTTAAGGTTGTTGTCCTCGTCGAGAACTTCCAATGAGCAAAGCAGATAATAGGAGCTGTCGTCTGCAAAGGCGAGAGCGTTGCCACGACTGTTAATCAAGCCGTGTTTTGCTGTGAATTTGTCGTAGAGGTCGTTCAGCTCTCTTTGGGTCTCACGGATAGAGGCATCCGAAACGAAACCGTCCATCTGCTGACCGATGAGCTTTTGAACGCAATCACGAAGCTCCACCATACCCTTAACACGCTCCGTTGCCGTAGCGTTGAGTTCGGGTTTTACCATTCGGCTGTTTTCTCTGTAGTAAACGTCGCCGTCCACTACGGTGTAGCTGTAGTTCTTTACGTTCGGGTCTGCAGGGATAGAGGTATCAATGGCTTCACCTTCACCGAGTTCGGGAAGCTCGGCTTCGGTATAAGTGCCATTGATGTTTTGGATAGCGTATTTGAGCTGAACGCCAAGGTCTAAATTCTCATACGGCTCTACAGTAAAATCCTGTTTGCCGTACTGTGTGCTTTCCGAGGTCTGGCGACCAAGCACCATTTCGGGGTTGTCCAGAAAATAGCTGTTGATGGCAAACCCGTCGTCGTTCTTGCCAAGATGCACCCAATCGGGTTCAATCTCAATCGGTCGGTCACGCTTCTGCAGGAAGATGATGTCAGATACGACTTCCGTTCCTGCGTTTGCCTTGAACGCATTGTTCGGCAAGCGGATAGCACCGAGCAGGTCGGCTCTCTGTGCGATATACTTACGCACTTCGGGAGATTGCTTATCCATTGTGTAGCGAGAGGTCACGAACGCAACCACGCCGCCCGGTCGAACTTGGTCAAGAGCTTTTGCGAAGAAATAATCGTGGATGGAGAAACCGAGCTTGTTATAAGCACGGTCGTTTACTTGGTACTGACCGAAAGGCACGTTGCCGATAGCGAGGTCATAGAAGTCTCGTCTGTCGGTGGTCTCAAAGCCTGCGATAGTAATGTCTGCCTTGGGGTAAAGCTGTTTTGCAATTCGCCCTGTGATGCTGTCCAGTTCCACGCCGTAGAGCTTGCTGTTCTGCATCGCTTCGGGCAGACAGCCAAAGAAGTTGCCGACACCCATAGACGGCTCCAGGATGTTGCCGGTCTCAAAGCCCATATTGCCAACGGCTTCATAGATTGCCTTAATGACGGTAGGGCTTGTGAAGTGAGCGTTCAGCGTGGAGCTTCGTGCTGCGGCATATTCTTCGGGAGAAAGGGTTGCGTACAGCTCTGCGAACTCGTTCTTCCAGTTATCCTTTGTTTCGTCAAAGGCATCTGCCAGACCGCCCCAACCGACATATTTCGACAAAATAACCTGTTCTTCCGGTGTAGCTTGTCTGCCGTCAAACTCCAATTCTTTTAGAAGATTGATGGCATCCATATTCATACGGAACTTTGCTTTTGCACCACCTTCGCCCAAGTGGTCGTCAGTGATTTGGAAGTTGTGAAGCTCCGGTTTCGGTTCTGCGCTGGTCGGCTCTGCAGGCAGCTCCGCAGTACGCTGTGCTTCGCTGATCTCCACGAGCCTACGCATAAACTCAATAGATTCGCTCCTGAAAATCGGAAAGCCCGTTTGGTTCTGGAAGGTCACGTCCTGCAGGCTAACGCTTCCGAAGTCAAGATTTACGCTATCAACGATAAATCTGCGACCGTCAATCTCATAGGTGGACTCACGAGGGACAAGGTGTTCGGCTGCAAACTCCGCATCGGTCATACGAGGTGGTTCATCGGGATGAAGAACCGCTTGTACTTTGTCACGGAGACCGGGTTCCAGCTTCAGCTCGGCATTATCAATCCAGTCGTACGCATCGTTCCAGTTTGCAAAGCTGATAGGATAGCTGTCCGTGTTGGCATAGAAAACGATAGGCTCGCCGGAATATCCAACGTTGTGCTGATACACATAGCCTGCCACGTTCATAGCTTCCACAATGGTCTGCTGTTCATCGGTCAACCTTGCAATCGCTTCATTTCGTTTCGCTTCCTGTTCGGCTTCCCACGCTTCAACGGACTCGGAAAGTGACTTCACATCTGCGTTTACCTGCTGAATAAAAGGGTCATTGTCGAGCTTTTCGGGTTCGACCAATTCGCCGTTCACGATACCACGCTGGGCAAGCTCCGCACGGATATACACGGGGTCAATATCGTCCAGACGGTCGTATTCCTCTTGGGTATAAAACCTGTCCTCCTTGATGAGTTGTGCCACTCGGCGCTGTACCTTTGCCCAGGACATTTCATAATCAATGTCCGTTCCTGTCACGGTGATGTGCAGGGGCTTCGATACGTCGCCGCCGTATTCCTTGGAGAGCCAAGCGGCTGTGTCACGCTCACGGGCGTGGTCTGCCATATAGCGAACCACGGAACGCTTGCTTTCTATATCGCCATTCCATCTTTGCAGAGCTTCATCAATTTCAGCTTGCGTGATTTCACGGGAGACAACGGGAGCTTCAACTGTCGCAGATGGGGACTCATTTGGGGCTTCAGTAACGCTTACAGGCTCGATTTCGGGTTCTTGGGATAATTCCTCAACCGCAGGGAGAACGGGCAAGGAACGGCTTATATGCTCGTTTACGATGCCGTTAAACTCCGAGACAGTAACGCCGTGGGTGGCACGGAGTTTTTCTACGGACTGCTCCAAATTGTGGGCAGGAATACCGCACATTTCCACTCGACCGGCACCGGCAACGGGGTGTGTAGTCAAATTAAGGTCAAGCAGCTTTGCAGCGGTTTTTGCATCCTCGCCGTACATTTCAAAGAAATCTCCGACTTGGAAAAGCACAATGTCATCGGGGTGTTCGTGCTTGATGTCATTGTAAGCATCCATCAGCTTGCGGAACTGTCCCTCACGGGTCTGCATTTCCTCATACTTGGCTTTCTGTTCGGGGGTGAAATATCTGCCGTTTCGGATAAGGTTTTCAAAGCGTGTGAGAACCTTGTTCCAGTTCAGCTCCACATCGGCACAATCGGGCTTCTGCAAGCGGATGCCCTTGCCGGAGCTGTCAATCCATCCACGACCGGATACAGAGTGAGAGCTGCCGCCGATACCGTACTCGTTCTTTAGGAAGTCTGCCTTTTCCTTAGAGTTGTGAGAACCGGTAAGATAACCGTAAATACGACCCTTGCCGCCCTCGACATTACTGCCTCGGTTCAAGGTCGCATCAATCTCGTCCTCGGTGATGAACATTCCCACCTTCGGCACTTCTGCCATATCGGAGGTATATTCACGCCTTGGCAAGTCAAGGTCTTGCAGAGCGTTCCAAATCTCAACGGGCTTGTGGTAGTGGAAACGCATCACATCACGGTCTGCTTTGTAGGCATCCATAAAAGCGGAGTAATCGGCAGACAGCATTTCACGGAAAGTGTGGTCTTTCAAATCCTCTGCGAGCCTTGCGGTCGCATCGGGAAAACCGCCTCTGCGGTAGTCCTGCAAAGTGCCGAGAACATTCTGCTCCCTGGCTTCATCGCTCAAATCCCCACGGATATACCACAGCTTATGAGAAAGCTCGGTACGCTCGTGAAGCTCCGCTTCGGCAAGCTCCACATTGGTGGCGTATTTACCCTCGTCCATAAGCTGACCGATACGCTCGGCGGCATCCTCCCAGGAAATGACCTGTGCGGTCTTGGAATATCTCGCCGTTCTGCCTTTGGCAAGGTGAATACCGTCCTCGGCATACCATACCGAGAACTCACCACGCTCGGACTTTAAGCCTGCACCACCGTAATATTCTTTTTGGAGCAGGGGCACGATTTCCTCCATCGGTTTTTGCTTCTGGAAAGCGGCGGCAACGACCATACGAGTATTCTCGGAGTTGCTTGCAAGGCGAAGCACATCGTCAATATCCTCCTGGGCAAAAGAAAAAGCGAAGGGTGCAGGTTTTACACTCTCCGCTTCATCAATGAAGGATATTTGTTCTTGTTCACTTGGGAATAACCCTACGTCAAAGAGGGTTAGCTGACCGTTTATGCGTAAATCAGTTCTGCGAGAATTGTTTCTTCGGCTTGTGCTTTGAGGTTGTTCATCAAGCCCGTCCACATCATCGGGTCGCTGGCTTTCAGTTCCTCCGTCACGCCGTTCAGCTTCATCAATTCGGGCATCATCTGTTCCATTCTGCGGTTCGCCGTCTCGTCGATTTCCCTCAGATGCGGGTACAGGGTCTCCGACAGAATCATCTGGTTCCACAGCACTTGTCTGTGCTCCTGCAGATACTTCTTCCTCATCCTGCCGTACTTGCCCAGGGGCTTCGTCTCGGTGTCGGATAGAGTCAGATTCGGGATGAAGTAATCCCCGTTCTTCGTGTAATTCAATGTGTTCTCCATAATTCTGTGTCCTTTCTGCCTGATTCTGCAGGCTTGCTTCTCGCTCATAATTTTTGACCGTAACTGCAATCTGCCGCAAAATCTGTTCGCTGCTGTTGGAAACAGCCGAGCCGAGCACGGCAATGGTATCACGGGTGTTGAAGTCGAATACGCTTAAAAAGTCCTCGTGCTCAAAGTAGTCGCTGGGGTTAAGACCACAGCGGGACATAAGAGCGTAGGTGGTGCTGACGGTAGCGGCATTGCGGAACGCAACCTCTACGTTATAATCATCATACTCCTCAAGGAAGGAATCGGCAAGGATGCCGAGGATGTCACGGCTGTTGTCGTTCCAGTATTCGGTCACGAGCTTGGAAGCAACCTGCTCCAGTTGGTCGGCAAGACCTTTTCCACCGGACACGCCATAGCGGTTTTCCAGAGCTGCGGTAACAGCGTCTTGATGCTCGTCCTTGTATTCCCAAAGATTAAGGCGGCGAGAGTTCTCTCTGCCGCCCGTATCGGAAACATCAAACACATATTTGAGCCTTGGATTGTCGCCGGAAGTGTCAATCAAAGCGATACCCTTGGTGCCACGACGGACATATCTGCCCATCTGCTTATTCCAAAGGTCGTAATCGGCACAGGCAGTTGCGTTTGGCTTTTGAGCGAAAATCATCAACTGCTCGTGGAACGGGTACTTATACAGCCGTCCCATTGTTTCAAGGAACGCCGTCCACTCTCCGAAACTGCCTGTGACCTGCTTTGCGGTGTGGTCTGCCATTTGAGCGTAAAAACTTAATTTACTCGGCATCCACGTCCTCCTCATCATCAAAATCGGGGTAAAGCTCCACCTTTGCAAATTCCTCATCCGTAATAGCGGAGAGCTTTTCAATGGTGGAATCGGTCAAGCGGCGAAGCTCGGCTTCATCAGCTCCAAGCTCGCCACGCATTTCCGACAGAGCTTCGATAAGCCCTGTGCGTGTACCCGTGTCGTAGATACACATAAGGTTCATTTCATCGTTTGAGAAGTTCATATTAAATCCCTTTCCGCACTTCTGTGCTGTGTCGTTTGCTGTCTGTCCTCGGTTTGGTACTGACGGAGCTTTGCGAGAACGGACGGTTTCTTTGATTTGGTTTCTTCCTTCTTGGGAACAGGAGCTTTGACCGGCTCTTTCGGTGCGTTATTGATAACACCATCAATCATACCGTAGTCATCCTCCATCTGCATTTCTGCGTTTTTCAGATAATTGTCGGTATTGTGGAAGTTGTGCAGCTCCTTATATCCAACGCTGTCAACGTAGTGATAGGATACCACACCTGCCTGCTTTAACGCCACGATGTCGCTGATAG
>Ga0208826_1001739_pt1 | contig 17568 bp, 12 predicted proteins | sample AD_UKC115_MetaG_FD_184451 | JGI IMG/M metagenome (GOLD analysis project Ga0208826, IMG submission 184451) | Active sludge microbial communities of municipal wastewater-treating anaerobic digesters from Hong Kong - AD_UKC115_MetaG (SPAdes)... | ecosystem: Engineered > Bioreactor > Anaerobic >...
CGCCGCGATTCGTCTGGCGGTATTCCGAAATGGTCGTGCGCTTGCCATACCCATGCTCGCACACCGTCAAAATGGAAGACTCACTCGTCGCCGCCACCATGCCCACGACCTCATCGCCCGGCGCAAGCGTAATGCCCTTGACGCCGCTCGTGAAGCGGCCCATCGGCCGCACCTTCTCCTCATGGAACCGCACCGCCATGCCGGCATGCGTCGCCAGCAGGATCTCATTGTCCCCGCTGGTCAACTTCACGCTGATCAGCTCATCATCATCCGCCACCTTGATGGCCTTGATCCCCACCTTGCGCGGATTGTTGTAATCCGACAGGCGGTTCTTCACGATCTGCCCATTGCGCGTGGCCATCAGTAAATAATGCTGATCGTCAAACACTGCCACGGGGATCATGGCCTTGATTTCCTCGTCCTTCTCCAATTCAAGAAGATTGACGATCGGGCGACCCTTGGCGGCCTTGCCCCCTTCGGGAATGCTATAGACCTTCAGCCAATACGCCTTGCCGCGATTGGTGAAGAACAGAATGTAATTGTGCGTGGTGCCGATGAAGAGATGCTCTATCCAATCCTCTTCCTTCGCCACGGCCCCGCGCATGCCGCGTCCGCCGCGACGCTGGCGACGATACAAATCCGCCGCCGTGCGCTTGATATAGCCGCTATTGGTAATCGTGATCACCATGCGCTCTTCGGCAATCAGGTCTTCGATGCTCAGGTCAGCACTCGACTCCAAAATCTCGGTGCGCCGCTCATCGCCGAACTTCTTCTGCACCGCGCGCAACTCATCATGCACGACGTCATACACCTTGTGCTCATCGTTCAGGATCGCACGCAATTCCGTGATCAGCGCCACCAGCTCATTGCGTTCGGCTTCGAGTTTCTCTCGCTCCAGTCCCGTCAAGCGGCGCAGCGGCATTTCAAGGATCGCGTTGGCCTGAATCTCACTCAGTTCAAACACGTCCATCAACTTCGCGCGCGCTTCTTCCGTGTCCGAACTGCCGCGAATGATGCGGATCACTTCGTCGATGTGATCCACGGCAATGCGCAGACCCTCGACGATGTGCAGGCGCTTTTCGGCTTTTTCCAGATCGAATTGCGTGCGGCGGATGATCACCTCGCGCCGGTGCTCGATGTAATAGCGCAGCATGCGATCCAGCGTCAGGTAACGCGGGCGGCCATTGACCAGCGCCAGCATAATCGCGCCGAAGGTCGTCTGCAACTGCGTGTGCTTGTAGAGTTGGTTGATGATGACCTGCGCCATCTCGCCCTTCTTCAACTCCATCACGATGCGCATGCCGTCGCGGTCCGACTCATCGCGCAAATCGCTCAAGCCCGTGATCTTCTTATCGCGCACCAGCTTGGCAATGTCTTCAATCAGCCGCGCCTTATTCACCTGGTACGGAATCTCGGTGACGATAATCGCCTCGCGCCCGCCCTTGAGTTGCTCGGTGCGCATCCGAGCGCGCAGGATGATCTTGCCGCGCCCGGTCTTGTACATGTCATGGATTCCCTCGCGGCCATATATGTAGCCGCCGGTCGGGAAATCCGGCCCCTTCATGTGCTTCATCAAATCGGGAATGCTTGCCTCGGGATTGCGAATCAGGTGGCAGCAGGCATCGATCACTTCCACGAGGTTGTGCGGAGGGATGTTCGTTGCCATACCGACCGCAATACCCGCCGAGCCATTGACCAGCAAATGCGGGAATGCCGCGGGCAGAACCACCGGCTCCTGCACCTTGCCATCGAAGTTCGGCTGGAAATCCACCGTGTCCTTGTCGATGTCGGTCAGCAGTGTCTCGGCAATAGCCGAAAGCCGCGCCTCGGTGTAGCGGTAGGCCGCCGCCGGATCGCCGTCCACTGAACCAAAGTTTCCCTGCCCATCCACCAGCGGATAGCGCATATTCCAATCCTGCGCCAGGCGGACCATCGTATCATAAACCGCCGCATCACCGTGGGGGTGATACTTCTTCAGCACTTCGCCGACCACACCGGCGCTTTTGGAAAACGGCCGGTTGGAGAGCAGCCCCTCGCGCAGCATCGCATACACAATACGGCGGTGGACCGGCTTCATGCCGTCGCGCACATCCGGCAACGCGCGGCTGACGATAACGCTCATCGCATAGTCAATAAACGACGAGCGCATCTCCTCTTCAATGGGCTGCGGTATGATCTGTTCCCGATTCAGTTCTTGCATGACTTACCCTTTATTTTCCCTCGGCTTTGCATCTTCTGTAATTGGTGAATATATTTCCGGCCATCTCTAAACAACATGCTGTAGGGTGGGTCTTGACCCACCATAGCTTTCTGAACTCCAACTAAACTTCAAATTCACTCTTTGGGATTCCAGATTGACGGATGATCGATTGCAGGGTGCCGATCCGGATTTCCATATGATTGGGAACTGGCACTGTAATTGTGCCATTGTTCAATTGCTTTTGCATAATGATATGACTGCCGCGCTGACGAACTTCAATAAAACCATAACGAGCAAGAATGTCACAGGTTTCACGCCCGGACATCACACGCAATTTAGGCAATGCTGACCTCCAGCTGCGTTACATAAATTTCTTCCCGCAGCCGTTCACTAACTTCTGCCGGCGAAGCCGCTTCAAAAAATAACTCCAATGCTTCGCGCAAATTATCCCGGGCCTGCTCTATTGTATCTCCCTGACTGGCAACATCCAGTTCCGGACACAGCGAGACGTACCCATCTCCCTCGCGTTCAATAATAGCCGTCAAATGCCTGATCATATCTTCACACTTTTTGATCCGTTATCTGTTATCTGTTATTTGTTATCTTTTCCTTACCTATACAAATCCCAATTCCTCGCCCCCAGCAGCCTGGGCATTAACTTATAATACTTCGACGGCGTGGAATCGTGCACCCGCATGGTCCCCTCGCCGCTCGTGCTGATCTGCCCATCGCAACGATGGAACGGCCCATCCTGCGCATCGGCTTCCATGATCGTCATCGCCCCATTCTCCGCCGCGCTGTCCAACTCCAGCGTCTTCACCTCATCATCAATGCAAATAACCGTGTCGCTCGTGGCGCCGCCATACGTCAGCACCTCGTAAAACGCATTGCACCAGAACTGCCGGTTCACCGGCCGTTTATAATAATAGTCCCGGTAATCGTTGGGATTGCCTCCCAATCCGTCCATTGCCGCGAGAGCCATGTTCACCGCTTCGCGCGCGCTGGCGTAATGCAAAAAAGAGTTCACGCCATCATCATAGCGCCGCTCAATATCATGAAAAAACTGGTCCGCGGCCTCGCCCATCATACTCGACACACCCTGCGCGCCGCTTTGTATCGCCTGCGCGCTATGTGTATAAACTTTTACAAACGTCCAATTCTCTCGTCCGGGCAAATGCACATCCGCCGCCACCCAGTCATTCATCCGGTAAATCGTTGGCAACTCATTCTGGTCAATGTTCGTCGCCGTTCCGGGTCCTTCAAAAATCAACAACTCGTTCTGCCGAAACCTTCCCAAGCCCGCTCCCAGAAATCTTTGATTCCACGAGTAATCATACGACTTTGGCTCCGGCCCATCGGCACTGGCATAAATGCGCGAATACACAGTCGGCTGCATGGTTCCCCATGCGGGAAACGTAAAATCTCCAAAACACCCGCGCGACAGCAGCAAATCCAGCTCACGGTTCACGCCGCAATACTGCGTGCCTGTGGCCGTGGCGCGCGAATTATCCAGCGCCCACATCCCATGAATGAAGCCAAAGGCCGTGTGCGGCGTCTCCTCAGCCGAATAACAGGCGCCGACCTTGCGCAAAAACGCCAGGTAATAATCCAGCGCATTGCCCATCGCGACGGTGTTGTCCACCCCGTCATCATTCGACGAGCCATGATGGATGTGAACATCCATCTCGCCCAGACCTTCATAAACGCTGCGCGAAATGATCTGCAGCGGACGCCGCTCCAAATACCGGCAGAACCAGCTGTGCTGCGGCATCTTCCCGTCCGAGTCATGGTGCTTGCGCGCCATCTCTCCATACATCGAATGCCACATCTCGCTCAGTCGTTCCGCTTCCCGTCCGACTCCCGGCTCCCAGTGATCCACAAAGGTGAAGATCACATGATGCTGCCCCGGCCAAGCCGACGGCTTCGGCGTTGTCGGCCCAAATGGACTCTGCTGCGCGCCCGCCTGACCAATTACCGCCAGCAATATGCCTATACGTATCCCCCGAAAAAGCCTCCCGTGCCCCATGGCGCATTCTCCCCAAGCGAAAACGTCACGACAGCAGTTACAGCCTTACAAACGATCCAATATAAATGTGTTATCCTCCGGTTTGCCTCCATTCACATTTACGTCTGCTGCGTTTTGATCCCTGTTTTGCTTGCTGCTCTTAGCTGTTGTTTGTCGGAAGATGCAAACAAATCAGCCTGCCACTCAACTGCACACGCAATATGCAAGGCATTCATAGTTCGTATAGGGTTTTCTTCCAAAATTTTGATTGCCGATTCGATTACTGACGATGTCAGGTTAATAATCTGAGCATCGTGCGTGTCTTCCAGTAGCCTTTGCCTAGCATGAAAAAAATCTTCATTGATTGCGTTCCGCCAGGATAGCTTCGGAAAGACCTGTTCCCTTGGTGACCAGACGCAATGCCGGCTTTTTCCACGAGGGTTCGGAATTCGCTTCCGCTGCTGCTGCTGGCAATACTTTGGCAATCGGCTTTCCATGACGAAGCACTACGATTGTCTCTCCCCGCTCCACTTGATTCAGCAAATCGGAAGCGCGGCTTCGAAATTCAGTCAATGTTACGGTTGTCATGTTTTCTCTCCTAAAGCCTGCTCTGTACAGAATAGCACAAAAATCTGTACAATAAATCAATGGAGCACTGCAGGCCCAAGAGTCAGCACCCATTTATTATTATATATCCAAATTCCGAACTTCCGGCGCATGCCGTTGAATAAATGCCCGGCGGCTGTCCACATTGTCCCCCATCAAACGCGAGAACACCAGATCCGCCGCCTCGGCATCATCCATCGTCACGCGCAACAGCCGACGCGTTGCCGGATTCATCGTCGTTTCCCACAACTGGTCCGGGTTCATTTCACCGAGACCTTTGTAGCGCTGGATCGTCAACCCGCGCGAACCGAAGTTCTTTACCGAGTTCACCACATCCATCAGGCAATTGACTTCGTTCTGCTCCTTCTCATCCTGCACGCGGAACAGCGGAGCCGACCCATTGCCATTGGACGTCAAACGATCAGGCGCATACAGGCAGTCGATCTTGATCTCCATCTTCTCAATGGCGCCCACCAATTCCGTCACGCGCTTGGCTTCGCTCAGGTCCACTTCATCGTTCTTGTGCAGGACAACTTTCACAGGTTCCTCGCCGCCGGAATCCGTGGCATCGCCCAACATATCTTCCTGAACGATCTCGCCGTCCTCAGTCACCTCGGGCTCGTTCAGTTCTTCATCGCTGGCGCCACCAACGGCTTCCAATTCCTTGATCAGTTGATCCTTGCCCTTCTCGTCATAGGCAAAATTCGGAATGCCGTCCTTGATAATCATCACCGTGGGGAAGCGCCCTTTTTCATCGCGGTGCCCCAAGTATTCCTCCAGCGTCAGCCCCTTGCGCTGCAACACATGGTCAATAGCGACCAACTCCATCACCGCTTCAGCCAGCGTGCGCACCTGCCCCTTCGTCAATTCAACCTCCACCGGCGGCTCATTGCGCTTCTTCTTGGCATCCTTGGCCTCGGATTTCACGCGCACGAATAGCCGCGCGCCTTCCAGCCCCGCATCCATCAGCAGCATGTCCAGTTCGCGTTCGGCGTCGATATACTTCGGCCGCTGCTTGCCCTTTTGCACGCGGTACAGCGGCGGTTGTGCGATATAGATGTTGCCCTGGCGCACTAGATCCTGAAACCGCCGATAGAAGAACGTCAGCAGCAGCGTGCGAATATGCGCGCCGTCCACGTCAGCATCGGTCATAAGAATGATCTTGCCATAACGGAGTTTCGAAACATCGAAGTTCTCGCCAATCCCCGTTCCCAGCGCCGTGATCATGTGGCGGATTTCTTCATTGGACAAAATCTTGTCGATACGCGCCTTTTCCACGTTCAGGATCTTGCCGCGCAATGGCAGGATCGCCTGGAAATGCCGGTCACGCCCCTGTTTGGCCGAACCACCGGCCGAATCACCCTCGACCAAGTACAACTCCGTCATGTCCGAGTCCTTCTCGGAGCAATCGGCCAGCTTGCCCGGCAGCGAGCCAATTTCCATGACGCTCTTGCGCACGATCTCGCGCGCCTTGCGTGCGGCAATCCGCGCCTCAGCCGCCAGAACGACTTTCAGCGTAATATCCTTGGCAATCTTTGGATTTTCCTCAAAGTATTCGATCAGCGCTTCATAGACCAGGCTCTGCACCTGGCCTTCAATTTCCGCGTTGAGCAGCTTGCCCTTGTTCTGCCCCTCAAACTGCGGATCTTTGATCTTAAGGCTCAGAATCGCCGTCAGCCCCTCGCGCATGTCATCGCCCGCCAGACCGCCTTCCATTTTCTTCAGCAGGTCGTTCTTGCGCGCATAATCATTCACCGCGCGCGTCAATGCCCGGCGGAAACCCGAAACATGCGCCCCGCCATCGCGGGTATGAATGTTATTGGCGAAGCTCAGCAGTTTCTCGTCATATGAGTCGTTGTACTGCATGGCCAGTTCGAGCTGAATTTCCTCTTCGCCGCCGCCGCCATTGCGCTCGTATGTCTTGGATTTCATGAAATAAATGGGCTGACCGTGGATCACCTGCCGGTCTTTGTTGACCAGTTTGAGGAACTCCACAATGCCGCCATCAAACTTGAACGAATGGCGCTTGCCGCTGCGCTCATCTTCCACATCAATGCGCAAGCCTGGCGTGAGGAACGCCAGCTCGCGCATGCGCGCCGAAATCGTGTCGAAGGAAAACTCCGTCGCCGTGAAAATCGTGCTATCCGGTAAAAAACGCGTTGAGGTCCCGGTGCGCTTCGAGTCGCCAATCTCCTTGACCGGCCCGGCCGGCAAACCGCGCTCAAACCGCTGGCGATAGACATGCCCATCGCGCCGAACATCCACCTCCAGCCATTCGCTCAGGAAGTTCACCACCGAGACGCCCACGCCGTGCAGACCGCCGGAGTATTTATAAACGTCTTTCTCGAATTTGCCGCCGGAGTGCAGGATCGTGTGGACGACTTCGATCGTGGACTTGCCTTTTTGGGTGGGGTGTTCTTCGACCGGAATGCCGCGGCCATTGTCGGTGACTGTCACGGAATTGTCAAAATGCAGCGTCAACCCGATATGGTCGCAATACCCGGCCAGCGCCTCGTCAATCGAGTTATCGACGACCTCCAGGATCAGGTGGTGCAATCCCAGCGAATCCGTGTTGCTGATATACATCGCCGGACGCTTGCGAACAGCCTCGCGCCCCTCCAGAACTTGAATGTTCTCAGCGGTATAGGCATGCCTGGATTTGCGGGGTTCGGAACTGGGGGCCATGGACAAGATTCGATCTCCTTTGGGTAACGCGCAATACGATTGGACGTTTGGGTCGGATTTTCTTACGAGCTCCGCATGCCTACGATTCAGACGGTCAAACCGCCGAAAAAAGGGGCTTTACAGCCCTGCGGAATATGACGCAGAAATGGTAACTTCCCCCTGTGCGGGTGTCAAGCACGGAGGCTGAGCAGATAAGTTTTATTGCCTGGGTTAACCCTAATAAATAGAATGCTTCGCTTTAGTGTGAAAATAATCACGTGCTCGTGCTCGTAATCGTAATCGTAATCGGCTTTTTCCTCCTCATCTCCCCCGCAAACTCTCCAGCGTGTGCCCCTTCGCTTCCAAACACCTCAGCACCAGCATCGCCGCCTGCTCGATAGTTAATCGCCCCGTATTGATAATCAGGTCATAGCATTCCGAATTGGAAATATCCTGCTTGAAATAATGCCGCAGAAAATGCCGCTGCTCCTCCTCGCTCGTTTGCGCCAGGTGCCGAGCCTCTTTCTCCGGCAAACCGCGCCACTCCATCAGGCGCCTGACTCGCACCTCCAAGGAGGCTTCCAGCCGCAGCGATGCCCCCGTTTTTTCTGTCAAATCATGCAGAATGCAGGAAGACCCGCGCCCCAAAATGATCGCCCCGCCGCTGCGCGCCAGCCCCACCATCACCCGCGCCAGCGAACGGATGTAATCCTGGCTGTCGATCTTATGCCCGCGCATCCACGTGGACAGCTGCAAGCGGATCTCCGAATCCACCCGCTCATCCAGCCCCTGCACCATCGGCTGGTTTAGCCCCAAATCCTGGGCCACCTTTTCCACCAGCTCCCGTCCATAAATCTCATAATTCAGCCGCCGGGCCAATTCCTCGGCCAGCAACAAGCGACCGCTGCCTACCGCGCCCGAAATCGTGATCACCGGGCGGCGAGGCGACTCCGATGGCCGCAGCGGCCCATGGCGCAAAGCCTCAGCAATGCGATCCCAGCGGTGCACCTGGCGCTCGACCAGGCCCGAGGGCGGAACAGGATGATGACGATGCGAGGGGGTGCTCATGGCAGGATCAAACCTCCATGTGCAAGGCGGCCGGGGGTCAGGCTTCCTGCCCGGCATCCTCTACGGCAGGTTTTTCCCCGCGGCGCAGCGCGGGGGCATGGGCGACAACGGCCAAGTCATAAAATTCGGTGTATCCGCACAAGGAGCACGTGACCACGGCATAGCGGCGCCCTGACTTGATCGGCAGCAGGTCGGCAAACACGCCCTTGGCCAACTCGATTTCGCTCGTGTAAGCCTTGCGATGCCTGCACTTGGGGCAAACAAAATCCTCTGCCGCGTTTCGTCCATGGGTCATAGCATCCATCACTCCTTCTTCCCCGTGATGGTACCGCCAAGCGCCAAATGGATCAAGGGGCAATCTGCTTATAGGTTGGTTTTCTGGTTGGATGGTTGCTGGTGCAAGTTGCTGGTGCCGGTGCTGGCTATTGCCATTCCGTCCATCCGGTCAACACGGTCAATGCTGTTCGCCGATTACAGCCGGCTAATTTACTGCTTTAATTCCTGTTTTTTATTTCTGCCTTGCAGTTTCTTGCTGGCTTGTTTAGCAGCTCATGTCGGTTCGTGTAATTGAGGTGCAGGCTTTCAGTCTGCATTCTTTTCAGCCGCGCAGAATGCATTAGTTTTTAATTCGGATCCTGTCCCTGTTTTTGCTGTCACTGTCTTATGTCACTGTTTTACATTTTCTTTGGACCACAACGGCACGACGGCTCAATGTTATTCATATTAGTGCCATTGTGTCGTGGTGGTAGTTTTACTCGAAATTGGGGCATGGCTAAAAGGCTATTGGCCTTCTGTGGATTGTGGTGCGGGTGATCCCCTGATGCTTTGGACCACAACGGCACGACGGCACAATATTTCCCATTATTAGTGCCATTGTGTCGTGGTGGTGATTTCCAAGCACTTCATAACCCGCCCACCTCCCTTCCCTCCAAGATTTTCTTTTCTTCATTAGTCGATTGTGAAATGCTGGAAAACAGGCTGGAGCCATCATCTCCCGCTCATCATCGCTTTGCTCCAGAGACGCGCATGAACCAGACGCTCGATCAAGCGGCTTCTCGCCGCCATTGGGACGAAAACCTCGACCCGCAAAACCTGGGGGCCCAGGTCGCCGGGCGAAATCTGCGCCTCGAATGGGATTTCTACGATAGCGACGAGGCCCTTTGGGCCGAGCAGCAACTGCCCGCTCGCCCCGGCGGTGTCTTCCTCGAACTGGGCGCGGGACTCGGCACGCATGCCTTACGCCTTGCCGTCGAAGGCGCCACCGTTATTGCCATTGATTTCTCCTTCGCGCGATTAAAAGCCCTGCGCGCCACCGCCGCGCAATTGGGCGTGGCCGACCGCCTGCACTGTGTCCAATGCGCCGCCGAGCATCTGCCATTCCTCGACACGCAATTTTCCGCCATTTATACCAAGTCCGTGCTGATTCACACCCGGCTGCCCGAGGCGCTGGCCGAGGCGCGACGCATCCTGCGCAGCGGCGGCAAAGCTGTCTTCATTGAGCCCTTTGGCGCGAATCCCTTCGCCGCCTTCGTGCGCAACGTCTTCGCCCCGCAGGAGTGGAAGGCCTTCACGCGCTACTTCGATGCGTGGTCCGCCGGCGAGGTGGCCCGCGTCTTTCCGCGCCTGCAAAGCCGCCCATATTTCCTGTTCGGCTTCCTGGCGTTTCTCTGGCAATATCAATGGCCGCATTATCGCCTGTTTCGGTTTTCGCTGGCGATCACGCGCTGGTTGGATCGCATCGCCTTCGCCTGCATTCCACCCGCGCGGCGCCTGGCATGGTTCTGGGTGTTTGCGGGAGAGAAAGAATAAAGTGCAGTTGTAGGGTGGGTCTTGACCCACCAATGCTTTAGCTAATTGTCCGATCAGTGGTGGGTTTTTGAGCCATCCTGCGAAAGGTTCTTTTCCATGTTCCGAATTGCTTCTGCCGCCATTGCTGCTGCCGTGCTGATTGCCGCGCCCGCGATCGCTCCCGGCGCCTCCAGCAAATTGCTCAACCTGGGCGGCCAGTCGGCCAATGCCGGCATTGTCGAGCGCATCCAGAAGAAGCTGGCTCCCGCCGACCAAAAAATCCTCAGCGGCCAGACGCCGCGTCAGGTCGATCCGCTCATCTCCAATCTCTACGATGGCGCCGATCGCCAGAAACTGGCCGAATCCTCGCGCGGCCCATTGGGCGAAGAGGATCTGCTGCTGTATCTGCTCGTGAAAAACAATCTGCAACCGGCCATCTATGATGATTACATGAATGAAACCGACCCGCTGCGCAAGAAGGCGCTGGCCGAGCAATTGCGCGATGACATTAAGGATTTTTATTACACGCAGGCCTTTGCCACCATGGACCAAGGGCCCGACCTTACCGACTTTGAACAGATCAAGGTGCAGACGATGACGCTGCCGGCGGTCGAGTTTGTCTGGCTGGATCGCGTCGTGCGCCCCGGCATCGAAGCCACCCCCGGCGAGATGCGCCTGTATTATCGTTCCCACGCCAAGGAATTTATTACGCCGCATCGCGTGCATGTGCGCTACATCTTCCGCCCGCTCGATCCCAGCCTTTCGCGCCGCGAAGTGGATGATGAGGAGAAATTGATGGATTCGCTGCGCGAAGTCATGTCGCAGCATCCGGAGAAATTTGCCGAAGCCGCGCGCGAGTATTCCAAGGCCCCCAGCGCTTCCAATGGCGGCGAGATTCCCTCCTTCGCCGAGGGCGAAATGTTCCCCGATTTCGAAAAAAATGCCTTCAGCCTTAATCTGCCTGGCGAAGTCGGCCAGGTCTTCCGCAATAACCAGGGGCTGTTCCTCGTGCAACTCATCGAGCACATCATGCCCAAGGCATTAGGATATGAAGATGCCCAACTGCTGGTCAAAAAAGCCGTGCTGAAGCAGGAGATCACGCAAAAGGCGCGCTATGAGATCGATCAAATGCGCAAGAGCGCCCATATCGAAGCGCGATTCGAATTCTGGAACGACCTCAACGATGATGACATGATCGTGCGCATGGGCAAGACAACCCTGACCAAAGCGCAATTCTGGAAACTGTATCCCAGCGTCATTGACTTTCTGGGCAATGTTTCGCAACCCGACTTGGCCTATTACTCGCAGCGTTATGTGCAGGGCCAGCTCATGCTCGCAAATTTGAAAAAGCGCGGCATGACCGACGATCCGCGCTTGGCGCGCGCGCAACAAATGGCCGGGCAAATTGTCCATGCCCAGCATGTGGAGAAGCGCCGCTTGGAGGAAAAACTGCCCAGCTCCATTAGCGGCAGCGGCGAGAGCGAAGTGTTGCCTGCCGAGATTGCCGCCGCACCCAGTTCCATGCTGCCTCTAATGTCCTCCTCCGCGCCGGCCGCATCGCAGCCACTGGTCAGCGGCAGTTCGCGCATGCATGTGTTCATTGTAAAAGGCGAGATTGAAAATCCGCGCGAGTATGACGCCACCACGCTCATGGCCTTGCGCGCGCTATTGCCCCGGCGCATGCAGACCTACATCCAGCAGCAGGCGCAACAGCGCCCCGCCGCCAGCGCCCCAGCCGAGCGCTTGGGCAAGACGCCCGATGCAGTGCGTAATATCCTTAAATTATCCGATGAAAAAATAACCTTCAGTTGGCAGGATGGCGGATGGGTCAATCCAAGCCTTTCGCCGAAAATGCAAGCAACATTAGCGGGCATTCGGGAAGGACAGTTCTCGCCCGTGCAGTCGCGCGAGAATGCCGCGACATCGTATTACGTGGCCGATGAATCATCCTTGTCGCCCGAAGAAAAAGAACAACTGGATCTGCGTGTGCGTCGCGCGCATGCACAGCGCCAACGCGAGCGCGCCATCCAGCAAATGCGCGATTCCATTGCGCAATCCTTGGATGTTCGTTTCGTGTTTTAAGATAGGGAAAGAAAACGCGTGGGTTCTTACATTTTGGGGGGAGAAGGAGCGCCATGGACATGGGAAACCGCAGGGTATCGCAGGCGCTGAAACTCGCATTCGCTGTTGGAGTGCTGGGGACAACCGCGCTGCGTGCCGATGTCGTCGTCCTGAATAACGGCGGTCGGCAAATTGAAGGAACCATCATCGAGGATAATCCAGACGCCGTCACGGTGCAGACCGCCACAAGCAACCTGCGCATTACCCGCTCGCAAATCAAGGAGATCATCCGTTCATCCGTGGCTGCCGATGGCGATGAACACAATGGCGATCTCATGGCCAGCCAGGAACAGTGGCAAAAAGCACTGGAGTATTATCAAAAGGCGCAGGCCGGCGGCAAAGCCAGCGCGCAATTGCCTGAAAAGATCAAGGCGGTCCAGGAGCAATTAAAAAAGGGCGAACAAGCCCAGGAGGACCATTTGCTCAAGGCCCCGCGCGAAGCGCTCAAGGCAGGGCAATACGACGCGGCCATCGGCATGCTGAAGAACCTCATTGCCACATCAAGCTCCAGCCCCATCCTGCGCCAGCATCTCACGCGCGAGCTCGCCCGCGTTCATTATCAACACGCCCTGGCGCTGGAAGATGCCGTGCGCAAGGAAATGGCGCGCCAGGAATTGCAGGAAGCCGCGCGCGTCGATCCAACTTTCCGCCTGGCCTATCTCGAATGGGCCGAATTGCTGGCGGAAGACGGTTACGCCAAGGAAGCCAAAGAGAAGTATGCCAAGGGCTTCTCGTTGACCGATCCGCCGCTGACGCCTTCGCAAGAGAGCCATTTCCGCAACCATTGGGCCGAATTGCAGTTCAAGAGCGAGGAATACGAAGCCGCGCTCAGCAACTACAACAAAATCCTGCAACTGGCGCCCCGCGAATATACCGGCCTCGTCAATCAGATTGTGCAGGTCAATATCAAGCTTGGCGAAAAACTGCGCGGCAAAAATGCCGATGAAAGCATCAAGGCGCTGCAATCGGCGATCGAAGCCGATCCCAAGGCCTTGCAGGCGCGCTTCCTGCTGGGACAAATCCAATTCGACAACAAGCGCTACACCGAATGCATTGCCACGCTCAAGGCGCTTCTGGAATTTGATCCCTCCTATAAACAAGCCAATTACCTGATGGCGCAGGCCTATCTGGCCGCGCATCAAGTGGATAATTATCGCTTCGCGCTGGAACGCGAAATCCAGGCTGATCCCTCAAATTATGAAGCCATGTGTGAATTGGGCGAGCACCTGCTCGATGGCGCGCAGAATCAGCGCGCGTTGAGCATCTTCCAGCAAGCCATTAAGGTGAACGATGGCGCGGCGCGCGCCTACTACGGCGAGATCGAAGCTTTGCGAAAACTGAAAATGCTCGACAAGGCCGAGGCCGAGGCACGCGATGTTGCCGGAAAAGATCCCACCAATCCCGAAGGCATCACCAAGCTAGGCCAAGTGCTCGCCGACGTGGGAAAATTGGAGGAAGCCGATGCCATGCTCCTGGATGGCGTGAATAAGATGAAGGAAAAGGGCGACAAGCTGACTCCGCGTGAAATCAAGATTTTGGGCGACGCTTATTTCCAAATCGGCGAAGTGGCACTAAAGGGCAAGAACTCCAATAAAGCGTATGATAATTTCAAGAAATCATTGGAATATAAACCTAAGAACCCCGCCGCCTATCACGGAATGGCCACGGCGTTGCTCGAAAGCAAGCGCCTGCCCGAAGCCGAGGATTGCTACATTCAGGCGCTCGAGCAGAAGCCCGATGAGCCCGAATACTACCTGGGGCTGGGCATCCTTTATCATAACTATTACGGCCGGCCCAAAGACGCGCTGCCATTTTATGAAAAGTACCTCGAACTGGGCGGTCCGAATAAATTGGATGTCGAGCGCTGGATCATCTCCTGCGGCGGCAAGCCCGGCATGCATGCCAATATCAATGTCGCCGATCTGGCTCGTATTGTGCGCGAGCGCCGGGCCGCCATGCATAATGCCGATCAGGGCACAACCGGAACGCTGACCATGAATGATGGGGCAACCACGGGAACGCTCAGCATGAGGGATGCACTAACCACCGGAACGCTAGGCGCCTCTATCCCGGCCAGCCTTCCGTTAAAATAGGTTGGGCTAAGCTAGGTTGGGTCTCCGACGACATCCGAATGACATGCTGAAAGCTCCACCGAGTTTGAAAACATTCTGTCCTAATTGTGGTGCAGGCTATCGCCTCGTAAGCGACGCAAATGCCAGCCTGCATCTTTTTGCAGTTCAACATATAAAATAAGAAACCAAAATAAATGAAACCTCCCTTTCTCCATCACCTCCGGTCCAAGCTCTTTGCCTCACTGCTCACCGCTTTCCTGTTAGTTTTCGCTTTTTCCTGCGCCCGCACCCCTCGCCCCTTGGAGCTTAAACCCTATGAATCGCTAACGCAAATTCTGGCGGATTTTTCGCTGCATCGCGCCGATGACCTGTATCGCCTGGGCTATCCGCGCGACATCACCGGGATCAATTTATTCCGCGCGACGCTCAAGCGGCTCGATAATTTTCAAACGCTCAATCCGGGATTATATGCCGACATCGTGGCGGTTACACGCGGGCAACTGCAAGAGCGCCTGGGCAATTACAGTGCAGCGGCTGCGGCTTATGCCTCCGCTGGCGCCAATGCCTCGGAGGAAATGCGCTCGCTTGCCGCGCAATATAGCGAGCGCGTGAACCTGTTGGCCGCCGCCGTCAATCGCCCGCTGGATTCGTCATCCTTGGCGCGCTATGCCGCCGATCTCGAACTCAAGCGCAACGACTTGCTGCGCCTGTCGCAGCAGTTCGCCGGCACGCCCTATGCCCCACTGGCGCGCATTGAAGCCGAGAATGCGGATGTTGAACGCGTGATCCTGCTGTTCAACAGCCGCTACGTGACGCCCAATGGGCTGAACGAATCCATGCGCGAAGCCAATGCGCTGCTCGAACGACATAAGGACAGCGCGCGCGAATTGCAGCACCAGATTCTGGTGGCCGACTTCTATTCCCAAGCCGCGCATGAATACGCCGCCTTGCACAGCCCCGAACGCGCCGATTTCGATTCCGCCGAATTCGACCCGCTGACCAATGCCGCGCGCGAACTGTACTTCCGCGTCAGCCAAAAAGACGGCACCCAGGAGAAACTCGAAGCCCGCGCCAAATTGCAGGCCTTGGAATCTTTTATCCGCCGGATCCACTCCTCTCGCGAATCCCAATCTCCTCAGTAATGGCTTAGCCGTTGATTGTGGTGCGGGCCTCCCGGCCTGCATCGAAACACCTTAGCCGAATTGTGGTGCAGGCCTCCCGGCCTGCATCGGCTACGAAATCTCTCAGCTTGATGTGCTGCTGTTTTAAACCCTAATGTTTCTTGGGCATTGCATAAAAAACAAATTGCTTTTTTGTTCCGCGTTCATTAAACAACACCCATGATACTCAATCCGCCAACCCACTTGCTTCTCACATTCCTCCTTGCCTTCACCATCAATCCCTTATGGTGCGAGCCAACCTCCATGCCCGAAACACAACCTTCCAGCCCCACTCTGCCCGTCCGCGAAATCGCCGGCATCTATGCCGTGCGCCAAGACAAACCCTTCGATCCATCGATCTACTCCCTCGACATCACTGGCGTCTCGCTGCGCACCTACTGGAAGAACATCGAGCCCGAACGCGGCCAATTCAATTGGTTGCTTTTTGACGAAGCCATCCGGAGCGCCGCGGCCACGGGCAAGAAGGTGCGCCTGTGCATCATGTTCGGCTACGGCGTGCCGCAATGGGTCGGCGCCAAGTGGTTCCGCGGCAGCGCCGACAGCGAATACGACACGGCCAATGTCGAGATGCCCATTCCTTGGGACGAAAACCTCAAGCGCGAAGTCACCCGCATCAATGCGATCTTCGCCGAACGTTACCGCGACAATCCCACGGTTGCCTTCTTCCACATCTCCGGCCCGAGTTCCAAATGGGAGGAATTGGCGCTTCCGAAAAATATCGTGGATCAGCCCGGCTACACGCCCGATGTGATCCTGCAATGCTGGAAGGAAATTATCGACCAGTGGAAGCAAATTCGCGGCGACAAGAGAATTTCAGTGGCGGTTTCCGCCGCCACTTCCGTGGACAAGAACCTCGGCGAAAAAATTATGGAATATGCAATTGGCCGTGCCGATCAGCCCAATGAACATGGCGCTTTAGGCGAGGTCTTTGTTCCACAGTGGAATTATCTCGACACCCTGTACGCCAAATCCATTCGCGAGCGCTCCGCCCTCTGGGGGCCCAAAACAATCTTCGCCTGGCAAATGTGGGGCTCCACGCAATGGCCGCGAAAATGCAATGATTTTCCCGGCACCATCCATCTTGCCGCCGATGTAAACTCCACTTACTTGGAAATCTATCAGGAGGATCTCTTAGTTCCCAATCTGGCCCGCCAAGTGGAAGAACTAAACCGCTCCTGGCCAGCAAAACAACAAGGTCAATGAGGTCAATCAGGAAGGTCAATGAAGTCAGTTTCTGGTTCTTAGTTTCTGGTTTGGCGGTTCATCGTTTTTGAATCTGTTATTTATTATTTTTAATTTCGCATCTTGAATTTTGCATTTAAAATTCTGCAAGGAATAATCCCATGCCCCTCAGTAAATCACCTTTCTGCCTTTCCAGCCTCTTTGCATTCTTCTTACTATTCTCCAATCTCTCGTTCTCCGGCGCAGCGGAAATTTCCGCCTCCGCCGCCTCGCAATCCTCGCCTCCGGCGCTCTCGCTCGACGACATCAGCGGCGTTTATTGCATTACGGCGGATCGTATGTTCAACGATCCCATTTGGGATTTGAAAATCACCGGCGTCTCCGTGCGCACCTACTGGAACAAAGTCGAACCGGAAAAAGGAAAGTATGATTGGACCTTCCTGGATAACGTCGTGGCGCGCGGGCGGGAAAAGAATAAAAAAGTTAAGTTATTCGTCCTGTTCGGCTCCGGTGTCCCGCAATGGGTGAACTGCAAGTTCATCACTGGCTCAGCCGATAGCTTATATGATTCCGCTGGCGCACGCGTGGCGGTTCCTTGGGACGAAAACCTGCGCCGCGAACAAAAGGAATTCATCCGCGCCTTTGCCCGTCGCTATCGTAATGAGCCTCATGTAAGTTTCC
>Ga0208826_1001741_pt1 | contig 17558 bp, 16 predicted proteins | sample AD_UKC115_MetaG_FD_184451 | JGI IMG/M metagenome (GOLD analysis project Ga0208826, IMG submission 184451) | Active sludge microbial communities of municipal wastewater-treating anaerobic digesters from Hong Kong - AD_UKC115_MetaG (SPAdes)... | ecosystem: Engineered > Bioreactor > Anaerobic >...
GCCGATGTTGCGCACGTCGCCCGCCCGTGCATCGCCCGCGCGCGCCTTCGCTTTGCCCCCTCTTTGCTTTTGATCGTCATTCCGGCGAAAGCCGGAATCCATTTTGACTTTCGTCGTAGAAGCAAGATCAAGATGGACCCCGGCTTTCGCCGGGGTGACGGAAATTTTGTACCGCTCCCGAAACTGCTTCAACGCCCAGTCGGTGATGTTGTCGATGCGCTCGCCATTCTTGGCGTACCGATACAGCGGCAATGTCTGCGATTTTTCCAACTCGTCGTAGCAAGGAAGAATATTTGTTGCGAGTGTTTGAAATGGTTTTGCCGCTGGTGCGCCAGAAACGACAATGGCGGTGTTATCGAGGCCAATTCCAAAGACCTCCCGTTGCAAGTACTGCATTTCATTGAGCTGCTGGCTGAAGTACAGCGCTTTCTTGACGTATGGACGGTACAACGAATCGATGAGCAGCTTGTCGTCGTACGCATATGGAACGCCTTTTGAGAGATCGCGTTTTACGGCGCGTGTCCACTTGATTGAATAGTCGAGCCGTAAAGCGATCTCGTCCGTCGCCGTGCCGGCAAGGCGCTTGCGATCAGCGTTGTAGCCATCAATCAGCGCATTCACTTTTTCGGTGACGTCGGCAGCACTCTCGCCGTAAACCCACTCATCGCGCGCCGTCACCACCCCCAACGAAAACAACTTGAATATCGCCTTCTCCTGCGCGGGCTTCTTCGCCAACTTCGCCGCCTTGCTCGCCACCGGAATCAACGTGTCGAAATCGTTGTCGGTCAGGTTCAGCCAGTTGTGTTTGGCGTCGGGGCGAATCTGCGTCATGCGCCGCTCGCGCAGCGGCTTGGACGTCAGGAAATGGCGCTTCTCGTCCGATTTGGCGTAGTCGCGTACTTCGTCGTAGAAAATGCGGAATCCGTGCGGCCCCTGCTTCTTCACACAAAACCACACGGCAATGCCGACGCGAATCTGGTCGTCGAAAATATTTCCCGCTTCCTGCCGACGACGTTCGCCGCTCGTGCGCGCGTTGCCTTTGAGATTGACGACCCAGACTTCGTTGAACTCTTTCGCCAGGCATGCGCGAAATCCATCGAAGGTGCGCGCATCGATGAACGATGAATTGCTGACAAACGCCACCACCCCATTCTCCGCAATCCGGTCGCTGGCCCAGCGGAAAAACCGCGCGTACATGTCGTAGAGCTTGGTCTTTTGCGCGGTGGACGCCTTGATGTAGGTGTCCTTGATGCGCGCGTCGATGTCCGGGTATTCGCGGTTCTTGTTGTTGTCGTTCTCGTTGGCCTGATTGGCGTTGTACGGCGGGTTGCCGATAACGACGGAAATTTTGCGGCGGTTCTGGCGCTTGATGCGCTCGATGTTTTCCTCGCCCAGGCCGAACAGGTCGCCGACGTGCTGGCCGGTGTAGCGGCGCAGGCCGGCGACGTTGTCGAGCGTATCGACAAAGCACAGGTTCGGGTATTCCAGGTACTCGCCGCTGATCGCGGCATAGGTCGCTTCGATGTTCAGGTTGGCGACGTAGTACGGCAGGATCGCGACTTCGTTGGCGTGCAGTTCTTCCAGATACTTGTGCTTGAGCTTGCCCGGCTGGCCGCGAAAATGTTCGAGCAGCTCGCAGATAAAGGTGCCGGTGCCCGCGGCGGGATCGAGGATTTCCACGTCTTTGTCGACGAGGTTGCGGCCGAAGTGGGTCTCGCACAACCAATCCGCCGACTCGATCATGAAGCGCACGATCTCGTTCGGCGTGTAGACCACGCCCAGGCGGTCGGCGGCCTTGGGGTTGTAGACCTTGTAGAAATTCTCGTAGACGACTTTGAGAAACGTCTGCTTCTCGTGGTGGCTGGCGATGCCGCCCGCGCTGCGCCGGATCGCGGCGTAGTACGGCTCCAGCGCGCGCAGGGTCTGGTGCTTGGTGTTGCCGGTGAAAAACGTCGCTTCGAGCTTGTACAACTCGCGCGCGATGTTGTTGTCCTCGTGGTAACTCGTGCCCGGAAACACCAGCGCGAAAATTTCTTCGGTGAGGATGTGCTGGATCAGGATTTCGCGCACGTCGGCTTCGGTGAGCGCCGGATTGATCGACTCGTGCGCGGTCTTGAGGAACTTGTCGGCGGCGATGCGGAACTTCGCGTTGTCCGCGTAGGCGCTCTCGATCATGCCGCGCAGCGCCTCGCACACGGCGGGCAGGTCGATCTTGAACTGTTCGACGGCCTTGCGGAACTCGGCGATCTCGGGCCGCTCGTAGGCGAAGAACAAGTCCAGCAGGCGCTGGAGTTTGTCCACGTCGTCGACCGCGCAGCGCAGCACCTCGCGCCGGTTCTGGATCAGCACCGCGGCGCGCGAATCCTCGAACACGATGTTGTCCGCCGGATAGCCGCGCTTGAACTTCAATTCGATCTCGGCATCGAGGTCGTCCTTCTCGTCTTTCGCTTCCCAGTAGCCAAACGGCAGGCGCAGGCCGTAGAGCAGCGCGCCGTCGACGTAGCGGCGCTCCTTGGCCGGCGATTCGATTTCGTACTCGGGCACAAAGGTGAGGTCGTGCGCGCGCGCCCAACCTTTGAGCAGATCCTTGAACGCCTCGCGCACCACGGATTCGCGGTGCGTGCCGCCGACCTGACGCAGCTTGGCGAGTTCGGCGAGGTAGTTCTGGATCAGGAGTCTGGACATGCCTGTCTCTTGGCGTTCTCGATCCGCACAGGGTACACGACGCGCGGCGGCGAACGCAGAGGGGAGGGCCCGGAATTCCGCCAGCCTTACAACCGCACGGGCCGATCCGGCAATTCGTTGTCGACCGGCGTGCCGTCGGTGGGGAAATGCCGGGCGAGGATGTCGCTGACCGCTTCCACGGCGGCGACCGCACCGGACTCGAATTCGCCCGCGCCGAAACGCTCGCGCAGTTGCGCGCAAACGGCCTGCCATTCGGCTTCGGGCACGCGCGCAGCGATGCCGCGGTCGGCGACGATCTCGATGGCGTGGTCGGCAATGAGCAGGTAGATCAACACGCCGGAGTTGTGCTCGGTGTCCCACACGCGCAGATGCGCGAACACCTCGTGCGCGCGCGCGCGTGCGCTGCGAGCGCGCAACAGCTCGCGCAACGGCAACGCACCCTCGATCGCAAAGCAGACCTGGCCCTTGTGCCACGCTTCGCCGACGGCGATGGCGCGCTGGATCACATCGAGCGCGCGGTCGGGAAAACGCCGACGCGCGGCACCTTCGGAAACGAGATGGCGAGCGATGCGTGCGAGACTCATGTCACCAACTCCCGGAGGCGCCACCGCCCCCGAACGAACCGCCACCGCCGCTGAAGCCGCCACCGAATCCGCCGCCGAACCCGCCACCGCCGAATCCGCCCCAGCCACCGCGATTGGCGAAGCCGCCACCGCCGCCGCCGAGCAGACCGAGAACGAGGCCGAGGATGCCAAGCCCGATCGTCAGCGGCAGCACGCCGCCGGACAGCAGCCATGCGGCGCCACCGCCGACGAGCGCAGTGAGGCCGCCGCGTGGCGGCGCCGACAAGCCGCCGAATAGCGAACGCGCAAACAAAATCGCGAACACGGCGAAGATGGCGGTATTGAATGCATCGTCGCTGCCAGAGGAGGATCGGCGCTCGTCGGTCAAGGGTGGCGGCAGCGGCTCGCCTTGAATCAGCTTGGTCAGGGCATCGGTGGCATCGTGGACGCCACCAAAGTAGTCGCCGCTACGGAATTTCGGCGCGATGTATTCGCGGATGATGCGCGAAGCGGCGGCGTCGGGAATCGCGCCTTCAAGGCCGCGACCGACTTCGATGCGCACGCGCCGATCGTTCTTGGCGACGATGAGGATCGCGCCGTCGTCGGTGCCCTTGCGTCCGAGCTTCCAGGCATCGCCCACGCGGATGCCGAACTGCGCGATGTCCTCCGGTTGCGTCGTCGGCACGATCAGCACGCCGAGCTGCGAGCCTTTGGCTTTTTCCAGCGCGCTCAGTTCATCTTCGAGCTGTTGCCGCTGGGATGCATCGAGGGTGCCGGTCAGATCGGTGACGTGCGCGCTGAGCGGCGGAATCGGCTGCGGATCGCCCTCGGCGGCACGCAGCCCGAGCGGAGCGAGCGCCAGCAGGCATAACGAAAACCCAATGACGTGCAAGCGGTGGCGCGAACGCGCCCGGCTCGCGCAAGCGAGGCGGGCGATGCGGAAAATTTTTGCGATCATCCGTGCGATTCGCCATCGAGCGCCGGGGGCCGCTTCCGGCTCAATGCGCCGGCTGGGCGGCCGGCTGCGCAGGGGGTGCCGCAGGCTTGCCGAAGTCGACCGTCGGCGGCGCGGAAATCGCCTTCTCGTTCTCGACCGTGAAATTGGCCTTGGTCTTGTAGCCGAACATCATCGCGGTGAGGTTCTGCGGGAAGCTGCGGGCGAAGGTGTTGTAATCCTGAATCGCGGCGATGTAGCGGTTGCGGGCGACGGCAATCCGGTTTTCCGTGCCTTCGAGCTGCGCCTGCAAATTCTGGAACAGGCCATCGGCCTTGAGGTTCGGGTAGTTTTCGGACACCGCCATCAGCCGCGACAGGGCGCTCGACAGCTCGCCCTGGGCCTGCTGAAACGCTTTCATCTTGTTTTCATCGGAGAGATCGTCGGTGGTCAGCGTGATCTTGCCGACGCTGGCGCGTGCATTGGTGACCGCTTCGAGCGTGGACTGCTCGTGCTCGGCGTAACCCTTCACGGTGTTGACCAGATTCGGCACCAAATCGGCGCGGCGCTGATACTGGTTGAGCACTTCGGACCAGGCGGCCTTGACCGCTTCGTCTTTGGATTGGAAGGCGTTGTAACCGCAACCGCCGAGCAAGCAGGCGGCAATCAGAAGCAGAGCGAGGCGATGCAGGGGCATGGTCGTTTCCTCCGAAAGTTTATCGTTGCCACATCATACCCAATACCGGGCGACGCCATCGCGCCGCGCCGGCCCGAATGACGTCAGGGAATCCGTTTCTGGTTTTTTGCCGTCCACAGATTGAGCAGTTCGACGATCGCCGAAAACGCCATCGTGCCGTAGATATAGGCGCGCGGCACATGGACGTCCACGCTTTCCAGCACCAGGACGATGCCGATCAGCACGATGAACGCCAGCGCCAGCATGCGGATCGGCGGATTGTTGTCGATGAAATTGCCGACCGGCGTGGAAGCGAACAGCATCACGGCGACGGCGAGGATGATCGCGCCGACCATGACCGGAATATCGCGCACCATGCCCACGGCGGTGATCACGGAGTCGATCGAGAACACGATGTCGATCACTGCAATTTGCGCGATGATCCAGGCGAAACCCGCCGCCGCAGCATGGGTCACCACCTCGCTCTGCTTGCCGCGCACGGTATCGGCAATCTCCATGAACCCTTTGACGATGAGGAAAGCGCCGCCGCCGCCGAGGATCAGGTCGCGTACCGAAATAACGTGCCCGAATGCCTTGAACAACGGCATATGCCGGTCGTCCAACCGTGCAATGTAGGCAAGGGTGACGAGCAGCGCGATGCGCGTCATGCAGGCGAACACGAGGCCGAGTTTGCGCGCGATGTCGCGCCGCTCGGCGGGCAGCCGACCCACCGCGATGGAAATGAACACGAGGTTGTCGACGCCAAGTACGATTTCGAGCGTGCTGAGGGTCAACAGGGCGATCAAGAGTTCGGGGTTCAAATTGTGGTTTCCTGACGGTTTTCCCGCATGGACGATTACCGCACGCCATGTCTACATCGCGGCGTGCTGCCAAAGTATCAAGCCCCAGCACAAGACCACGTTCAGCATGAGCACGAACACGGCCGCCGATCCCATGTCCTTGGCGCGACCGGCCAATTCGTGAAACTCGGGCGTCGTCTTGTCGACCACGGCTTCGATTGCGGAATTCAGGATTTCAGCCGCCAGCACCAACACGAGACTGCCGACCAACATCGCTTTTTCGACCGCGCCATGGCCGAGCCAGAGACCGAGCGGGAACAGCGCGATCGACAGATAGACTTCAAGACGAAACGACGCTTCGTAAACCCAACTCGCGCGCAGGCCGTTGAGCGACCATTTCAATGCCTTGTAAATTTGCTTCGGGCCGCGCGGTTCCGTACTGGGCATCGTCCCCTTCCCCCGGATGTGTTTCAAAGACTCGCCGAAAACGCCGCCGCCGGCATGTCGCTCCCGGCCCCGACGACGTCAACACGACGCGATGCGGAAGGCATCGATCCATGTAACGTATCATGCCATTAAAGTTGCTGTTGCGCCTTTGCGATCGACACGGATACGCTCGCGCACTGCAATCGTTGCGGCCTCCCCACTCGCTATCCTGCGCCCATGACCGAATTTCTTCGTATCGTTCTGCTCGGCATCATCGAAGGCATCACCGAATTTTTGCCGATTTCCTCCACCGGCCACCTGCTTGTTGCCGAGCGCTGGCTCGGCGAGCGCACGGAAACCTTCAACGTGGTCATCCAGGCCGGCGCGATTCTCGCCGTCGTCCTGATCTATCGCCAACGCCTGTGGCAGCTCGCCACGAATTTCCACAAGCCCGAAAACCGCGACTATGCGCTCAAGCTGATTACCGCTTTTCTCATCACCGGCGCACTCGGATTCGCCCTGACCAAATTCGGCTTCAAACTCAAGGACGACATCACGCCCATCGCCTGGGCGTTTCTCGTTGGCGGCATCTGGATGATCGTCGCCGAACATTTCGCCGCAAAACTGCCGGATTCGACGACCGTCACCTGGAATGTCGCCATTCTCGTTGGCTTAGCCCAGGTCGTCGCCGCGATCTTCCCCGGCACCTCGCGCTCGGCCGCGACGATCTTCGTCGCCATGCTCGCCGGCACGAGCAATCGTGCGGCCGCAACCGAATTTGCGTTCCTCGTCGGCATTCCGACCATGTTCGCCGCTTCCGGCTACGAGCTGCTCAAGGCGATGAAGGCCGGCGGCGGCCATGAAGACTGGGGCGCGCTGGCGCTGGGTTTCTGCGTGTCGATGCTGGTCGCTTTCGTCGCCGTCACATGGTTGCTCGGCTTCATCCGCACGCACCGATTCACGCCCTTCGCGCTGTATCGCATCGTGCTCGGCGGCCTGCTGCTGCTCACCATTGCGTAAGCCAGGCGTCACCGGCGCATGTAAGGTTTTGCAAAGATTGTGGCGGCCCGCGTTACAGCCGCCGTCGTCGCGGTATAGTTTCCCGCCATGAGCGATGCAAAAATCCTGTTGGTCGACGACGACGAAGAACTGAGCCAGTTGTTGAGCGATTTTCTCGGACGCGAAGGTTTCACCATCGATGTCGCCGAGGACGGCGCCATGGCGCTGCGGCGTCTGAGCGAGGGCGACTACGACGCCGTGATTCTCGATGTCATGCTGCCGCAAAAATCCGGCATCGATGTGCTGCGCGAGTTGCGTCGCAACTCGCAACTGCCGGTACTCATGCTGACCGCGCTCGGCGAGGATATCGATCGCATCCTCGGTCTCGAACTCGGCGCCGACGACTACGTACCGAAACCGTGCAATCCGCGTGAAATCGCCGCACGCCTGCGCGCGATTTTGCGGCGTACGCGCGGCGACGTCGACAGCATCCACCACGGCGACATTTCGCTCGGCCCGGTCAAGCTCGCCATCGCAGCGCGCACGGTCAGTGTGCGTGGTGAAGCGATCGCGCTGACCGGTACGGAATTCAACATCCTCGCCATGCTGATGCGCGAAGCCGGCCATGTGGTCGGCAAGGACGCCATCGCACAAAGCGTGCTCGGTCGCACGCTGCGCCCGTTCGATCGCAGCATCGACGTGCATATCTCCAAATTGCGGCGCAAGCTCGGCCCGGCAGCGGACGGCGATTCGCTGATTCACACGATCCAGCGCGGCGGCTATCTGTTCCGCGTGATCGAAGACTGACGCATGCCGCCCGATCGGACACTCCCGGCTTCACTCCGGGCCGGACGCTGTCGCAGCCGACCCGCACCCCACTGCGACGATGCCGCGCGTCCGCTCGCTTGCATGCCGTCGATCCTCCCGCACACACGAATGTGGAAGGTTTGAGCATGCGCCGTCTTTTCTGGCGGGTTTTCGCTCTGCTCTGGATCGCCACGCTGGTACTCATCGTGGCGATCGCCTGGAGCGCCTCCTACACGTTCGAGAACGAGAAAATTCCCGGCCTCGACATCACGCGCATGGATTCGGTTCTCAACGACCAGTTGCGCGACGCAAGCCGGGCACTGCACGCGGGTGGCACCGCCGCCCTGCGCGAAGTGCAGCGCAGCGCCAGCGAACGCGGCATCGATCTGCACGTGCTCGATGTCCACGACAAGGACATTCTCGACAACGAGACCTATGAAGACCTCGCCTCCGAGGCCGACAACGCCGTCGCCGACGAACAAGGCCTGCACTCCGGCCATAACCGATTGCGCCTGATCGCCCTGCCCGACGGCAGTCGCTATACGGCAATCGCCTCGTATCAAACGCACCCATTGTTGCGCATGTTGGTTCTGCGTCCCACGTATTTCTGGAATCAGATCACCATCGCCAGCCTCATCAGCGCGATCTTCGCCTTGATTCTCGCGGCGTACGTTTCCGCGCCGCTGTCGCGCATCCAGGCGATCGCGCGTCGCGTCGCAAGCGGCGATCTGGACGCGCGCATCGGCCCGCTGCATTTCGGTCGCAGCGCGGAGATGCTTTCCCTGGCGAACGAATTCGATGGCATGGCGGCCCGTCTGAAAGAACTCGTCGAAGGCCAACGCCGACTGATTCGCGATGTATCGCACGAAATGCGCTCCCCGCTCGCGCGCCAACGCGTCGCCCTCGAATTGGCCCGCGATCAAACGCCCTCGGGCGACGTTCGTTTGCAACTCGACCGCATCGAGCGCGAATCCGAACGCTTGGAAGAAATGATCGCACAGGCGATTCAACTCTCGCGCATGGAAACCACACAGCCCGCCCGGGTCGAACGGGTCGCGCTGGATGCGCTCGTTGCTGATATCGCCGACGACGCCTCGTTCGAGGCGCAGGCTCGCCGTTGCTCCCTGCGCATCGAGCGCACCATGCCGCTCGTGGTGAACGCCGAAGCCGACCTCCTCGGCAGCGCCATCGAGAACATCGTGCGCAACGCGGTCAACTACACGCGCACGGACACCTCGATCCGGATTCGCCTGCAGCAGGTCGAACGCGAAGCGCGGTTATGCGTCATCGACTCGGGTCCGGGCGTGCCGGAAGCCGATCTCGTACGTATTTTCGAGCCGTACTACCGCACCGACGACGCCCGCGCGCGCAAGAGCGGCGGCTCGGGTTTGGGGTTGGCAATCGCCAAACGGGCGATCGAGCGCCAAGGCGGTCGCATTCGTGCCAGCAACGCCTTGGGCGGTGGCCTCGAAGTGGAAATCGTCATGCCCTTGGCCTGAGCCAGCGTCCTGCCTGCGCCATTGCCCGTCGTACAGACTCGAACGCCGTCGCATCGCACGAGTGCATTGACCACCGCCCCCGATTTGGCGCTATGCTGAGCGCGACATCGATCGGATGTTTTCTCCCTCACCGTGAAACCCGCCCTACAATTTCGCCTGCAACAGCAGCTCTCGCTGACTCCGCAATTGCAGCAGGCCATCAAACTGTTGCAGATGTCGAGCGTCGAGCTGGAAGTCGAACTGCGCCAGTTGCTCGAATCCAACCCGCTGCTCGAGCTGAACGAATCCCTCGATGACGGGGCGAATGCCGAAACGGAGTACGAGTTTTCCGGCGAATCCGCCGACCGCGATGCCGACCGCGATCCGGTCGAGCACCTCGATACCGAGGCGCCGATGTCGGGCGCAGACGAAACCCGCGACATCGACGACTTCGAACTTGCCGGGGACTTCGGCGACGATGGCCGCGACTACGGCACGCCGACGCGCACGGATACCGACGATGCCGACCGGCAGGACGCGGAAACCGAAGACCTGCGCGATCACCTGCTGTGGCAGCTCAACCTCACTTCGTTGTCTCTGCGCGATCGCGCCATCGGGACGGCGATCGTGGAAGCGATCGACGAAGACGGCTATCTGCATGAAGACGCCGAATCGCTGTGCGCTTCGCTGTCCGGCCTTGCGAGCGCTCGCGACAACCCGGTCGCGGCCGATGAGATCGAAGCCATGCGTCACCGCATCCGGCATTTCGACCCGGTCGGCGTTGCCAGTCGCACGCTCGGCGAATGTCTGCGCGCGCAGCTCGACGTGGTCGCGCCGCAGACGCCCGGCTTGAAGGCGGCATGCGACATCGTCGCACATCACCTCGAAACGCTCGCCCGCAACGATCGCCCCCGCCTGGCGAAACTGTTGCGCAGCGAGGAGGCAACGATCGATGCCGCCGTCGCGCTGATCCGCTCGCTCGACCCCAAACCCGGCGCGCGTTACAGCGCGACCGCTCCGGAATTCGTCGCGCCCGACGCCTATGCGCGCCGCGTGAATGGACGCTGGGCCGTCGCCCTCAGCCCGCAATGTCAGCCTCGTCTGTCGATCAACCGTCATTACTCCGACTTGATCGCGCGTGCGCGGCGCGACGACGCACAGTACTTGCGCGGACAGTTGCAGGAGGCGCGTTGGTTGATCAAAAGCCTGAGCACGCGCGCGGAGACCATGCTGAAGGTGGCGAATGCGATCGTGCACGCGCAGAGCGCTTTTCTCGACTTCGGCGCCGAAGCGATGCGCCCGCTGATCCTGCGCGACATCGCCGAGCAAATCGGCATGCATGAGTCGACCGTGTCGCGCATGACCACGCGCAAGTATCTGCATACGCCGCGCGGCACCTTCGAGTTCAAGTTTTTCTTTTCCTCCGGCGTTGGCACAATTGACGGCGGCGCTGCGTCGGCGACCGCGATCCAGGCCATGATCAAGAAATTGATCGACGCCGAAGTGCCACGCAAACCCTTGTCGGATCAAGCCCTGACCGTTGAATTGAACAAGCGCGGCATCGAAGTGGCGCGACGCACCGTGGCCAAATACCGCGAGGGCATGAACATCCCCTCCTCCTCGGAACGCGGCCGCTTGTGTCTGGCCGCCTCTGCGCTATGATCGAACCCGACCCACTCATCACGAAGGAGGCAACGGAACCAACTCCCCATGCATCGGTCTGAAATTTTGCCCGCCTCGACGGACGGGCATCAGTGAAACTTCAACAAAAGAGGATTTCGTCATGCAGATCAACGTTATCGGGCATCAACTCATTGTCACCCCCGCCCTGCGCGAGTACGCCGAAACCAAGCTCGGGCGCATCGTCCGACATTTCGAGCACTTGCAAGACGCCAGCATGGTTCTTTCCGTCGAAAAACTCTTCCACAAGGCCGAAGCCACCATCCGCTGCGGCACGAACAAAACCATCCATGGCGACGCGACCGGCGCCGATCTCTATGCCGCCATCGACGGCCTCACCGACAAGCTCGATCGCCAGGTGAAGAAACACAAGGAAAAACTCCACGATCACCACCGCGAAGTCGTGCGCGAGGCGCGCTACGCCAGTTGATGCGCTCGAACAGGCCGCATTCCAAGCCGAAGGGCGCGAGGAAAACTCCTCGCGCCCTTTTCGTTTGTGCCGACGCCAGCAACGGCAAGTCGCCACCGCTTCCTCGAACTGGCAAAATGACGCTCCCGCTCCGATGATCTTCCCATGGAACGCCTCACCGCCCGCGAATTGTTCGACAAAGTCTGCGAACGCCTCGCGCTGCGCTGGATCGCGGGCACGGCCGGCGAGAAACGCACGGTCGCATCGGCGGACAAACAGGCCCGACGGCCCTCGTTGGCGGGTTATCTCAACATCATCTATCCGAACAAGATCCAGATCGTCGGCACCGAGGAGTTGAACTGGCTCAACGGGCTGGAACCGCGCGAACGCTGGGAGGCGATCGAACGCATCGTCGCTTTCCAGCCTACCGCCTTGATCGTGACCAAGGATCAGGACGTGCCCGCCGACGTCCTCGCCGCGGCGAACGAAAGCCAAACGCCGATCTGGCTCAGCGCCAAGCGCGGCCACGAACTTTTGACCTATCTGCAATATCACCTTGCCCGCCTGCTCGCGCGCCGCGTGACCTTGCACGGCGTGCTGATGGAGGTCTACTCGATCGGCGTGTTGATCACGGGCGAATCGGGCTCGGGCAAAAGCGAGCTTGCGCTCGAACTGATCACGCGCGGCCACCGTCTCGTCGCCGACGACGCACCGGAGTTCACCCAGATCGCGCCCGACGTGATCGACGGTTCCTGCCCGGAAATTCTGCAGGACCTGCTCGAAGTCCGCGGCCTCGGCATCCTCAATGTGCGCGAAATGTTCGGCCAGACCGCAGTCAAGCCCTCCAAATACCTGCGCCTCATCGTTCACCTCGCCACGACCAAAAAAACCGATGCCGACGATACCGGGCTCGAACGCATTTACGGCGACAACAGTTACCGCGAAATTCTCGACACCAAGGTGCCGCAGGCCACGATTCCGGTCGCGGCCGGCCGCAATCTCGCCGTGCTCGTCGAAGCCGCCGTGCGCAACCACATGCTCAAGACCAAGGGCATCGACCCGGCACAAACCTTCCTCGATCGACAAGCGCATCAAATGCTGAGGCAATCGCCGTGGTGACTCCCGACCCGATCCGCAACGAAGGAAAAACCGAAAAACCAGCGCACGCCACCACACGCCTTGCCGTCATCAGCGGCATGTCCGGCGCGGGCAAAACGATTGCGTTGCGCGCGCTGGAAGACCTCGACTACTACTGCGTCGACAACCTGCCGGCCGCACTGATGCCTGCATTCGTCGCCGCGACCACAGTGGGTGATGCGCAGTTGCATCCGCGCCTCGCCGTCGGTATCGATGTGCGCAATCGCAGCGACGATTTGCAACGCGTGCCGGAAATACTTTCCGCGCTCGCACAACAGGGCATTGAATACGAGTTGATCTTTCTCGATGCCCGCGACGACATCCTGTTCAAACGCTATTCCGACACGCGCCGCCGTCATCCGCTGAGCGGCGAGGGACGCTCGCTCAGCGATGCGATCGCGCTCGAACGCAAACGCCTGAAGCCCGTTTCCGGCATCGCCAATCGCGTGATCGACACGAGCGAGCTCAACGTCCACCAACTGCGTCGCCTGATGGCGACCGAACTCGGCATGGTCGGCGGCGAGTTGTCGCTGCTGTTCGAATCGTTCGCCTACAAACGCGGCGTGCCGGCCGACGCGGACTTCGTCTTCGATGCACGGTGTTTGCCGAATCCGCATTGGGATGCACGCGTGCGACCCTTGTCCGGCCGCGATGCCGCGGTACGCGAGTGGTTCGCGGCCAAGCCGGAAGTCGGGCAATATCTGGGCGAAGTCCGCACCTTTCTCGATACGTGGCTGCCGCGTTTCGATGCCGAGCATCGCTCCTACGTGACGATTTGCCTGGGCTGCACCGGCGGGCGCCATCGCTCGGTCTACCTCGCCGAAAAACTCGCCGAACACTTCCGCGCGACGCGCGAGCAAGTGCTCACCTTCCATCGGGAGCTCGATTGATGGCTGTTGGTATACTTTTGCTCACCCACGAAAGCATGGGCGATGCCTTGATCGAAACTTCGCGCCACCTGCTGGGCAGGGTCAGCCTCAAGGTCGACGCGCTCGCCATCCCTCCCGGCGCCGACATCGACTTCGCCATGGAGGCGACCGCCGCGCGCATCCGTGCGCTCGATTCCGGCGACGGCGTGTTGGTGCTCACCGATGTGTTCGGCGCCACGCCGAGCAACGTGCTCGACCGCATCGCGCCCACCGGCGTCGCGAGCAAACGCGTTTCCGGCCTCAATCTGCCGATGCTGTTGCGCGTGCTAAATTACCCCGAGCAATCGCTGGCCGAACTCGCGCAAACCGCCGAACAAGGCGGTCGCGCGGGCATCAAGATCGACTGACCGCACGGAAATCACGAATGCTGGAACGCGAAGTCACCATCAGCAACAAACTTGGCCTGCACGCGCGCGCCTCGGCCAAACTGGTGCAATTGCTGCAAGGCTATCAATGCCATGCCTTCCTGATTTTTCGCGGCCGCGAAGTCAACGCGAAAAGCATCATGGGCGTGATGATGCTCGCTGCCGGCGTCGGCAATCCGATCGTGCTGCGCACCGACGGTGCCGACGAAGCGGCGGCGATGGATGCCATGATCGACCTGTTCCAGCGCAAGTTCGACGAGGGCGCGTGAGCGGCCGTCTCGTCCTGACCGGCACCGCCGCCGCTCGCGGCATGGCGCTCGGGCGTGCGCGTCTGGTCCAGCCCAGTCAGATCAGCGTCGACGAGCGCCCGCTGCCGGCCGAAGAAGTCGAAGCGGAAGTCGCCCGTCTCGCCGCCGCACTGGCCGCGGCGCGCGCCGAACTCGCGGTGCTGCGCGGCAAGCTGCACGGCGCGTTGTCGCATGAAGTCGGTGAATTCATCGACGCCCACAGCCTGATTCTCGACGACCCGGAACTCGTCGATGGCCTGTACGACCTGATCCGCAGCGCGCGCCTTCGCGCCAGTGCGGCGCTCAAGCGCCAGCGCGACCGACTCGTCGCCGCATTCGACGCCATCGACGATCCTTATCTGCGCAGCCGGCGGGAAGACGTCGACCACGTCATCGGACGCGTGCAGGGCGAACTCACGCGCGACAAAACGCCGGCCGAACGCCAGATCGCCGCGCGCGTCGGCACCGTACTCGTCGGCGATACCATCGCCCCCGCCGAGCTGGCGCAGATTCGCGAATCCGGCGTGCTCGCGCTCGTCACCACCGGCGGCAGCCCGCTGTCGCACAGCGCCATCCTCGCACGCTCGATGCGCATGCCGATGCTGGTCGGCGTGCACGATGCGCTCAAGGAAATTTCCGACGACGACCTGGTTCTGATCGATGGCCGCAGTGGCCAGGTCGTCGTGCATCCCACCGCGCAGGACCTCGCCGTCTACCGCAATTTCCAGCGCGAACAGGCACGCAGCGCCGACGAACTCTCGCGCCTGCGCGGTGCCCACACGCGCACGCGCGACGGGGTCGACATTCATCTGTTCGCCAATGCCGAACAGCCCATCGACATCGCCCAGGCGCACGCGCTCGGCGTCAGCGGGGTCGGCTTGTATCGCACCGAATTCCTGTTCCTGCAACGCGGCGATGCGCCGGGCGAGGACGAGCAGTTCGAGGCCTATCGCGAGCTGGTGCTCGGCATGGGCGGCTTGCCGGTCACGATCCGCACGCTCGATCTGGGCGCCGACAAGGCCGACAGCGCCGGCATTGCCTTGAGCGATGAAGACAACCCCGCGCTCGGCGTACGCGGCATTCGCCTGTCGATGAAACGCCCGCACCTGTTTGCCACGCAGTTGCGCGCGATTCTGCGCGCGAGTCGCTTCGGGCCCGTGCGCATTCTCGTGCCGATGGTCACCACGGCCGAGGAAGTCGTCGCTACGCGCACGCTCGCCATGCAATGCGCACGCGAGCTGCGCACCGAAGGCCACGAAATCGCCGACCAGCTCGAATTCGGCGCGATGATCGAAGTGCCGGCGGCGGCGATCGCGTTGTCCACGCTGATTCGCCATCTCGACTTCATCTCGATCGGCACCAACGATCTGATCCAATACGTGCTCGCCGCCGACCGCGGCAACGACGACCTCGGCAACCTGCACGATCCGCTGCATCCGGCGATCCTAAAATTGCTCGCGCAGATCATCGCTACCGCGCAGCGCGCAAAAAAACCGGCGACGTTGTGCGGCGAAATGGCCGGCGACGCGCGCTACACGGCGATGTTGCTTGCGCTCGGCCTCACGAATTTTTCGATGCACCCCTCCTCGCTGCTCGAAGTGCGCCAAGCCATCGCCAACTGCCATCACGCTGGCGTGCGCGCCGCCGCAAAAACCCTGCTGCGCGCCCGCTCGCGCGTCGGCATCGAACGCGCACTGGAGACTTTGCGGAAAATTTGACCGCATCTATCCTGCCTGCACCATCCTCTTCACTTCGATTCGCTCGCCCTGGTCCATGCCAAACCCGATTCATCCGCACGTACTCGCCGAACGCGACGATCTGGCCGCACGCTTCGCTCCACGCGATCCTTTTCGTCACGTCGTCATCGATGATTTCCTTGCGCCAGACTACGCCGCCACGTTGCTCGCCCAATTTCCGCCATTCGACCGCGGCAATGCGTACAACGAAGGCGGCGATCTCGGCAACAAATCGACGGTGGAAAAAATCCGCGACCTCGGCAGCGCCTACCTCGCGCTCGACGAACTCGCGCAGTCGCAGGCGTTTCTCGATTTGATCGGACGCATCACCGGCATCGACGACTTGCTCTACGACCCGTGGTATTTCGGCGGCGGCACGCACGAAAACCGCCAGGGCCAGGACCTCGACGCCCATGTCGATTTCAACCGCCATCCCGCGAATCGCTGGCACCGACGCCTCAATTTGATCGTCTACCTCAACCGCGAATGGCACGATGCCTGGGGCGGCTCGCTGCAATTGCACAGCGATCCGCGCAGCGCCGACAATCGCACGATCACGATTACCCCGCTGTTCAACCGCGCAGTCATTTTCGAGACCACGGAAGCGAGCTGGCACGGCTTTGCACGCATCGCGCTGCCGCAGGAGAAAATCGCGCTCACCCGAAAATCGATCGCGCTGTATTTCTACACCAAAGCCCGCCCGCCTGCGGAGACCGCAGCCACCCATTCGACGATTTACGTCGATGCGCCACTGCCGGCGCGCTTCCTCGCCGGGCGCACGCTCGATCAAGCCGACGTCGACGAACTGGGCAACCTGCTTGCGCGCCGCGATCAGCACAATCAGCGCCTGTACCGCGATCTTGCCGCCATGACCGAACAATTCGAGCAAGCGCAGGCGGCAATCTACTCCGGTCGGCTCGGTCGCTTGCGTCACGTCGCACAAACCGTGCTGCGACGCTGGCGCAAGCGTTGAGCGAAGCGCGCGGCGCACGCACGATGATTCGACCTTTTCTGCGCCGCCATGTCGTGCCCTGGGCGCGACGCCTGCCGTCGTTTCTGCAAGAACCTCTGCGCGAAATCTGGTATGCCTGTGCGCCGAAAACCGCCGCCACGGCGCGCCACGGCGACGAGGCCGTGTATGCCGCGCAACGCGACAACGAGACGGCGCGGTTCGATGCGCAAACCGACGTCCATGCGCTGCCGCCGATCGCCCATTATTGGTCCGACAAATATCTGCGGCCCGAACTCGAAGCGTTCGGCTTTTCCAACCCCGAGCAGTTTTTCGTCGTGGCGCTCGAACGCGCCTGGCGCGAGACGAATGAACGGCCCGCGCGTTTCATCAGCCTCGGCGCGGGCAATTGCGATGCGGAGGTGCGCATCGCGCAGGCGCTGCGCGCACGCGGCATCATCGATTTCGTGATCGAATGCCTCGAACCGAATCGCGCAATGCGCGCGCGCGGCGCGGCTCTCGCACGCGAGGCGGGGGTCGAGGCACACATCGACGCGATCGATGGCGACTTCAATTTCTGGCGGCCGCAACGCACTTACGCGGCCGTGATCGCCAATCAAAGCCTGCACCATGCGATCGAACTCGAAGGCCTGTTCGATGCCGTTGCGCAGGCCATTTCCGACGGCGGACTGTTCGCC